>Ga0182027_10007058_pt1 | contig 16661 bp, 7 predicted proteins | sample 712E1DmetaG_FD_121300 | JGI IMG/M metagenome (GOLD analysis project Ga0182027, IMG submission 121300) | Permafrost microbial communities from Stordalen Mire, Sweden - 712E1D metaG (Illumina Assembly) | ecosystem: Environmental > Terrestrial > Soil > Wetlands > Permafrost | place: Sweden... | reverse complement strand
TTCGTCGAGACCGGCAGCGACAGCACGGACAGCGTCATCGGGAACCAGCTGTTCGACGCGCCGAGGAGCATTGCCCTAGCGCGCTCGGTGCAGCCACCATCGAATCGACTTAGGTGCGGGTGTCGGCCTCGGCACCGCGGCATGGTCCGCAACGCGCTCTCGCCGAAGGCATGGGACAGATGACGCTTCCGACCGCACACCTCGCACTCGATCTGGAGGTCCGTCGAACGGGCACCGGTTCCTGTCTCGTATGCAATGAGCGTCGGATGTCCCGTGCATGGCGAATCCGCGTGGCAGAACTCCATCCACGGAAACTCGTCGAGGTGCCCGCGTGGGCACGCGACGACGAAGCGAGCCGGGACCACTGTCGGCGGTTTGCCTTTGGTCTTGCAGTTCTGGTGGACGTAGCGCGTGAGATCTGGGCGGTATGCGTGCCTCTTGAGCTGGAAAAGGCCAGACTCGACCGGGGCGAGCAGCTGGCAGCGTGGGCAACGAAGCCATCGCGGGAATGGGAGAACCGGCACACCCGTCCAAGCCCACGAGTCAAACGCGTTCTTGGTCTCCTCGAGCCAGGGCGCTGACCGGAGCTCGCCGACCTGCGCGCCAAGCTCCGCCCTCACAGCCGCCAACAGCCGAGGTTCGGGGATCACCTCCTGCGAGAGTTCATTCCAGGAATCCAGACCCTCCACCACAACCGAGAAGTTCGGCAGATCCACGGTGGCACCAACGCCGAACGCGTACATCAACTGGCTGGGCCGAACAGCCCCTACTCGCGGTGGCTCCTTGCGCTTGATGGTCATACCACCGGCTCCTCTCCGGGCTCAGCATCGTCGTCGGTAGCTGGAGGAGCGGTTCCGCCCTTCATCGGAACCCAACCCGGCTCAGGTCCGGCAGACATGCCATCGTCGCCGATGATCAGGTTGACGGAGGGTTCCACGTCGCGCATGGACATTGGCGCGGTCCACAGCTGCCAGTCGAAGCCGCTCGGTGACTCGAGCAGTGCAATTGCGTTCCCCTTTTCCTCGCGATAGACCAACCGAGCTCCAGGTCGAGTCTGCTTCTTCGCCCATTCGTCCAGCCGTCGCTGCGCCATCAGCCGCAGATCGCTCTCGAATGCCTCGTCTCCGGAGATGTCCATGGCGCGACGAATGATCGCCTCGATCTCCTCCTGAATACGCTTCGCGGTGACGTCGACAATGGCGGCCGCATCCTCCGGGTTCCATGGAAGGAATTGGTCGCGAACGAGAGAGGCGAGGATCGCGGACAACCCGCGGTCAAGGGCTCTGGCCGCGAAGGGCGTAACCGACAGCGCCTCCACGTGACGGTAGAAAGTCGCGTGGTAGTGCTCGAACGATTCGAAGTGGCTAAGGTCGCGGGGACGCGCCCAGTTGTAGATCGTGAACACCAGCCCAGGACCCCAGGTTTCGCGTCCTACGCGGCTAGTCGCCTGGATGTATTCGGCCGTGGCCTTCGGTTGACCAACAACCACCATGAGACCCAGCCGCGACACGTCGACGCCAACGGAGATCATGTTGGTCGCCAGAACGACATCGATCGGGTGAGTGGAGCCCTTTTCACGAGCCGGGTCGTGCCGAGCTGACAGTTGGTCGAGGATGTTGGGGATATCCGTCGAGCCGATCCTGCTCGTGAGCTCCTTCACCTCAAGGAAGCGACGGTTGGCCAGCCCGCGCCGATCGGCCTTTCGCAGCCTGGAAGCGACTTCGTCCTCCACAAGGCGACGCATACCACCGAGTTCGCGGAGCGCGTTGAAGTAGCCAACCAGGGTCATCCACGGATCGGCGGCTATCCCGTAACGCTCGTAGATCTTCTGAGCAGCTGCCAGCACGGTCGAGAAGACCCGAACCTCAGCAGACTTGAGCCGCAGCCCTCGGGCGCAGATGCCGACGTAGCGACGACCGGCGACTTCGCTGGTTGGTCGACGAACGGCAAAGAACGAGTCGTCGAGATCCAGGACCGGCGGCGGGAAGATGCGAACGTGTCGCCAGAACACCGCATACACCTGGTCGCCCGCACGACGGATCGTGGCCGTCGAAGCCACGAGCTTCGGGCGCACTGTAACGCCGTCGACGTCCCAGCTTGCCAGGCGATCGATCGCAGTTTCGTAGAGCCCCATGATTGTTCCGAGCGGCCCAGAGATCAGGTGGAGTTCATCCTGGATGATGAGATCCGGCGGGCGCAGCGGCGTGACATCCACAGTCTCGGCGGCTGGAAGCAGGGCTGTTCGCGTGTGTCTGTCGGCTTCTTTCCTGTCCCCGACAGCATCGAGATCGGGCGAACGATAGCCATGACGAGTGCATCGTTTCTTGGCAGTCCCGAAGAGCAGATGCAGCTCACCGCGCCACGGGAGCATCGCCCATTTGTCGGCCGTGGAGATGACCAAGGACGGGAGCAGCCGGTAGATCTCTTCGTCCACCGTAATCACGGGTAACCCTTCATCAGGGCTGCCCTTCTCTGTGAACTCGCAGCGGCCGAGGCTGTCACCGCAGAAGACCAGGGTCCGCCAGCGATCGGGATCGGGTCGAGCATGAATGGCCGGGTCGATGTCCGACCCACACCATGGGCAGGAGACAAGCTGAACTGGCGAGGCGTGCTTACCGCCGCCTGGACCTCCCAGTCCGCGCTCGTCCTCCAAGGCTTTGGCCGCGGCTGCACTGCGGTTGGGCGTCACGCTGGAGCCGACCCACATCCCGACGCGGAACGGCGTTTCTCCCCATAGCCCAGGGTCATCACGACGGATCAATTCGCAGGCGCACAAGAGAGCGGCAGCTCGCTGGAACTGCTGGGACGTCAGTAGCCGGAGCGTATATCGCATGATCACGGCCACGCCGTCCCGCCCGTCGCGGCCCGCAACGACGCCTTGAAGCCGGCGGATCGCGAGCGTGAAAGCCGTCAGGCCGAGATAGGCCTCCGTCTTGCCGCCGCCCGTCGGAAAGAACAGAAGGTCCGCGAGGCCGGCGCCGACACGCTCAGGGTTGGTCGGCTGCGCCAACGCCGGTAGGTTCAGAAGGATGAAGGCGAGCTGGAATGGTCGCCAAGATCGATTCAACGGGATGTCGGCAGCCGCCAGTGCATCTTCGCGCGAGAGTTCGTGATCCGTCCGACGGGCTCTCGCCACCTCCGAATGAACACGCTGCATCGCCATCGAGCGATTGGCGAAGCGGAAGGCATCGCGAGCTTGAGCGTCGGTCTGAAGAAGGTCCAGGGCGAGGCCAAGGGCGTCCAGTGTTCGTCGGGCTTGCGCGACGGCTTCTTTGGCCGCGCCTTCGCACCCGTCGAGCCCACGATCTGTGCCGATCCTTGGCTCTTGCCTCTCGAGCCAGCGCCCGTAGCCACCGACAAGGGGCTGCAGCATGTCGACAAGTCGGGCGTCGGAGGCGGCCGCCAATTCGCTCATGTCGAGCGCGAGCCCGGCCAGTTCTGGCACCTGGTCGACGGACGGCGCCTCTGTCCGTGGGACTTCATGCACCGGCACAGCCGCCGTCTCAATCGCAACGGCTCGTCGCGGATCAACCGGATCCCTCTCTACATGGACCGCGGTTCCGTGTCCGACCGCAAACTCGACTTCGTCCCGATAGAGCATCTCCAGCTGCGGGAGTTCCGGGTCGCTCACCTCGGTCGAGACGTCACCGAGTTCTCGGGCCAGGAATATCGGACTCCGGTCAGGCATCTCAAGACGAAGCGCCACCTGGAATAGCCAGGCCTCATCTCGATTCTGCTCGGGCGCAACCTGTTCGTTCACCAAGAACAGGGAGACAAATCGGCGGTTGCCCTTGGCCGTTACGCGACCGCGGATGATCACGTCCGGCTGGCTCGGATCCGGAGCGACCGGGCCTATCGAAGTCTCCGCGAGCGATATGGTGCTGACGCCCTTCTTGGGGGATCGACGCCAAACTGTGTCAGATGAACTTCCCGCACCGGCCTCCGATTTGACCTTTTCGTAGGATCCCCATGCCGCCGTGGCGCGGATTGAAGCGACGGTGAAAGCGACGACAAACGACACCCCCACGCTTGAAGCGTAGAGGGACCGGCCGCCCGAGCCTGGGTCCGAATCTCCGGTCCCGAGCGAGTCATCCCCGTGCACAGCCTCTTCGCTGTCGGACCGCTCGGGATCGAGAGCGACGGTCCCTTTTGGAGCAAGCGTGCCGAGCACATACCGATCACGGACTCGCTCGCGACCAGGGATTTCCTCATCCTCGCCGCCGGCCGGTCCGAGCAGATCTCCGACGACAAGCGATAGCAGCTCGTCGCGTATCTCTACGGGTGACGGGACCAGGCTAGTCATCGACGGCTCTCCACTCTCAATCCTCGCCCACGATAGACAGTTGGCCGGGTGACCGCCGGACGCGACGTCGCGACGTGTGAACGCCCATAGCCTGTTCTGATTCCTCGCGAGCATGTCGTTGGTGGTTCAGTTCCAACAGCCTGTCCAAGATCTCGATCTGGGTCTGCTCGCCAATCGTGTAGCGGGCTCCCAAACGCGTGTCCTGGAATCCGTGGTCGAGGATCAAGTCGTCCCACCCGTAGGCAGATGCGACGGCCTTGTCGAGCGCGATATGCAGTCGGCGCAGCTCCACAATGTCTGGCGCTGACTCCATCGGATCGTTGACACGGTTGTATGTCTTGGTGAGCCCCTCATTGCGTCGCACCATCAGACCGCGACGATGCTCATCCAGCGCACGTCCACACCGGGCGACCTCGCTCGAGGACTCCGGCTGAGGGAAGGTTTCGAATACGTCGGTCGGCGTGTAGCGGATGTCTGCACGCATCGTCGACGCGTATTTGACGGCCCACCACCAGTGGAACGCACTGCTCAGCACACCGAAATGGAAGTCGTCGTCGTAGGCGAATACGAAGAGAGCGTGGTTCCAAACCTGTCCTGTTGGCACGAAGACCGGCAGAACCACTTTGCTCACCGCGGAAAGAACCAACACCCGATCCATCCCGCCAATCCGAGTGTATAGACCAGTCGCTCGCTCGGCGAATTGCCACCATCTCTCGCGCCGGGCCGCCCGGGGATTTCGATCTCGCTCTGGCTTCACCAGGTCGACGACGATATCCCAGCAGGAGCGGTATTCCATTGCTCTCGTCGCGGGCCAATCGCGGAAGTTGATGACGCTTCGGCTCGCGGCCTGCGTCGGACTGGTAGTGGCGTCCTCGCCATTCATGAGCGGAAGGATGACGTCGCGATTGCGCGGATCCTGGCTGACAAGCTCGTCGGCTTTCGAGCTCTCCAGAACAAACCCCATTCCCAAGAGGATGGAGCCCTGGAACGAGATGCCCCGGTTTGCTACGAGTCTGTCAGGCGTGCCCTCGACGCGAGAGACTGCGTCCAGAGTGCTGGCTATGCGCTGAACTCGAACCTCGTTGAGGACCATATCAGAGTCCCAACGCTTGGTAAGCCATACCTGGCTGATCGCCACATTGGCAGCCCCTGGCCACTGTCTGGTCTTCTCTGCGCGGTAGATCGTCCATCCCATCTCAACCATGCGATCGAGGCCCACCTGCCTTGTGTCGCCCTGAGCGATGGTATTCGTGGCAAAGAAACCTACGCATCCATCCATGCTCAGGACCGCAGCTGCGCGCAGGAAGAAGTAAGCAACAAGGTCTGCGCTACCCCGAGTGCCACCTGCAACGTCGCGAATCAGATATTCCCGGTAATCGTCGCCGAGCGTGCCTGTGAGTCGTTGCCCACCCGAAAACGGCGGGTTGCCGATGATGACGTCGAAGCCGGATCGACCGTCTCTTGAGAAGACCTCTGGGAAGGCAAGGGGCCAATGAAGAGGATGCCGTGCCAGTGCCAGGAGGGGACGCGCGGAGTCGAGGTCGTAGGCGGCTTGGTCTCGAATATCGGACCACATTGCGATCCGCTCGACTTCCGAACGTCTCGGGTCGAGCGCCCTCTTAAGCTCAGCCGAGAGTCCCTTGAGCAGCTCGTCCAAACTCGTTGCGCCTGGTGCCGTAGCAGCCAGGGCCTTGCCCACTACGGCGTCCGCAATGAATGTGACGCGATCGAGGGCCCGGTCGGCCGCCGTGCTCATTGCCCTCTGCTCTTCGACATCGCCGACTGTGACGGGATCAACCGCCCTCATGGCCTTGGTCCAAGTGAGAGCCTCTTCGACAAGTGGATCTATGGCATCCCCTACCGCAAGGAGGTTCCCGTGGAGTCGTCGCCCCCGTTCCGGGTCGAGATGGAGATATCGAACCTGGTCAAGGCTCGTGATGCCAAGGAGCGAGTCGCCGACTCTGATGGCGTGGTCGAGGAACGTGAAAGGGCGCTCCTTGGCCAAAGTCACCAGCCAGAGCGAGAGCTTCGCCATCTCCGCCGCGAGCGGATTCCGATCGACGCCGTAAAGGCAGTGGTCGACGATCAAACGCCGCGCCATCAGGCCCGCATCGGGGTCGGCCGGATCGAGCGGGCGGGCGCTGCTGTCGATTGGGATGTGCCTGTTCACTGACTCGATGAGGCGTTCGGACAGGAACCGACAGGCAGCGACCACGATTGCGCCCGACCCGACCGCGGGATCACAGACACGAAGCGCCAGGATCTCCTCCGGCCGTCGGACTATCCAATCCTCCGGCTTCGCGCCGTCTGCCGGCCCAGGAGCATACACAAGCGGCTCAAGGGCGTATCGAACAATCTCGTCCGCGAGATCCTTGGGCGTGTATTGGGTCCCGGTGTCGCGTCGCTCGGTTGTCTTGGTGACGTATACCGACCCGGGGAGGAACACTATCGGCAGACCGCGGAGGTCCTCGTCCAGGAGGCCGACGTATGGCAGGACCCTCTCCCAGAACAACTCATCGTGCTCGCAGGCAGATCGAAGGCGTGCTTCCTGCTCGGGTGTCGCCTTGGTCGCAAGGCCCTTTTCGATCTGCGTTTGACTCCGGCCCGTTTCGTCCATGAGGTAGCTGATCAGGTGCTCGTGACCTTTCGTGGCGGCCGCCTCTATCAGGGATAGAGCCAGTTCAGGTCCATCTGTGCCTGAGCCCCGAAGCCCTACCGCGAGGTCGTCGACCCGGGTGGCGCCGTGGTCGAGCAGGCCTTCATATACGTGACCGATCTGCTCGACGTCGAGCGAGCGGTAGCTCAGACGCCGGGCCTCGGTGATGCCAGCGTCCCGGAACGAAAGAACCTGCAGTGCCTTCAGGACGGCGAGAATCGAACGGTCATCGACCGGCAGAGGGTGCGACTCGCGTGACCGCCACGGCTGGCCATCTCGGCGACCCTCAAGGAACGGATACCTGTCGGGGTCGAATAGACCGCCGCCATATGCCGGGAGACGCAGCGCCTCGTGTTCGATCCCGCCGTGGATTGCCCGGAACGTGGCCAGCAGGCGATACCAAGCCGCCGAGCGCCGTTCGAGCGCCTCCGCGCCGAAGCGGTCCGACTCCTCTTGGAGCTGCTCGCGCAATCCGAGGACGCCATACGACTGTGCGTAGAGCTCCTCCCGCGCGGGCAGTAGATCACGTTCCTCCGAATAGAGGAGGAACACAAGCCGCATCATCACTGTGAGTGCCGCTGCGTAGACATCCTCAGCGGTCACGTCAGCGAGAAGCTCACCGTGGCGCGCGCGATTCGCTCTCGAAAGCGCACCGACGAGGAGTTCGACGGCCTGTCGGACCTGGGTTCCCAGCCGGCTGGTGACCTCCTCCTGGGCCTGCGCGGATTCGGCCAGAAGCGCGGGCAGGAGGTTGGGCGCGTCGACGGCAAAGAAACGACGAGCTCCGAGCAGTGCCGTGAACGAATCCAGGAGCACCGGCTCCTCGGCGAACAACGTTGATACCCACGTGGCTGTGGTCGCAGTGCCCCCCGGAGGCGTGGCTGCGATCGAGAACCAGTCCCCGTCGGTGGCCATTACCAACGGGATCCCGGTTGCCCGTTGGAGGGCGAAGGCCCGCTCAATGGGAGTCGCTGCCCACCGATCGCCCGGCAAAGACTTGTCGCGAGCCGTCCCGAATGGGAAGACGAGGACGAGCAGCCGAATGGCCTTCTCGCCCCCTTGGCCTCCCGGCTCCGTAACCGCGAACTCGGGCCGCAGGAGAACCCCTTGTTCGGCGACGAAATGCGTCGCTCGATCCGGGACGGCGGGGCCTTCGAGAAGAGCCTCTTCGAGGCCCAGTAGGTCCCGGATAACCCAGCGAGTCCAACCGGTAGCCTCCGCCTGTGTCTTCGGTGGCGAAGCGAGCCTCAGGCGCACCTCGGACCGGAGATCATCGGATACCCGGTCGATCCCGCTCGGAAACACTCGCCTGACGACCGGAACCGTCAGGAATGTCCCGGTGGTCTCCACGAGACTGAGCCATTCGACGTGGCTTGCCGCCACTTTCTGCCTGCTCACCCCCCGGTTCTCTGAGAGGCTGGGATCAAGATGGACACGGCAATTGGGAAGACGCGCGACACTGGGTTCGCATATCGCTTCACGATGGCCGCGACCTCGAGCTCGATCTCCTCGGGGATCTCTGTAAGCCGCCGCTTCAGTGACGCGAGGTCGCGCTCGAACTGCTCGCGTTCGATGGGGTCGAACAGGGTCATCTGTTCGCCATCCCGCTCGATCGACTCCAGCCTTTCCCGAATTCGGGTGGCCAGTTCAGTCAACACCGCTCGCACGCGGGTGACGTCGTCTTGCATTCGTTCTGACAGACGCCGTTCGATAGACTCGGTCACCTCCCGCCCACGCTGCTCGATCGCAGACGTCACGGAGGATTCGATCTCGTCCCAGGAACCGATGACGTCGCCGGCGGCTTCGTCGGCCCGATCGAGCGTGGCGCCGCGAAGGGCATCTCGGATCTCCGACACGTTCATTCGGGCGAAACGGCCACGTCGCACACGTCCACCTGCAGTAATCAGCTCTTCGTGGAGACGGTGTCCTTCGGCGCTGGTTACCACCAGGCGCGCGTGAGCGATGACCGCCGGCTCCTCGAGAGAGGCCGTGGTCGTCCACCGCGCGGTCACGCGACTCAGGTTCGTGTCGGCATCGCTACGCCAGATCTCCGCTCTGAGCAGCCGAGTGGCCAATGTCACCAGCGGATGGCCGAGGTGCGCGAGCACGACATCATCGTGCCCGGCGGCGGCTTCGTGATCGAAGGAGAGCGGCCGCGGTCGTCTGGTGACCGGATGCTCGAGACCTGCTACCGCCCGAGACCAAGGCTCACCGAAGCTTGGAATTGCGAACCCTTCGACAGCCTCGGCGAATGGCCGTTGAACCACAGTCGGGCGCAATGCCGGCTGGCGGGCGAGCTCGAGCGCCACTTTCACGACGCGCTCGATCGCGGCGGGGCTGACCCCCAGCTCCTCTCGGCTCTCGGTTAGTTGCAAGCGGAGCCGATCAATTTCCTCACGGAGATTCCTCTGGAGTGCGGCGATACCGGCTGCAGCCCTTCGCTTCGGGCGGTCGATTGCCTCCTCGTCGAGCAGCCTGCGCTTGCCGAGCATCGCCTCTTCGATTTGCGACTGAATGATGGACCCCGCGCTACCGAGGTCGATGCGGATCGTGTTCACCTTGACGGCTACACGCCGCAGGAACTGGAGGTCCCCTTCGAGTGTCCCCGGCTCCGCCTGCTCCCATCCCTTCGGGACGAAGTGGAACACGAGGACATGAGGCGATGGTTGGCCGAACCGGTCGATGCGGCCGTTTCGTTGTTCAAGGCGCGTCGGGGAGAACGGGATCTCATAGTGGACGACCCGATGGCAGGACTTCTGAAGGTCTATGCCTTCGGAGGCAGCATCGGTGGCCAGCAAGATCCGAACTGGACACATCGAGGCATCGGCCTGAAACTCGGCTCGGACTTGTTCGCGTCGGTCGCGGTCCATGCCGCCGAACAGCAGTTCCAGGCGCTCCCCACCGAGCCCGCGCGCTGCCAGAAGTTTCTCCAGCCAGATCTGGGTGTCGCGATACTCGGTGAAGACGATGACGCGCTCGTCATTCCAACGGCGCTCACCGCCGGACCCCACGGGCCGGCAGGTCTTCTCGAGATACGCGAACAACGCTTCAGCTTTGGCATCGGGTCGAGAACTCGCTCGTCGTGCCCAGGCCTCGAGCTCGTCGAGCGCCTTGAAGTCCTCCGCGCTCGTCCCAGTCGCAGCCTGCCCAGCGACTCGGAGCGCATCTTCGGTGGCTTGAGCGGTCTCAGACTCGTCGGATGCGTCCTCGTCGAGCCTGTCAAACGCAAGCTGGACTGCGCGGGGATCGAGTCGGGCAGTTTCGCCGTTCCGTTTGAGCGTGCGCTTGTGAACAGCGAGTGTCTCTGCGAACGCCGCCGGCGACGAGAAGAATCGCTTCTTCAACAGCAGCGTGACGAAATCCATCGCCTGCTGGCCGGACGTCCCAAGACTCGTCTTGCGGCGACGCGCGGCGTATCGGTCGAGGGCTTCGTATCCGGCGCGTTCGTTGTCGCCGTGGGCAACTTCAAGGACGTCGACCTTCCTGGTCGGAAACCTTGGCTTGCCGTCAGGACCCGGCGGCAGCTCTGTCTTGAGGCGCCGAACCATTACCTCCCATAGGGCTTGCTCGGGTGGCGGAAAGCCTCGCGAGAAACGTTGGGGGTCAAGGAGCTCCAGCAGGGCCCAGAACGATTCCCTGTAGCCATTGTGGGGCGTCGCCGAGAGGAACAGACGATGCTCGAAGTAAGGCGACAGCCGTCGGATGGCACGCGTTCGCTGGGAGTCCGTTGCGTATTGGCCGCGACCCGCAGGCGCAACGTTGTGGACTTCGTCGATGATCAGGAGATCGAACGGGCGCGGGTACGTGGCCGGACCGACCGGCAGGATCTGGTCGAACAGAGCCATGGGCCGCGGACGCTTGAGCCAGTCCATCGAGACAATGAGCCGCGGGAAGTGTGTCCACGGATTCGCCGTAATCCCACGCTCGCGCCGCAGCTCGCGGAGTAGCTCCTGGTCGACGATCCGGAACTCCAGGCCGAACTTCTCGTCCATCTCGGATCGCCACTTGATCATCAGGCTCGCCGGGCAGACCACGAGCACCGTGCGTGCCCGGTGGCGCAGCAGCAGTTCTTGGACGACCAAGCCGGCCTCGATCGTCTTGCCCAGGCCCACGTCGTCTGCGATCAGGAGGTTGACGCGAGGGGCGCGCAGTGATCTCACGACCGGGTCCAGCTGGTAGTCCTCGATCGTGATGCCGCTGCGGAAAGGGGCCTGCAGGGCCCGCGCGTCGGCCGACGCGATTGCACCCCAGCGCACCGCGTCGATGAAAGCGTCCAGACGGTCAGGTGGGTCCAGGCGATCTGCGACCGGCCGCGGAAGAGTGGCAGCACGCAGGACTTCGCGACCAGGCTCGATCTCCCAGATGACCCGAAGCGAGTCGCCGAAACCGTCGTCTTCGATGGAGGTCAGGTCCAAGAGATGCTGAGGGCCGCCGGTCGCAGAAAGCGTGCCCGAAGGCAGCGCACTGGTGCTGATGTCCGAAACGACCCAAAGCCTGTCGCGAGCCCGGACGAGGTTGCCGATCTCGGGAACTTCTCGGACGGCGACGTTCATGGCTCGATTACAAAGCAATGAGGCAGGGGGCGAGAACACCAGCTATGCCGTCGCAGGCAGCTCGACCTCGGGTGGCGACGAGCGCACTGCACCCCTGGGCAACCCATCGCTCCAACGGCACCTACCCCCCTTCCCAGAGTGAACGCCTGCTTGCGTCGGCCATAGCGCCTCACGAACACCGCAGGCTCACCTCATTGTAGGCATACCGCCTCGACGTACAGCCAGCTCCGCGTGACGGCCGAGAGGCGTTCGAGGGACTGATGAGTACGCTCATCACCTGGTTTGGACAGGCTGGCTCATGTGGGCGCCCCGCCACCGCTGTCGATCCCCATGGATTCGGCGACCAACGTGGGCACCGCGAGGTCCTTCATACCCACCCCAGTCCTCGCGACTTTGATCGCGGACGGCACGTCGAGAGGCAATGCGTGGATTGACGCCGATGCAACGCCGTAGGCATTCTCCACGCGGAGTCGCGTCCCTCTCGGCTGTGATGACGCGGGGTAGACGATGAAGGCCCGTACCGCTTGAGCCTCTCGATCAACCTCTCGGGCATATGCGTAGGCATAGAAGAAGGTTTGGTAGACATCGGCCGAGTCGAGCTTGCCTTCGTCGTAGAGCTTGTACTTGGCATCAACGGGCACACGATGCCGACCGTTCGGGCCGCGCCGCTCAAGCAGCAAGTCCGGAATCACGGCCGCGTAGGGCTTTCCGGTGCGGTCGTCGCGAATCAGTGAGCGATCGCGTGGTTGCGCGTGCACCTGAACATCTGACCCCGAAAAGGCGTCGATAAGTAGCTGGGTTACGAAGTCCTCGAACAGCGTGTTCATGTCAATCAGGAACACGAACGAGCGAGTGGCGCCTGGAGCGTATAAGTCAGCGACAGCCAGCTGGCAGAGGAAGAGTTTGCCGAGCGCGTGTGCAGTCCGATAGTGGCTGTTGCGGCGCTGATACACGAGCTCGTCGGCCTCATCCATCGAGAACGCCGAGGCATCGCAGGCTGCCTCGAAGACACCGTGCGCACGGGCCAACTGGCCGCGGACGCCATCGTCCTGGCACATCCGGCGGGCGACTCCGAGGGCGTTGGCCAGGAGCCGATTCTCGATGATGTCGGTCTCGAACTCGTCGAAGCGACACTCGAGCTGGTCGAGCCGCCCGAATCGGCGACGAACCTGGCGGTCGTACAAGAGCCGCCCGCGCATTGCTGGCAGCGTCTCTTCGTGGACAACGTAATCCTGGAGCAGGCCGTCTCGGATCAACCTGGCGCAAGCTTCCGCCAGCAGCAGGCCAAGGAGATCGACCAGGCTGCCATCTTTGGACGTGGCCAACTCGCGCTCGCCATGGAAGCGATCAAGGGCGTGCAGCCCGCTCGCGTAGTCGAGCATCTCGACCACGCCTAGATTCCCGCCGACGAGCTTGGGGACTACTCGGATGCCCCAGGACTCGAAACGAACTTCACCGATCCAGGATCTCGCTTGGATCCGGGTGCCTTCCCGGAGCTCCTCCACCACCAGACGCTTGTCTCCCTGGCACAGGGCTGTGGTCAGCCGCCGGTCGCGCTCCGTCAGCTCGAAGTCGTGCACGACGGCCAATTCCCATTCGCCAAGCTCAACGAGCGGAAAGGCGCCGAAGAGAATCCTCACCCTAACGTCTCGTCCACGGGTGCCCCAGCCGCTTGCGGATACGCCTCTGCCAGAGCCGCGATAAGGACCTGCGGATCGGTGACCTTCTCCATGACCAGCCGCTGTTGATCGACGTCCACCAAGGCTGTGCCGAGGTAGTCCGCCAGCTCCCGGTAGTCGTCGTAGGCGTACTCCTGCAGCAGAGGGATGATCTCGTGCCTCAGCTGCTCGGCGAACCGATCGGGATCGGCCACGGGTTGCCCCTGGCCATCGAGGAAGAACGAGTGTCCGATCTGTTTCTCGCGCCCCTCGGCTTTGGCGATCCTTCGATTGAGGTCACCAAGGAACGCCGCGAGGTCTAGCCCGCCGATGCGGGCGCCCTCAAGGAGGCTTGTATCAGGCATGAGCTCGAGGAAGGCAAACCGCCGCCGGAGTGCGGCGTCGAGAAGCTTGATGGAGCGGTCTGCAGTGTTCATCGTCCCCAGAACCAACACGTTCGGCGGAACCTTGAAACTCTCACCGCTTTGGGGCAGGACCACAGGGAGGTCCCGCTTGTCCAACTCGAGGAGCGTGATGAGCTCGCCGAAGATCTTGGCGATATTGCCCCTGTTGATCTCGTCGATAAAAAGGATGAACGGCTGGTTGGGGCAGGCTTGAGCGGCTCGACAGACTCGCTTGAAGACGCCGTCCTGGAGGCGAAGGTCAAGCTGACCGGTGCCGGTGGGAATGGGCTTGAACCCCTCTATGAAGTCCTCGTAACCGTACGAGGGGTGGAAAGTGACGCGGGTCAGCGGACCAATAGTCTCCGCGGATTCGGCATCGAAAGACGGGAGAGACGGGTCGCGTTCAGCAAGCCACGCCAAGAGCTCGTCGGCTTCGGAAGCAGTCAGAGCGAAGAGTGTGCCCTGGTTCCGGTTGCGGATCGGCTCGCTCATGCCGAGGAGCGGGTGCTTCGTCAGCTCGTCGTAGGTGGGCCCGTTCGCCACACGGGCGAGTTTCTCGATGGTAATGACCTGGCCCTCGCCGCTCGCATGGAGCGGCTCCTTGATGCGTGCTAGGGCCAAGATTCTCTTGTCGGGATTGGCCTGGTAGCCGACGACCAAGTCGCCCGGCTGCAGAAGCGCGTAGTTCTTCTGAAGGCGGCCATACCTGTAGTCAACGACACCATCCTTGAACAGCGTGTCCCACGCCCACTCTGTCGGGTTGGCTACCACCCACCACACGCGGCGCTCGGACTGGACTGTTGATAGCGACCGCTGAGTCCTGGCGAACCGGGCCTTGTCCACCAGGAGCCCGTCAGCCTCCTTGTCGCCTAGCTGGCGTGCAAGCCACCAAACTGAGAAATGCTCGGCCGTATAGGTCTTGCCCGTCCCCGGCGGGCCGTAGAGGATGACCTGTCCCTTTCGCTTCAGGGCCGACTCGATCTCGTAGTAGAGGGAGGGGGCCGATGGGGGCGCTACCACCTTCGGCGGATACTTGGAACCTGTCGCGGAATGCTCGGCGTGCTTGCCCTCGAGGATCCTCTGAAAGTCCGCCTGGCTGACGCGGGCAACAGTCTTGAAAGCCCATTTCTTGATCGGGTCGATCTCTCGCAACGTTGGGTCGTTCCACTGCACTCGGACGGTCTGGGCGAACTCGCCGAGCTCGGGCCTGAACTCGTAGCCCGGCTCCACAACTGTGCCAATGCCAACGACCTGGGCAGTCCCCTTGTTCGCGACTATTCGATCACCAGGCTGGAGCTCGACCAGCGTCCAAAGCTCATTGCCCTTCTCGGTCATGGTCGCCTGGTGCTGGTGAAAGAAAGCAGCGTATTCCGCGTTGAATCGGGCCTGGAATTCCTCCTTGGAGGCGAAGGCCGTCAGGTCGCCCATCCCGTCGTACCCGACGCGGATGTGACCGGCCGCTAGGCAGTCCTCCCAATACTTGGCGTCCGGGCCGGGCGCGATCTTGACAATCTGGGAGGTTTCGCGAGGGTCTGCCCAGCGATAGAGAAGCCACATGATCTCTAGGGCCGACCAGTCTGCGAGCTGAGGACGCTCCTTCGCGAGTTGCAGCAGTTTGCGTGCTGCCGGGACGCCACCGACAAGATCGCCCTCACCCCCCAGAAGTCGCCAGAAGTGCTGCTGGTGCTCCCTCGCGCAGACAGGTAGAACGTCAGATGGGAAGTACACGTAGATAGTCTTGGTGACCAAGGCGAAGGCCGAGCCGATCGCTTCGATGGCTCCGATCTCGAGGAACCGACCTTGCGCCGCCAGATCGAAGGCGCGAACGAACCCAGCCCTGACCGCGTCCCACGCTTCACGCTCGTTTGCGAATCGGGCGTCGAAGTACCAGCCAGGCTCGTTGAGCCTCTTGTAGATGAGATGCTTCCTGGCGCTGCCCCCGCCGATGCTGGCGAGAGTCGGCGTGCGGTACTCCATCCAGCGACAAAAGCTGTCGGCGGAGTCGCTCGTTCCGAGGGCGTACCGTTCCAATGGCAAGGTGGGCCAACCGTCCAGCGGGAACTTCTCAACGACCGCCGCTCTCTCGCGCTCACCCTCTACGAGCTTGGGTCGGAATGCCTCGCGGTCCCACGCGCTGATTGCCTCATCAAATGTCAGCTTGGGCTCGGCCACGACCACCCTCCCGGTGCTGCTGCGATCTGCGGGTCTCGCGATGCTCCGGTCAGCGTAGCCCTCCGGAGCGGGCTCCGCGTGACCTATCTCTTACTGGTGTTCACGACTCCTGGGCCTTTCGGGAGCTCAGCTGCCAGCGCCTGGAACCAGGCCAGGCGCGTGGGTTTCCCTTCAAGGTGAGCCGAGCTGCGGTTCGCCGCGGAGGCGCTTGGGACGACGTAGACCCTGACACCACCAACGGTCCATTCTTGGACTCCGAGCGAGACCTCGGAGCCGAGCCCAAACGATCTCTTCACGATCTTGGCCGCCGTCTTGCCGTGAAACGCAAGCCACGCGGGAGCGAAGCTTTGGATCCGGAGGACCAGGGCGCGCACGTCGAAGTCACCTGGCGCCAGGTCGCTATCACGGCTAGCTGTCGAACGCTTCTTTGCCAGGTCGGTAAGGCCGACTCCGTACTGGAGGACCTCCGCGTCCCTCTCAGGCGTCAACGAGACCGGAAGAATCCCCGAGGCGTAAAGGAGCGGCCAAAACTCGTTACCGGGCCCGGCGTAGTAGTGCCGGACGTACGCCGAGCGTGCGCTGGCTGCGGTGCCGCAGAAGACCACCCGGAGATTCGGCGCGAGGTGGTCAGGTAGAACACTCATCCGTCACTCCCGCACACAGCCCTACTACTAATGCTGATCGTGCGGTTCATCCTGGCAGAGTGAGCGGTCCGCGTGACACCTAGAGTGTCGCGCAGCGGCCCCTTGACACTTCTTGACACTGAGTGTCGCTGATGATGAGCTCCCCCGGCAGGTCGTGTCCCCTAACGTGGTGTAACAGCTGAACCAGGCCGACCAGGAGAACGGCCATCGCGTCATCCTCGCGTCGTTGGAGTCAGAAACCGACGACGAAAGGAACACCACGATGGCCGAA
>Ga0182027_10007057_pt1 | contig 16662 bp, 12 predicted proteins | sample 712E1DmetaG_FD_121300 | JGI IMG/M metagenome (GOLD analysis project Ga0182027, IMG submission 121300) | Permafrost microbial communities from Stordalen Mire, Sweden - 712E1D metaG (Illumina Assembly) | ecosystem: Environmental > Terrestrial > Soil > Wetlands > Permafrost | place: Sweden... | reverse complement strand
GGGATCTCCCTCATCGTAACCAGGACAGACGCTGGAGAAGCAACAATTCAAAAAGCGGCCCAAGCCGGCGCAATAAGCATTGTGGAAAAGGATTTTGATACGATTATCAATGCTCAAAAGTGGTTGATGCGCGATTGCACGTCAATAATTGTCCCAACCCTCCTTTTGTCCAGGAAATTGAAAAGGCCTGTTCCTGACTTTAAGTATGATGATAGCGATTCGACTCCTGTCAATACTATCCGCATTTTGCGGCGGTTCTTTATGATGGCGATTACCAGACAGATGACCCAGTCGAAGACCTTGTTCTTCATCTTACACGGTGTCAAGTTTGTAGCCTGGAAAGCATTGCTCAAGAAATAGTCATGTACCCGAGAGCTCGTTCTCAAAATGCAGAATTCCGAAACAAAAATCCGCCTCATGATCATTACCCATGACCTTGCCCTGGGCGGACTGCAGCAGGTGATTGTTAATATTTGTAAAACTATTAATCGCGAATTATTTGAACCGCAGGTTTTATGTCTTCGGGCAACCGGAGACTATACGCCGGAAATAGAAAATCTTGGTATTAAAGTTACTCTGGTTCCTCAAAAGAAAAAGGGGGCTGATTATTTTGCCTTTCTAAAAGTCGCCAAAATATTGAGGGAAGAAAGAATCAATGTAATTCATACGCATAATACCCAACCTTTCATTGATGGTACGATGGGCGGTCTTTTGGCCGGAGTAAAAACAATGGTCCACACGGATCATGCCCGGGACTTTCCGGACAAACGCCGGTACATGTTTGCGGAATGGTTTTTATCCCACTTCGTCCGCAGGGTTGTTGCCGTTTCCGAGCATACCGCACAGAATTTGGTTAAATACGAAAAAATTTCCCCTCGCAAAATTACCGTAATACCCAATGGAATTGACGGAAGTAAGTATGCGATATCAATTGATAAGGATAAGAAACGCGGCGAACTTGGGATTACTAAAAAGGGACCGATCATCGGTGTTGGCGTTCGGCTCTGCGAGCAGAAAGGCATCACCTATTTGCTCAAGGCAATGCCGGACATCATCAAATCATTCCCGGATTGCACGCTGATTATTGCAGGCAGAGGCCCCTTGGAACCTGAATTAAAAGCTGAAGCGAAAAGTCTCGGAATCATGGACAATGTGCGCTTTCTCGGTATGAGGCTGGACATTCCCGAATTGCTCCAAATCATGGATTGCTATGTTTTGCCATCACTTTGGGAAGGAATGCCGATGGTCCTACTTGAGGCAATGGCTGCAGGATGTCCGATTGTGGCGACAAATGTTGGCGGAATTTCCTCGGTAATAACACCTGAAGAAACAGGGTCGCTTGTGGAGCCTGAAGATTCCAAGGCAATCAGCAACGCAGTAATGAGGGCGCTTAAAGATGCCGACCTTAGGAATAGAATTACGGGTAACGGGCTTGCCAGTTTTGCGGAAAAATTCGATTCAAGTGTCATGACACGCCAATATGAAACTTTCTATAGGACCTGATAGCGTGTCGCTTAACTTGCCTGAAGAGTTTTACCAACGTAATGGATGATTATGGACCAACTTGACACCATACAGACAGAAGACCAACCCGCGCCGGCAAGAGCATGGTTGGTTTTTGTCATAATTTATCTTTTCATTGACTATGCTCGTCCTCAGGACACAATCAAGGTTCTTGGGTATCTAAGACCCTCGATGTTCATGGTAATTATCCTAACAATTTTTATAATTAGAAATCGGCAACTCATTAATTGGAAAATTCCTCAAATACGGATGGCTTTGTTCTTCATCATGCTCCTAGCACTCGAAATCCCATTTGCAGTAAACCGTCACAAAGCCTTTAATACCGTAACCACCCTACTCTTGATGATGCCGTTTGTCATATCTAGTACTTGTTGCGTTCACACCCTTAACCGGTTGAAAACTGTTCTCTTTTATGTTCTCTTGTTTATGGCATATCAAGCGCAATTTGCAATACGGCATCATGGTTGCGGTACGGGGTCTCAGTTCTTTGATGAAAACGATTTGTCACTATTTATTAACACATGGCTTCCTTTCTGTTTTACTTTTTTCATTTCGGAAAAAACGCCTTGGAAGAAGATCATGTTCGGAATAATGGGCGCGTTGGGAATAGCGGCAAATGTCATCGGAAGGTCCCGCGGCGGTTTCATGGGCCTCATTGTGATGTTTTTCATATTCTGGCTGTTTAATCCCAAGAAACTTGTTTCTTTGCTTGTTATTGGCATCATTGCAATATCATTATATCTGTTTGCTGGAGAGCAATACTGGGGCAGAATATCAACGTCTTCCAAGACCAATGAAGGGACTGCAAAGGCGAGAATAGAATCATGGAAATCTGGATGGAAGATGTTCAAAGCAAACCCCCTTGGAGTTGGAGGGAATAACTTTCAGGTCAGGTTTTCCGAATATCAAACAGACTGGTTCCAACGCGGCATGTGGGGCAGGGTTGCGCATTCGTTATGGTTTACGCTTCTTCCGGAAACAGGCCTCATTGGGACTTTTATTTACCTTTTCCTGCTTTTTATCAATTTCCGTGATGTTTTTCGATTACGGGTGAAATCAAAACTTTTTAATGAGGAAGACAGTAAATTTTTAAAGAACCTGTCAGTATCTTTGATAGCTTCTCTCGCGGGTTTTTTTACCTCTGCAACCTTTATTTCCGTTCTCTATTATTCGCATTATTGGTATATTTGTGGTATCATTGCTTCCTCCACCCTGATTATAAATAACTCGACAGCCCCTATTCCCGACAGGAACCCGGCAGATGTCACTTGAATCAAGAATTTTCAAAGGTGTTTCCTGGATGGCGTTTTTCAGCCTTTTCAGCCAGGCATTTTCCTGGGGAATTACGATCCTTATCGCCCGCATTTTGGTCCCGGGGGATTATGGACTTATGGCAATGTCGACCATCATAACAGGGTATGCCTTGACCCTAAGTGAATTAGGGCTCGGCAACGCGATTATTCAGCGGCAAAATGTTTCAGGCAAAGAATTGTCGTCCGTGTTCTGGTTCTCCACCTTTATTACCAGCATACTTGCAATCAGTTGCTTTCCAATATCGTATCTTACCGCATTCATAATGCATGAACCCAGAGTGATCCCCATTACTCAAACGGTCTCGGTTATATTTGTTCTGAACGGCCTTCAAATCGTGCCTTCCAGTCTTATTAGAAAAAAGATGGATTTTAAATCTGTTGGACTGATTGACATGATTTGTGTTATTGTATCAAGTCTTTCCATGTTTTTGATTGCAAAATTCGGCGGTGGAGTATGGACTCTTATATCAGGATTTGGTATAAGGTCCTTTTTAAGGACTGTGTTATTGTTTAGGAAATCCCACTGGCGTCCGATGTTTCATTTTGATTTTGCCGAATCTAAGCCTTTTTTATCCTTTGGATTAATGCTTGCGTTGGGGCGGTCTCTTTTTTATGTCCAGGAAAAGTCTGACACATTTTTTGCCGGAAGGGCTTGGAAATCGAATGTGTTAGGATTCTATTCCTTCGCTTTACAATTAGCGCAAATACCAACCGAGAAAATAGTAACACTTATTAACAATGTATCATTTCCAGCTTTTTCGGAAGTACAGAACAATCAATCTGCCTTTAATAAACTGTATTTAAATATTACCAAGGTTACCGCATCAATCGTTCTGCCGTTATTTATGGGAGGCTTCTTCCTGGGAGGAGACCTCATCCGATTGATTCTTAATCCAAAGTGGTATCCGATGATTTCCTTGTTTCGCGTACTTTGCCTTTCTCAAATATTGATCAGCATGAATTCAATCAATAATTTTGTTCATGCCGCACAAGGAAGACCAAAATGGGCACTTTATTATAATATGGTCAGTGTTATTGCAATGCCGATTTCGTTTTATTTTGCCGTCCAACACGGTTTAAATGCCATTGCAATTCCATGGGTCACCACCTATTTACTGCTCTGTATACTTTGGATTTACATTTCAATTAGGAAATTTGGAATTGGAATATCACAATATCTTGCAAACATGAGACATCCATTTATTGGTACGTCAATAATGTCCATTTCTCTCTTATTGTTAAATTACTGCAACCGCTACGTAGGCAAAGCGTTGGAACCTGTTTTGTTTGTTGTATCAGTGATGATTGGGGTTTTAGCATATTCTTGCTATTTTTGGTTTGCTAACAGGGATTTTGTCAAGAATTTGAAAAAGAACCTGTTTTAATTATTATGAACTTTTAAAGTATGAAAATCAAAATATTGCTATTATCTCCAGGGCCGATTTTTGTGTTAAGAAAAACCTTTTACGAGGACCTTTCAAATCATTTTTGCGGGACTATTATCTCATCAACGACCAAACAAGAAATAATGGATTTGAAGAAAATTGGTGATTTCAATTTGCGGTGCATTCCATTTAATAAAGGAAAGAAAGTATTATCAAACATAAGATTCATTCTTTGGTCGATTATGTATTGTCTTGTTTTAAGATTTCGCAAAGGAAAAATCCATCTCGTTATAACGTATGATCCTTTTAAAACAGGACTGATAGGATGGGTTTGTTCTCGGATTTTAGACGCTAAATTAGTCGTTGAGGTCAATGGGGTTTATACGTCACCCGCAGTGTTCATGGACGAACCTAATAACTTTTTTACGATAGTGAAACGCCGAGCATTTCCTCTTATTGAATCGTTTGTTCTGAGACGTTCTGCAGGAATAAAATTGCTATTTCCTGAACAATTGGTTCCTTTAAAGAAACATTTTCAGGATAAGGTTATTCATAGTTTCCCTTGCCATGTTGAAATAGATCCGTTTTTGAATTTTACAGGAAATGAAGAAAAAAGAGAGATCCTTTTTGCTGGATTTCCGTTTAAATTGAAAGGCGTAGATATTTTAATTGCCGCTTTTAAGTTAATTTCGGAAAAATATCCGGATTGGAGCCTAAAAATATTGGGTTGGTTTCCGGATAAAACTGAATTGCAAAAGGCAATTGACGGGCATCCTCGAATTGAGGTTCATCTGCCGGTATTTTATTCGGAAATGCCGGAGCATATTTGCAAATGCAGTATTTTTGTTCTTCCTTCTCGAACAGAGGCAATGGGACGCGTTTTGGTTGAGGCAATGGCTGCGGGAAAACCCCGGGTAGGCGCCAATGTTGATGGTATACCTACCGTTATCAATGATGGCGTTGATGGACTGCTTTTTAAAAGTGAAGACATTCAAGATCTTGCCCAAAAATTAGAATTAGTTATGGAAGATCCGAAATTAAGAAGGAAGATGGGAACTGCAGGCAGGAAACGTGCTATTCGGGATTTCAGCAGCACGGTATATTTTAAACATTTATTTGATTTTTATAGTGAGGTTTTGCTTTTAAAATAGTATCATTTATTGAAGAACACCGGCAACTTCAAAAGTGGCTTGTGTTTTTATAACCATACATTGTTAAAACACTATTGTTTGGTAACAAACAATCCTTTTATACTCCAGTTAGCATACGTTTGCTAAAGAAAGAAATACTTATTATTTTGTGTAAGGCTGCTTTATAAATGAATATGAAATTAAAGCTTCCTTGTTTATCGGTGCCGCTCTTTTTTATGGTTGCAGTTTTGACGTGCTCTAAAACATCGCATGCAGCAATACACTATGTTTCTCCGTCCGGTTCAGCTTCATGGACTCAATCATTAAATATAGCTTCACCATGCAGTACAGCAATCGCTTTTAATAATGCACAAGGAGGCGATACTGTCTGTTTTCGCGGTGGTACATATAATGTACCGGCCAAAAGCACATCGAATAGCTATCATGGGTTTTATGAGCCTGCCAATTCCGGTACAGCGAACAATCCGATTGTGTTTATGGCAAATCCAAAAGATACTTCGGTTGTTTTTAACGGAACGGTTGGAGGAAAAGGGGATGGCACATCGGCAGGGTCAGTTTTTGCAACAATTTTTGGGACTAATAATAAAAGCTATATCGTATTTGATGGTTTCATATTTGAGGCCAATGGCGGAGCGATGCCTGCAAGAGTTATGGTGGGAATTGATTACGGCAATTTCAATGGTAATGGCCATATACTTGTCAAAAATTGCATATTCAACGGTGGAACTACACCATCAACGTGTTCTGTTTGTGATAATTTAGAAGGATTGAGAATAGAAGGAAATAATTTTGTATTAGTCCAAAAGTGTAAATTTTTTGGTTATTTAAATACCCAAGGTAATCATAATATAAGTGCGATCAAAACATATCATGACACAACTGTCACCATAGAAAATTGCGAATTTGTTAATAATACAATTGGCATATTTTATAAAAGTCAAACACCGAAATCCATCACCCGATACAATTTTATTCATGATAATGATCAGGGAATTTTAATAACGCCCGACATCCACCCGACTATGGATATGGACAGCATTTCTATTTGTCAAAATTTGATTGTAAATAACACTACTTCTGCATTCACGCAAACGGGTAGCGGTTCGGATTCCGGAACACATGGGGATGATTATGTAATTTTTAACAATACTTTTTATAAAAATGGCGATCGACCAATAAACTTAGGATACACTGATCCCGGCGGTCATGGCGCCCAATTTTACAATAATATCATTGCTGGAAACAATGGCACATATTCATTGGTGACTTCCGATATGACCGGCTGGAGAAACTATTTAAAAGCGGTTGATCATAACCTTTGGAGCATACCTTTTAGAACCATAAGAATAGGAGATAACCGCAGAAACATCAATTATACAACTCTTGCGGATTGGAAAATTTCCGGTCAGTTGGAAAATCCTTTTGATGCCGGTTGTGGGTCCAGTAAAAATCCTGGATGCGGAGACTTAATCTCTGATCCCGGTTTTATAGATAGTTCGGGCAAATTCAATCAGCTAAAAGATTTTAAGCTTGCCTCAAATTCACCTTGCCTCCATAAAGGCAGAAATGGGATCGATGATATTGGCGCAAATGTCGATTTAATTGGGACGGGGAAACGGCATTTTGTTGTTTCCCAAAGCCCTTCTGTTTCGGGTGGAACCACTATCTATTCCGACACTAGTAAAAAAAAAATTCAATGGGAAGTCCTCTCAGATAATCCGGTAGTTTCGTGTTCCCTTTTTGTGAGCCTGGACAGCGCCAAGACCTGGCTTACCATCGCGGCTGTTCCCGGCATAATCGACACCTTTTTGTGGAGCGTTACGGATACCAATGATCCGTATTGCCTGATCAAAGTAACTGCTTTGGATGATTCCGGAAAGACCGCAAGCGGCACATCTTCTCCATTTGGTATCATTAATCATACCTCTATCCAAAACAAGAAATTGTTGCCCGCCTCGCTCGGCAGGTATTACCGCGATTCTCTTGTTGTCGAGTCCGGGATTCCTCCGTACTCGTGGTCAATAACCAACGGTTATTTGCCGGCGAGTCTCAATCTGGACTCCTTGTCCGGAGCCATTACAGGCATTCCTCACACCAAGGGCGCATTTCCATTTAGAGCTCTGCTTATGGACGCGGAGGGGCATACGGCAGCCGACACTTTTTCTATTGTGGTTGATTCCGTGGTGGTTGGGCAGAACCTTATGCTTCCGAATTCTCTGACAGATACAGTGGCGGCCGGAACCGCGGTTACAGATACAATCATTGTCCTCAACGACAGTCTGAAACTTTCTTACAGCCTGTACGCCGGCCGTGCGGACAGACCGATGATTGCAATCCCAGATTCGGTGGTATCACCATCAGGGAAAAGTGCTGAGATTATTGCAGCAATACCAGGAACCTTTGTGAACGACACCGTGGGTGAAAAGGTATTTATTGTAGTAAGCAACGGAACAATAAACGACACTTTGTCCCTTTCGCACCCGATTCGTCGTGCCAACAACAATTCCGATAATATCTCTGTTGGTAATTTGGAATGGGTGCCGCTTTCCGTGACTGCGACTCCTGTTGCAAATAGCATTGCATCGGTGCTCAAATGCTACACACCAGCGAGCGGCGTTTGGGCCTTTGACCAGACCAGATTCAAGGTCATTCAATGGTATCCTTATGTGGACAACTCGACAGATACAACCAAGTGGGTCGAGGCAACCACACGGAACACGTCCATTTTCAACTTTGTGCCCGGAAAATTGTTTTGGATAAAATCCCGCGAAACCAAAACCATAAATTTTGGGCAAGCCACTGTTCCATCCGTGAGCACCGCATTTACCGATACCCTTAATGCAAACCAATGGACCGACTTTTCGGTTCCTTTTAATTTTCCCGTCCTGATTCAAGACGTGGTGGACGCTACCAGGCAGGCCATACCTCTTACAAGCAAATTCGTCGACTCACTTGATTTTTACCAATGGACCAAATCAGGAAAGAACTGGACAGCGGGGCTCATAAGCGGTCACGGGATTACTAACAGCAAGACCATGCAGGGCGGCGTCGGGACCGCATATACGGTGTATAATCCGAACGCCGCATTTGTATTGCGGATTCCGCCAAAATACGCCGACTCAGCGGCTGTTGCAACAACTAGCAAAAGAACGGCAAAAACTCAGCAGAGTAGTTGGCTGGTCTCATTCAACTTTCAGAACACCTTCGGCGACGGCTTGAATCCGATCTATTTCGGCTATGCTCCGGCAAGCGCCAAAACCACGTATTTGCAAAAACCGCCTTCTTTCGGCAGCATAGGCGTTAGCGTATACGATCCGCAATCCAACCGGTACTTTGGGCACGCGGTTGTTCATGACGTTTCCACCGGTGGCGCTACGGTTCAACTGGCATTTCAAAATGGGCTAGGCTCAGTTGAGACGATCAAGTCGTTTGTCGGCAAGAGTATGGTTCTGCCAAGCGGCCTGTCTGTCCGATTTTTTGATCCGGCCCGGGGTAAATGGACAACCCAGACCGACACCATCAATGTTTCTGTACCGCCGCACGGCACCACAATCGTCTTTGCAGGGGTCGGCAAGGATGCATTCTTCGCAGGTCTCGCGCCGCTGTTATCTCAATACAAGACACAATTGACCTCGGTTTATCCCAACCCTTGTGTGAGCAAACTGATGGTCAAATACACCCTGCCGTTTCCTGTCCTTGACGTAAAGGAGATATATTTTGCAATATATAATTTGCAGGGAAAGATCGTGTGGGCCAAGAGATTTGTCGATGGCTTCAGGCCTGGCGAAAACTCGATCGTGTTTGACCGTGCGGCAGCCCCGGGCGGGAAACTGGCGACCGGGATTTGCATTTTGCGTATGAATGTGGTGAATGCGGTCCTAAGCGAGAACCGGTCTTTTACGAGGCGGATATCGTTTGTGTATTAAGAAGAAGACCTCACCACAGAGGCACAGAGAACACAGAGAAAGAAACATAGCATGAAATACCTATTCTTCATTATTGCATTGAGCCTCGCAGCCTCTGCCCAGAACAATGGGACCGTCGCGGTTCTTGATTTCGAAAACAAGGCGGTACTGAAGGACCTCACAATGCAACGGGTGACCGGAAAGATACGGGAAGAATTCACTGCAAAGCATGGATACGTGGCACTCGATCGCTGGCTGATAGACACCATGATGGGCTCGCAGGGGAACAAGCAACTGCTCAAATGCACTGACGAATCATGTTTGTTTGCCATTGGCCATTTGTTGAGCGTTGACCTGGTTGTGAACGGTTCGATAACCAAGGTGAACCGGCGATATTGCATCTCGGCCGAGCTTGTGGACGTCAAGAACAATATCGCGGCAGGGAATGCCCAGACCTATGCAATAGATTTCTATGATACAACCGTGGCCCGGGCCTCGCATGAGTTGGTGAACAAGCTCTTTGAATTAGTAAACGCAAAGAAAGCGGTCCCTTCGAGTGTAGCAGGCAATCAGCCTCCGGGTCAAAAACAGGATGTGCTCAATAATACCACAGAAGAAGGAAATCATCACAAGAGGAAGCCGGGCCTCACAAAACTGTTTATCTGGGTACCCGTTGCGGCAGTGGTCTTAGGTGGTGCCGCGGCTGGAATATATTATCTTGCACTCAAACACGCTCCCGCCAGCCCGCCGGATAACGATATATCTATCGATGACGCGCCTAAGCATCCGACGAGTGGGGTCGTGTCTAGCCCATCCCCAAAATGATTTTCTTCATTGGGATTCGCAGTCAATTCCTAACAAAGGGACGCAAAAGCATTTGATCTCCTTGCAAAGTAATTGTCCAAAAAGGCTAGCTACTATATGAAGATCGATTCACTTATGCTTAATTTGCCGGTCGTTCTGCAAAACGCCGCCATATCAATATATGGCTACACCCTACAACGTAATAGATATTCCGGACTTTATTCCTCTCTTAAACAAGCGGCCTTTGAGCGATTGCGATATGAGAGACAACGGCTTGCAGCCTATCAGGAGCGGCAATTCATCGACATTGTCAAGAATGCCTGCAAGAATGTGCCGTACTACGCCGGAAAATTCAAAGCTTGCGGCATTGAGCCCGGCGACATCGATGGCCTATCTGTTTTGCAAAAACTGCCAATGCTTGAAAAAGGAACCTTGCGATCCGACCCAGAGAGTTTGATAGATTCCAGGCATGCCAGGCGGTCGCTGCAGGTTATTCATACAACCGGTTCCACGGGGACGCCTTTGAATATCTATTGCGATGAGTCAGTTCGACAAAATAACTATGCTTTCTATGATCGCTTTCTGGAGATCAACGGCATTTCTTCACGTGGCAAGAGGGCAACCTTCGGCGGACGCATTGTAGTCCGCGCAACACAGAAGAAACCTCCGTATTGGCGGTACAGCTTATTTCAGAGGAACATGCTGTTTTCCTCATATCATTTGGCCGAGAAGAACCTAATTTTGTATATTGAGGCGCTCAGAAAATACAAACCGGACGTCATTGATTCCTATCCGTCCAGTTTGTCGGTCCTAGCAGGCTATGCAAAAAGGCAGGGACTTGGCTTAAAGAACATCACGAAGGCCATCACCACATCAGCCGAAACGCTTTCCCAAGAGCAACGAGCAACCATTACGGAAATGTTCGGCGTTCCGGTTTTCGATCAATATGGCGCGGCAGAAATGTGCGTCTTTGCCGGCCAATGCAACTGTGGAAATTATCACATCCATTCTGATTACGGCCTTGTTGAATTTGTGAAGCCGGACGGATCACATGGCAAACCCGGCGATGAATGCGAACTGGTTTGCACCGGATTCATCAATCCGGTCATGCCGCTTATCAGTATCGCGTAGGCGATGTCGGAGTACTGAGCGCGCAGGAATGTCCTTGTGGACTGCCTTTCCCAGTGATGGAAAAAATCCTGGGGCGAAAAGATGATTCCATCATAACGCCTGACGGGAGAATAGTTGGCAGACTAAGCCCGGTTCTGAAAGGCTTCCCAATCAAGGAGGCACAGTATATACAGGAGGTCAGGGAATCGCTTTCTGTTCTTATTGTCAAGGACGTCGGGTTTACAAAAGAAACTGAAGAATCGTGCTTGAAGGCTCTTCGCGAGCGCGTTGGCCCCAGTATCAGCGTGGTGTTCAAGTACGTTGATGTTATTGAACGCGGGGCAGGTGGCAAACTGCGCTCTGTTATTTCGCGTGTCCCAAGATGATAGTCTTGCGCCTATGATTTAGTTTGTACCCTTCAGAGGGAGAAAAATCCTACTATGCTAAGTGAGGCCTATCCGCCAGTGCGACGGTTGCTTCGATTCTTCATGCTTCCCTATTGTTACTATCAGGCTCTTCAGAGATCACAAGGCAGCCGGTGGTTTCTCGGCATCGCCCTAGATCTTCTTGAATTGTTCTTTGTCTACAAGACCTATCCCGACCATTACGTATATTGCCGATTGTGGGAAATTGACAAAACTGATTGGAAATACTACTTTGGGTCCAGTTATCACCCCTATCAGCGTGCACGGTTAAGGAAGAGAGTGCAACGGTTTGAATATCAGATTCTTTTTAATGACAAGGCAGTATGCGAGCAGTTGTGCAGAGGAACGGGTGTCCGGATGCCTCATACGTATGGGATTATCGGGCCGGACCCATTATCACGGGAGAAGATCCAATCGTGGTTCCATGAGTCCCATGCAGATTCCCTGATCATAAAGCCGATTCTTGGGCATGGCGGCGCAGGTATTGTGATGGCAAGGAAACAGGGAAACGACATACACATCCATTCGAGAAAATCCGTGCAGCCCTTGTCCGATTTTGTCATGCCAACCGAAGCAATTGTACAGGAGGTGCTCAAGCAGGACGGTAGGCTTGCGGTATTTTCTTCATCGTCAGTCAATACGATCCGTGTGGTCACCTATCTCACCAAGAACGGAGAAGTCATTATTGCCAGTGCCACGATGCGTTGCGGCGTTGCGGATTCGTTTGTGGATAACTGGAGCGCCGGCGGTGTTGCGGTTGGTGTTGACTGTGATACCGGCCGGCTTAAGAAATACGCCTATGATAGGAACTCGAAAAGGTACGAGAAACATCCAACTGCGAACATCAAATTTGAAAACTTTCAGATTCCGGAATGGTTCGAAATCCGCGATATTGCGAAAAGGGTTCAGGAGGCTTTCCCTTTCTATTGTCTTCTCGGGATGGATGTTTCACTGCTTGAGGGCGGAGAACCGGTTTTGATAGAAGTTAATGCAAATCCCGACCTGGTTTTCCAGGAACAGACGTCGGGGCCGTTGCTTAAGGATAATAGAGTCCTCAAGGCTTTTGGGGAGGATGACCTCTTAACAAATAGATATCAGAAGAATCTCCTGAAAGCTCTGCGATAACACTTGAACACCTATTGCACAAGGCTCGCCAGTCTGGTTTCAAGGGCTTTGTGCTTGTCCTCCCATTGGGCCGAAATCCGGAGTCTTAGAAGACGCAATCTTTCTCCGTATGTTTCCGCATTAGAAACAAGAGTCCTGACCGCCCTGACTATTTCCACGGGTGAATTGTCGACGAAGATGGAATCCGAAAAGTATTCCATCAAAACTGACTGATTCGATGTAATCAGCGGCTTTCCCGCTGCCACAGCCTCGTAGCATCCGCACAGCATGCAGTACGTCGATTTCGTAAGCGCGATGACACCATCAACCGAGAACAACATGTCGATGTAATCCTGCTCAGGCAAGAAACCGGTCAGCTCGACATTTGGTCCTATTCTGTTTTTCAAATCATATCCAAACTTCCTGTAGTTTCCGGAAATATAAAAGACCACACCATCTTTTTCCAGTTCTCTGGCAGCTTCGAGTATGTTCATTATGGGTTCGTCTTTCCCGAAGGAAGAAGGAACAAGGATTTTCCATTTTCCCTTGAGCACCGGACTGCGAACTGGAGAAAACGCGGGTAATGGATCAGGCAGCACAAAAGGTGTTCCTTTGAGGCTTCTGACTATTCTGGCAAGATATTCATTCGTGACAATGGTTATTGCGGCATTCCTGATGGTAAATCGGTGGAGTGTCATGAAGCTCCACCGTTTCAGGAAGGGCATTTTTGGGTTCGAGAGCAGAAATGTGGTGTGACGGTCTACGACAATTGAAATAGGGGTAATTTTCCCGATCGCGCAGGCCAATGCTGCAAGGATCATGGAAGGATTTTGAACAAAAAGGATTGAGGGCTTTTCTTTTGCCAGGATAAGAAAAGTTTTCAAAAAGGATTTCGGATACCTCAGCAAGCCTTTGTATTCAAAAATGTAAAACGAACATCCAAGGATCCGGCAAAGTTCCATTGAACGCCTCTGGATTTCCCAACTAATCCAAACCCTGTCTGTACCTCGCGGCTTATTCATGAAAACGTTTTCTTCCAGGCTTTTCATTTCTTCAAGCATGTTTTGTAGGCATCAATGAGCTGAAGGGAGGTCTTGGAAACATCGAAATCTTCTTCAATGGTCTTGCGCGCGTTTCTTGAAATGAAGTTCCCCAATTTCCTGTCATGGTGGAGTAGCCCAATAGCATCGGCCAGAGCAATGCTGTCGTTGTCCGGGACAAGCAGACCGTTAATCCGATCTTCTATTATCTCTTTCATGCCGCCGACAGCCGTACAGACCACTGGCCTGCCCAGGGCCATTGCTTCCAGGAGGGACATAGGCATTCCTTCGTGGTGCGAACAAAGAACAAAAACGTCGAATGAAGATATGATGGGGAGAATATCCTCATCGAACTCCTCGAGTTTTATGTGATTTTGTAATGATAAAGAGCTGATCATTTTATCAAGTGACACTCTCAAAGGGCCGTCGCCAAAGATTGAAATGTGAAATGGAAGGTTCTTTTGGAGCAGCATTGTTCCGGACTGGACCAGCATTTCCAGGTTTTTTACACTCACGAAGCGGGCTGTGGTGCCGATCCAGAACCTGTTCGCTATTGCAAACCTTGTCCTGTATTCCTGCTTGTTGTCGGAGCATTTTACGCTATTGGTATCAAGCGAATTATAGATAAGGACAGGCTTACCGGCAGTCTTCTTCCGCGTCATGATATCAAAAATATCGTTTGAAACACAGATTATTCTTGTAGACAGAAATGAGATTAAGAATTTGTTAAGCGTCACGGCAATCGTTGATTTCAGCAGCACTATTGGGGTAGAAGATGTATTGATCTGGCTCAGTCCGTGGATTGTCCGAAACACCGGAATTCTCCGGAATAACCGTATTGAAATGATGGCGCCGAAAAAATGTTCCTTGCTTCTGTGGACATGGATGATATCAGGGTTAAGTCTTCCTGAAACCTTAAGCATTTTAAATATCATTGCAGGAATTGAATTCTTTGAATCATCAATTAATTCGCAGGGTATACCGGCCTGCTTCAATCGGTCAACCAGGACACCGGTATTGAAAACAACACACAAAACCTTGACACCGTCTTGTTTTTGGAGACTTGCCAGGGTATTGTACACTTGAACTTCCGCGCCGGCCCACAGATCGCCGGCAATTATGTGAAGAATCCGCATAAATTGTTGACCTGACGCATTTGGGTTACATTTGCGTACCTTTCAAGCCTCATAAAAATAGTAAAATACCGGCTAGGCGATTGCAGGTAATTATTTTTATCCACAGGCATAAATCAGAACTGCTCCCCGGATCAATAACTTTGTCGAATTGGTTTATGAGCGAATCGAAGATTATCCTCAAAGCCGTTGGCGACATTTGCCCAGGAGACATGAGTATTCTCGGCCTCGGCGTTTGTTCACTGTCCAGGAAATACGGTGTATCCTACCCGTTCAGTTTCGTCAAGGATTATCTTGGCAATGCAGACATTGTCATTGGAAATCTTGAAGGGATTTTAACGTCCAAGGCATATTCCAAGACTTTACGATTTTGCGGCGTCCCTGAATTTGCTCAAGGATTGCGGAACGCGGGCTTCAACGTTCTTTCTGTGGCAAACAACCACATATTTGAACAAGGAATTCCCGGGTTTAATGAGACCATTACGGCTTTGGAACGAAATGGCATTTTCATTTGCGGCCGGCGTGGGGAAGGGGAATATTATTCCAATCCTGTCATAATCAATGTTAAAGGAGAGACGGTCGGTTTGCTTTCCTATAACTGGGTTGGCACGACAAAATTTCCCGACGCCGACAGGTATATAGCTCAGTCATGCGACAGTGTCGTAAATTACACCTGGCAGCGGAATCCCGACGTTGACAAGGTAAATCTGCAGAATATTGGTGCCAGGAACATCCATGTACTCAATGATATCCGCCGCTTGAAGACCTGCGTGGATCACGTGGTGGTGCTCCCCCACTGGGGGTTTGAATTCGTTCATGTTCCGCCCTTTGGTGTCGTTCAGGAAGCTCACAGCTTTATAGACGCAGGTGCAGATTGCATTATTGGAAGCCACCCTCATGTGCTTCAAGGATACGAAATGTACAAGGGCAGAATGGTGTTTTACAGTCTTGGAAACTTCGTTTTTGATATGCCGGTTAAGGAATCAAGAAAAACAGCCCTTGTGGAAATCTCGTTGTGTAAACATGTTGAAACCAGCCATGCTTTCTCTTTTTTCGAAATCAATAAAAAGCATCAGCCGGTTTCCGCTTCTATTGACCAGGCGGATAGAATAAGTCGAATTATTGATGAGTCTAACCGTATTTTGAACGGCCCGGACCTTGCTGCCGCTTTGAGTGATGACGCAATTTACAAGGCATTTGAACAGCAATACAATCGGCAAAAGGTTGCAAATATACTGAGGCATTTTTACTTAATGCCTTTGCACCCGTTTATTGTAACCGTGACATTAAGCAAAGTAGTTAATTTTCTTAAGCTAATGATATCGAGGATAAGGGGAAACAAAATCCGATGGTAGCATTTGATCGGAAATAGAATTCGCATGAAGCCTCAATACAATTCTCTCGATATTTCACGTGGCCTGGCGATACTTGCCGTTGTATTTATTCACAGCAGTTCACTCTTTCTTGCCGTCAACTGCAATAAAGGAGTTTATTTCCTTCATCAACTATGCTACTTTTGTGTGCCACTTTTTATCAGTGTATCCGGTTTCCTGCATGCTGTTTCAAGCGAAAACAACAAGGCTGTTCCCAGCTTCTCTCTGCTTTCCTATATACAACGGCGGTTTATGCGCTTGATCGTTCCTTATCTCGCATTCTCCATTCTGTATGTTTGCATTCGCATTCTTCTAGAGCACCTGCCGGTATCAACGAATCTCTTTCCGCATAGATTCGGCAATTTCAACACGGTTATTTCCGCAATTCTGCTCGC
>Ga0182027_10007056_pt1 | contig 16663 bp, 10 predicted proteins | sample 712E1DmetaG_FD_121300 | JGI IMG/M metagenome (GOLD analysis project Ga0182027, IMG submission 121300) | Permafrost microbial communities from Stordalen Mire, Sweden - 712E1D metaG (Illumina Assembly) | ecosystem: Environmental > Terrestrial > Soil > Wetlands > Permafrost | place: Sweden... | reverse complement strand
TTATTTCTTTGCCAGTTTTAGCATCCCATAGTTTACAGGTTTTATCAGCACTGCCTGATAACAAATATTTTCCGTCGGCGCTGATATCTGCTGAAAGCACTTTAGCAGTATGTCCGATGAAGGTGCTTTGTTTTTTTCCTGAAGATGCTTCCCATAATATAATATTATTATCATCTCCTGCTGTGAAAACAAATTTACCATCCTTACTAAAACCTGCTGTGTTTATAGTACCGGTAATCCCGCTTAATGTTTGCACTTTACTTCCTGACTGCACGTTGAATATTTCAGCCGTGTTATTACCTCCGGCAATGATAGCGAGCTTGCTGTCTTTATCAAAGCCCACGGCACGCACCTCAGCACCTGACATGGAAAAAGATTTCAACTCTTTTCCTGTGGTGAAATCCCATAGCTTGGCTGTTTTATCATAGCTTCCTGTGAGCAGATATTTTTTATCCGGACTGATGGCGACTGCATTGATCTTGCCCTGATGACCGGTGATTGTTTTTATTTCTTTTCCGGAATATACATCCCATAAAATAGCAGTGGAATCTTTGCTGCCCGTGAGAAGGAATTTGCCGTCGCTGCTGAGCGCCACGGAAGTTACTTGGCCGTTGTGACCGAAGAAAGTGCGGATTTCCTTACCGGTAACCACATCCCAGAGCTTGGCTGTTTTATCGAGGCTACCGGTAGCAAGAAATTTTCCATCTGGTGAAAAACACAAAGAGGAAACATTATCAATATGCCCTATGGGTAGGATGAGTTCTGCCTTCTGTGAAAAACATTGCAATGAAAAGAAAAAAACAGCTGCGGCAATAAATAAGTTCTTCATAATTATATTGCTTTTATTCCGAAAACAAAAATACGATAAAATAGGGAAATACTGCTAAGCCTTCCATTGATAACTAATAAACAATTAGCAAATAACTATCACCACTAATAGCTCAAATAAAGAAAATCAAAAAGTATCAGCAGGGCTATAATCAGAATTACTATATACATTATTTTCCTTCTTGTATTATTATATTCCCTCAGGGCTTCCTCATCCAGATAAAATCTGTTTGCATAGGTTTCAACCAAAACTTTTCGCCGCACCAACCGCTGAAAAAGAAGCGAGGTTCTTGTGTTTAATTCTTCAGGGGTTTTTGCTGTGGGAGGCGATGTGGTTCCCGTATCCATAAATCGCTGAATAAGTTTTTTGATTTTAACAACTATAATAACAGCTATTATACCGGGGAAAAAGGGTGTTCCTGTCATAATTAATTATTTTGTATTTAACGCTTCAGAATTTTATCCGCTTCTAGTGATTACTGTTAACTAATCACTATTCACTGCAAAATTACTGTTTCACTAGTTCCACCCTGCGGTTCAGCGCGCGGCCTTCATCGGTATCGTTAGTAGCTACAGGCGCTGTGGGTCCATCGCCGCATGCTTTCAGGCGGGAAGCAGCTATGCTGTATTGGCTCACCAGTGCATTCACCACCGCTGTTGCGCGATCCTGCGAAAGTTTCATATTCATATCCAGCGCACCCGTGTTATCGGTATGGCCCACCACATAGAGTTTAAGCGTGGGGTCGTTATTCATTAGTTTTGCAATCTCTTTAAGGGCGGCCTGCGATTCGGGTTTCACATCCGACTTGCCGGTATCGAAATAAATTCCATACAATGTAGCTTTACCCGAATCCTTGATGCATTTTGCCATGGTGCTGGCATCGGCCACCACATCCTGTTTCATTGCCTCCTTCTCGATCAGGTGAATGGAGTAGGAACCGTTGGCGCTTGCATTGATATATGCCCAGGTTTCCATTCCGTTTTTAACCACTTTCACCACCACATCTTCGTCCGGATCGTGATATTCATTCACAAGCTGTCCGCCCACCGATTTGGCAGCGTTGATATAATTGGTGCCTATCTGCAGAGGACTTGGCGCTTTCACATTATCATTAAGATCATAGATAATAAAAAGACTATGCCCCTGCACCACCTGCGTTTTATTATTGCCAACAATAAATTCGTATTGATCAAATTGCAGATCATCATAACGGTAAATATGATAACTGGGCATGCGGGTAAACAGTGCAGGATCTTTACTGCCTTCCTTATCCTCCTGTGCAAAGGCGCTTCCGGCTGTTAATATAAAAATTCCTGCCAGCATCAAAATCCCTGACAGCCAATGTGCGATTTTTGTTTTGTTCTTCATATTATTTCTTTTTTACTTTTAATTTTAAAAAATATTTTTTTCCATCCTGTGTTGACGTTAACCAAAATTCGTCTTTTGTTAATCTTTTGATATCCCATTGTGAGTCCATTTCGAAAGGAATCACAGAATAATAACTTGCATATCTAATCTGAAATACTTTATGTGTAATACCAAAATGTCCTGCACTTTTTTTTGAATCATTAATACAATTATTAATAAGATGAAACTGTGGATCATCATCAGATTGATTATCAAAAAGAATATCGCATCCGCAGCTATCATAATAATGTTTAGTAGAATCAATATCATCTACCAAATATTGTTCAACTGTCCAGTTTTTAAATAATCGACTACTGATACTTCTAAAACTTATCTTGGGCCCGTCATCAAAACCCCTGCATGCTTCAAACAATGTTGTGGCAATAATTAAAATAAAAAAAAGTTTTTTCATGGTTTGATTAGATCCCTGTTTTTGGAGAATCAAAATTAACATTTTTTTTGGTGGGAATACAAGCCCGGGATTGTAAATAAAACTGGAGGTGTGAAAATAAAAAAACTGATTTGCCCTTTTCAAAAGAATAAGACAAATCAGTTGATTTGAAAAAAAATAAAAGCTTATGCTCCTACCAGTTCTTTATATTTAGCTGCTTCAATAAGTTCATTAATTTCAGCAGCATTGGTGATTTTAATTTTCACAATCCATCCTTCACCATAAGGATCTTTATTGATCAATTCAGGATTTGCTTCCAGTGCAGTATTGAACTCAAGCACTTCACCGGACACCGGCATAAACATATCCGAAACAGTTTTCACGGCTTCAATAGTTCCAAAGGATTCTTCTTTTTCAATAGTTTCGCCTATCGTTTCCACTTCAATAAAAACGATATCGCCTAATTCGCCCTGGGCAAAATCAGTCACTCCCACAAAACCAAATTCACCTTCTACTCTCAACCATTCGTGATCTTTCGTGTACTTTAAATTATCAGGTATTTTCATTGTTAAAAGATTTATGTTTATTTATTAAAACTTCAAAAGTATATAAATTTTTATTTTCTTCAAAAAAAACTATTGTGCCAAAGTAAATCTCAGACTGATTCCTGCATTGGTGTTAGAGTTAGGAAACTGCGACGAAACAAATGGATTGGTGATAATCTTATCAAAGAACAACTTGATCACAAACTTTTCGTTTATTTGGTAATCTATTGAAGCATTAATGGAGATGATCTGTTGCCCTGCCGAAACCTGATTCACGTCTTCCACCAGTTTTCTTAATACCGTTTTATTATCTCTGATGCTTAAGTCCGCCTTAATATTCACATCGCTTTTCAGGCTCTTCTTTTTTCCTCCTGTGATCCCTTTAATGCTGAACCTTACATTTTTAATCCTGTAGCCCAATCCCAGCACAATTTCCTTACTCGTGATTTCTGTAAGCTGATTATTAGCCAGACTCAGCGACAAGTCTCGACTGCGCTTATATTCGAACTTCGACAATAAACTATTGTTCCAAGTCATATCAATGCCGAATAAAGGGGCAAATTGTTCTGTGATGGAAACCATATTGACTTCATACTTCGGAATAAAATTACCGATCATGTCCCGAGCATCTGTGTATCCATCTCCATCATTATCGCGAAAGAGAATATTCGATGTGTAATTCCCCACGTTATACGATGATCTGTATGCATGCGACAGTGTAGCAGTTTTCAGATACTTCTTTATAAAATTAATTTTGGTAAGTCCGTCATAAGTAATTCTCCAGTTTGGCATGGGAATTTTCGGGAATGTATTCAAGGACATTTTATTCGGATTTTTTCCTGTATATGCTGCCAGGAAGGCAGAGATCATTACTTCCTGCGAAGTAGGTCCATAACCATCGTATAAGCTATCCGTGAGTTGTTTGCTTGAATTAGGATTCAGTTCAGCAAGACGCAGAGAAATTTGTTTCCGGTACTCTCTAAAGTTTTCAAAATTCTGATTGGAATGGCTTGTTTTATCATCTTTTGCAAAGGCTGTGTTCCATGTAAAATAAGAAATACTAAAGGTTCCCATATCCGAGGCGTTAAAAGGTTCGAAATCTTCACCGGCATGGGCCACTTTAAAAAACTCTGAATGGTTTTTTGTGTAGTTTCTGTTGGCTGTAACTTCAACCTTGAAACCTGTAAAAGGCTCTATGGTGGCCCTTCCCGTTAGATTCTGATTCGTCTTTGTTTCAAATGGTGTATTCATTAATGTGTCCTGACTGAGCCAGCCATGGTCCTTAGCAGTATAACGAATATCCTTCTGTGAACCGAAAATAAATCCTGTACCTGGCGCCATCAGGTTCCAGTCTTGCCCCAGTGCCACAGGCGTAGGCATAAATCCCGGAAGCAAAGTTCCATTACCTTCAGAATAATTGATATTAATGTTTTTCACACCCATTAAAAAGCGCAGCGTCCCATCGAGTATAGCTTTTGCAATATCAACCTGTGTGGAATCCGTTCCGGTAGAATCAGTTTCTGCCTTTTTATTTTTATTATGACTATTTTTTGAATTAGATTTTTTCTTCTTTTTCTTTTTTACAGGAGGTTTGCTGTTATTAGTATTTTTTGTATCTTTTGGCTTGACTTGTTTTCCCTGGTTTTGTGTTTTCCCCTGCTGTTGATTTTCCTGATTGAGTTTTTTCAGATAACCAATTTTATTATAAAGCGAAATCATATTTGCTGTAAAATTAAGCTGTTTGGTATTGCCGTTTTCAATTGTATTCCCGAGGCTATCCAGCGATAATGGAGCAGCAGTCCAGGTATATTCTCCGCCATAACGGGCCGTGGTAGTAATCCAATTGAATAAAGGAATTTTATTAATCGGCAATGTGTAATTCAGCGCAAACGTATGATTATACATAGTGTTTCTGCCTAATTTACCGAGATTCTGCAATATGGTATCTCTCTTATTTTTATAATCACTATCTCTTTTATCAATAATCCCTTCCGGTTCATCCACCCGAGCGTTATTAGTGGCACTGAATTCGAACTTTAACGATTGGGTGATGTCATATTTCAGATCATACAATCGGTTCCATTTAAAATCTTTAACGAACGTCGGCTCAATAATCACGATAGCAGCGCTTTTATCCCTGAGCAGATCCTCGCTGTATAAGCGGTTGATATCGGTACGGAAGGATAAGAGTTTGGGCATATAATAAAAGTTAAAATCCTTGATCAGCCGCAAAGACTTGTGTTTATTAAGGAATTTAGACTTGCCGAAAGGAGTTACATTTTTCGGGTTATTGGAAAAATTATAACCAATAGCACCCATATATGTTTTCTTTAAATCATATTCCACATCCACGTTACGACTTACTAATTCAGTGTAAGCATAAGTGAAATCAAAGTTTGAAATATCATAAATATGATTCTTTTTGGATTTACCAGTTTTTTCCTTTTTCATATTCATGAAATTTATACTTTTTCGCTGGGTATAATCCTGCACCAGTTTTTTTATAGAGTCGCGCTCTGCTTTAGTCTGATAGGTGGCAAGATCGTCTTTCAGTAAAATATCAGGATCCAGAGGATTATATTGTGGATTACTGACCGATTGCGAATAATCAAAATGCATGGGAATTTTCAGTCCTGCTTTTTCCGGAAAGAATTTTCCTAACTCCAGATTTGTAGCTAAATCGTAGGAATTGATATTTTCTTTCTGCCGCTCATTCACTTTTTTATCGATGCTTCCAAAACCCGGAGTGCTGGTATTTCCTGCCACTATTAATGTGCCAAGGTCCGCAAGAGCCACATTCATGTGGGCTGTGGCAGCCCAACCTCCTTTTTCGTCAAAATCAGTTAACCTTAATTCATCAATCCAAACCTCCGCACATTTTGCAAGTCCGTCATCAGTGCTCGATACCGTTGTCTTCTTTGGATTTCTGATTCCTATCATAATAGTTCGGACATCCGCCAGATTAGGCATTCCTACTACCGTGATTTTATTATTTCCGTCATAAGTAACATAAGGCGTTGTCTGCGTCACGGTCGATCCGGGCGTTCTCATTTCTGTATTTCTGGCTAATTTTGCATTCTGAAAAACACTTAATGCAATATCAAATGCATTGGCATCAGGCCAGATAGTATTGGCATCTTCAGCGCTAGTACCCCAAGGAGTCGGCGTCATAGGAATTTCATATTCATAATAATTATTCGTAAAATCGGTTCCAAGACGTATAAATATGGTCAAATCGCCTGATTTTAGTCTCTGAGAAGCATTCATATCCTCTTCATGTACAAACATTTTTATGTGTTTGTACTGACGTACATCCAGTTCTGCTGTTTTATACGCGGCTCTTGCATCACCATCCAGCAGATTACATACCTTCAGCACCAGTGATTGCTCATTCAATTTCTGAAGGTTAGTGGATCCCAAATTGATTTCTCTTTCAATCCCTGGAGGCAAAATATAAGGCACGGGATATCGCTTACCATCTTCTTCGATATTTACAGCAGAAATCTCGAAGGTGGTCTGGTTTACATCATCTGTAGGAATATATTCACCCGGCGCAAGCAGAGAGTACAAATATTTTCTCCATTCGCTTCTTACCAGATCCAGCGTGGCAAAGCGACAAATAATAGGCTCAGAGAATCCCTTAAAATACATTCGCATAAAACGAATTGATTTAAAATCCTGAATATCACCCACTATTTTATCAGGTTTCTGAATGGGTATCTTAAACTGATACCAATTGACATTACCGGTAGTGCCGTTTTTCAGAGGAATGTTTTGCGAATAATATTTATCGGTAATATAATTTTCACCGATGTTCATTTTATCAGGTTTCAATTCAATTTTATATTCAAAATATCTTTCAGATTTGCTGAGTGTGTTATCTCTGTTAATATCTTCGCTATTGGGAATGGTAGTTGAAGAGGCGGGGTAATCCACACCGGATATGGAACCCATAATTGGTGAATTCCCATCCACTCCGTTATATTTTTTATACCTGTCTAAAATACTTGTGCTGGCTGCATCATAGTCCGGCCCTCGGAAGAAGTGATAATCATCAGTGGAGGGATCTAAAAGAGCATTCGCATATGCCACACTTCCGGTGCCGAGACCTGGAGCAGTGGCAATGACATTAATATAATTATTTTGAAAGAAAGATTGTTCATCAGCATCCATCAATCCGTCATAACCCACATCCTGAAATTTTCTGGCATCGGGGTTATTGTCAAAAGAGTTAGTAATAGCCTGAATGTTGGGTACGCGGCCCCAGATAGTTGTATCAACACCCGTCACAACAGCTGTAGTAGGCAAGCCATTCTCAAAACTTTTTCTTCCGTCACGAAGCACATCTTCAGAGATATCCCCAAGATCAAAATATAATTCACCGCCTGTATGTGTAGGATCGTATACGAAAGGATCCATCATCCAAAATTCAATATATTCCACATTGGTGGCTTCGAAGTCTGTGGTTTCTATCTTACGCATGATGCCGCCCCAACGGGTTGCCGGATTATTTAAAGTGCCGTCAGCAGCTATACCGGCTGATGTATCTGCTTTCGGAAGTACATCATAATTATAAGGACCCTTTTCCGATGGATAATATGCCAGATCAAACACTGCGATATTTGTTGCCTGACCATTTACTGGTTCTTTATTTGGAAATACTTCCTGCTCCAATACTTCATGTACAAAATAATTTGACTGCTGATTGGGATCATCAACAATATGTTGAGGAGTGAGATTATTATTTCTCAGAAACAGCGGGTCGATCACGTACCAGCAAAGTTTAGCCCGGTTATAACCATAAACTAATCCTGTATTAGGTGCTCCTTCAGGAAAATCACCAATATTAGTCTTCCCCTCTGGAGTGCTGGCAAGAAACCATGAGCCTACATTTTTAATATCAATGGCTGACCTGCTTCCTTCGAAGTCATCAATATATGATGTACCGGTCTTGCCTATAGCATGCGAATGTCCTGGAATCAGGTTCGCAAATTCACCGCTAAACGTTACTTTTGACGGAACTTTGGTAGCATAAAAAGGAAGTTTATCAAGGACTTTAGTAATTAACCTGGATTCTGTCTGATAGGCACCATCCATCCCCCAAATGGTGTTGGAAATAGGTTCATCACCAAAACTTACTTTTTGCGTGATAGGACGTTCAGTAAGATTTAAAATGGTGGCCCCCAGATTAAAATCTTTATTTATTTTATAATCTACATGAGCCCCCATCAGTGTTTTGCTCTGAATGTTAAACATAGCCTGACTTTCCAGTGAAATAGAAATAGGAGTACCGGAGTTTAATATTCCCTCATTGATAATCTTTACACGTCCCAAAGTATAATCAACAGTGTAATCCACATTTTCTGTCAGGGTAATTCCGCCAGCAGTTACTTTTACCGAACCCTGCGGAACATTCATGGCATTCAAAGAAATTTCAGATCCGGAAGCAGATTTATAAACTCCTTCCAGTGAGAATTTATTTTTTTCAGGATATTGTTGTGCACCGGTTTTAGTCATGGTATAGAGAGAATCATATACATATTTATCTGCTATACTGTTTAAGACCGGATCTGTGCTTCCACCAGTAATTGCATGCCTCAGATCGGAGCCGAAAGGTTCTTTTACAGGAAAAAATATGCGGCCATTCGTGGCTTGTATGGTTCCACCTTGTGTGGCGGCATTATCAATAAAATCAAACACTCCGTCTGGAACCGGATCGAGTTGTGTGTTCAGCCGGTCGCAGCCCAGAGCACGGATCAAGGGAACTCCATTAATTAATCCTTCGGTGATATATCCTGTTGGAATACCATTATCATCACCGGTATATAAAACATTCAATCTGAAATCCTGACTGTTTACCTGATAGGCGCCAATCGCATAAACATTTTTCATCATCAGGTTCCATAATGGAATTTTAGTGTTCAAAGAAGTGCTCTTTAATAATTTTACAATCAAAGTTTGAGGAGCACTAATACCACCATTGGAAAATTCTCCAACCTGATACACGGTAGTATCTCCGATCACTGTATATTGATATGCTACCGCCAATACCTGATCGGGATTCAGCGAAGTGTTAATGGAAATAAATCCCAGTTTGCTATTAAAGGTATATTCAGTAGCAGCTAATTTTCTTGCATTTTCTACAACTTCAAAATCTTTACCTTCGGTTAACGATATACCCTGAAGATAATTATCAGCAGTATTAATATTACGTACATTATTTTTGACAAGATTGTATTCACTATTAGTCATGTTCATGGGCAAATTCGGGTCATGCCCAAAAACCGGCAAAGGTGAAATTATCGGGCTATAGGGAACGCGTTCACCTAAATCCTGTAAAGCACATATGTTTCTGTTTTCTGTAGTAGCAGCGCCAATGGTGGTAATCCAGACTTCCATTTTTGTGATATTCATTGATGAGCTGATTAACGGAAGTTTGGCCATGGCCTTGTTGTAATTATTCCGGTAGTATTGTCCTACAAAGAAATGTTTGTTTTCTTCATACTGGTCAGCCTTGAAATTAAATGTACTAGTTTGCGCTCCACCGGAAACAGTGATGGTGGATGCTTTACTTTTTTGCTGAGAGAACACACCGGTCACCGTTGCTTTTCCAAACTGCAACTGGGTTTTTATTCCGAACAAACTCTGACAACCAGTGATCAATGTACTGTTGAGTGGCAATGTCACATCGCCTGCTTCAATCTTTTTTATGATTTCATCCTCTTTGCCTTCATAAGCGAGTTTCATTTTATTTTCAAACTCAAAAGTGGCCTCGGTATTATAATTAGCGCCTAATTCAATCTTGTCACCGATTTTTGCTGTGACATTCATTTGAATTTTTTCCTGAAAATCGAAATTCGTAGTTTTTTGTTGTTTTGCATCTAAAGCCGGGTCATCACGTCGCATGGAATTTAAGCCGAAGATCAATTCCGCTGAACCCTGTGGGCGAATATCGATCGTATTACTACCAAAAATATTACCCAAGCTTTCACCCAGGCGTATTTTGGGAATCAGCGCCTGTTGTTTCTCGATGCTTGAAGTACTGGAGCGATTCCGCCAATAACTTTTAAAAAGATTATCCATTTCATAATCCTGGTAATCATCAAAAGTCATTGTGTTTGCAGGGGATAAATCGTAATTACCGATCTTGGAAGAAAAAATGTACTGGTTGGTTTCAGGATCGTACTCCACATCATTAATCACGTTTTTTGGATTATGTAGGTACATCCCGCTGGTATCATCATTCGGCCCTGTAAAAGGATACGGCGGATCTGTATTAAAAGGATAAGGCAACTCCACATGTGATGTGTCGTTGGAAGAATCAGGCGGAGCTATATGCAGCGGCTGCGCTTTAAATCCGTGAAAATGCACAGATGACCCCCAAACCAATGTGATCACAACCACAATAGTAGCGAGTGTAAAAATATATTTTAATGGTGTCTTCAAAAAATAATATGCTGTATTATAAAATCTTTAACGATTGCTTGATTAACTCTTCCACTGTGATGCTATGGCTATCCGCTGATTGGCGAATGATTTTCTCAATAGCTTTTTCAGCAATATTTCTGGTAAATCCGAGCATAACAAGTGCCGCTAACGCTTCTTCTTTTAATTTATTGTGTACTGGTAAAATATTTTCTTTTCCGGAAACTGTTTTATCTATTTTTCCTTTCAGGTCAATAATAATTCTTTGAGCTGATTTTTCACCGATTCCCTTTACTTTCTGGAATGTAGCAGCATTTTCGTTAATGACAGCATAATAAATTTCCTCCAGTGAAAGTGAAGATAAAATTAACCGGGCTGTATTTGAACCTACACCTGAAACAGAAATCAACTGTAAAAAAAGATGACGCTCTTCTTCGTCCACAAATCCATACAACACCAAACCCACCGGTGTGGTTGCCTCGGATTTTACGGCAAGATGCGTAAACAGTTTGCATCGCTGTAAGTCCTTCACAGATGAATACGTTCGCAAAGAAATGTTTGCCAGATAACCTATGCCGTGATTTTCTATCACGGCATAGGCCGGCGTTATTTCTACAAGATTTCCTTCAATAAAATTCAGCATAAAAATTAATCAGCTGTTATTTTTTTACTTCATTAATTGCCCATTCAACAGCTTCATCAAGCATAGCCTGCGGAGGAGCTGCAATGAAGCCCTGATCCACCATGGCATGCGTCATATCTCTTGAATATTTTATATCTTCTTCTGCTTTTTTAAATGCTTCTTCATGAGTCATAGTAACCCGTGCAACACCATCTTTTATTGCCTGCATAGCTACATCGGCTGCTTCATGAGGGAACACACCCGGTTCCTGCATAGTAGCAATAATATTATCGGGAGTAATTCCGCGGCGTTCTGCATAATCAGCTAATGAATGTGCAGCAGCAATCGCCATATTATCGGTTACTTTTTTTGCTTTCACCAGTAGTGCACCTTTCAGAATGCCAGGAAATCCTACAGAATTATTTACCTGATTGGGGAAATCACCTCTGCCCGTTGCTACGATATAAGCACCAGCTTCTTTAGCAGCATAAGGATAAATTTCGGGAACCGGATTGGCACAACAGAACACGATTGATTTTTCTGCCATCGCCCGGATCCAATCCTGTTTAACGCTATCGGGACCAGGAGTAGACAAAGCGATCAATACATCTGCCCCTTTCATTGCATCAGGAATAGAATCCACACAATCAGGATTTGTTTGCTGGCATAATTCCCATTTGCGATAGAAACGGGTATCGGCTTCAATATCTTTCCGTTTTTTATTCAAGGAACCTTTTGTATCAAACATGATCATTTTTTTCGGATCAGCACCATCAGTAATCAGAAGGCGTGCAATGGTAGTGTTTGATGCACCTGCGCCAAGCATTACAATCTTTACATCTGATATTTTTTTCTTAGTAAGTTTCAATGCATTGATCAATCCTGCAAGTGTTACAGAAGCAGTACCCTGAGCGTCATCATGCCATACTGGGATCACACACTCTTCACGCAAAGTATCCAAAACTTTAAAACAATTCGGTTGAGAAATATCTTCAAGGTTCACTGCACCAAAACTATGCTGAACCATTTTTACAAAATCAATAATTTTATCAGGATCGTTTTTCCCGTCTTTTCCTTTACTATCAATACAAAGAGCCACTGCATCAAAGCCACCGAGGTATTTCATTAAAAATGCTTTGCCTTCCATTACACCTAAACCTCCCGGAGGTGTGCAATCGCCATCGCCTAATACACGAGTAGAATCGCTGATGACTGCTACAAGATTTGAACGGTTTGATAAGTCATAGGAAGCATCGTAATTATCTCGGATTGATGTAGAGACTTTAGACACACCGGGAGTGTACCATACGTTAAACCAGTTGAAGCCAGGAACAGGAGCCTTGGGGACTGTCTGAATTTTTCCTCCATAGAATTTGTGAGCATCATACGCAAGTTTTTTCAAAAAAAGCGTTTTGGCTTTTGCAATTTGTTCCTGAGTGAAATCGGCCGGAAACACCTTGTCAAGATTGTCGAGATTTAAATTAATTTTTTCCATAGTATAATAGATTAATAGGTTATTTATAAAAGGTGTAAAATTACAATTTTTATGATAATACAATATAATTCATTGTACCATTTATAAAAAACCTTTTGTACGTTGATTATCTGTCAAATATCATCTTGCTTTTCATTTTCATCGGGGCACAAACGAAAATGAAAAAAAATTATTATGTATTTTTGAAAAAATATTTTTACCGATGAAAAAAATCGTAGTGCTTACCGGAGCAGGAATCAGCGCAGAAAGTGGAATAAAAACATTTCGTGACAGCGGTGGATTATGGGAAGAATACAAAATTGAAGAAGTGGCCACTTACGAAGCGTGGGAAAATAATCCCGAATTAGTGCTTGAGTTTTATAATCAAAGGCGCAAACAATTATTTGAGGTTAAGCCAAATGCAGCTCATGAAGCATTGGTGAGGCTGGAAGAAAAATATAATGTGCAGATCATCACTCAGAATGTGGATGACCTGCATGAAAGAGCAGGATCGAAACATGTATTGCATCTGCATGGAGAGTTAACGAAAGCCCGCAGTACGATTGATGATTCGATGGTTTATAAAATAGATGGCTGGGAGTTAAAACTCGGTGACACCTGCGAGAAAGGCTCGCAGCTTCGTCCCCACATTGTATGGTTTGGCGAACATGTCCCGAATATTGTTCATGCTGCATCATTAGCCTCAAAAGCTGATATCTTTATTGTGATAGGAACTTCAATGAATGTATATCCTGCAGCGGGATTAATCAATTATGTCAAGCCCAATAAACCAAAATTTCTGATTGATCCTAACGAGACCAAAGTCGGAAATGTGCCGAATCTGACCATTATCAATGAAAGCGCTGGAACAGGTGTTCCTAAGCTGGTGGATGAATTGGTGAAAATATAATTTATCTGAAAAAAACCAGCGTGATTCCGTGACCACCCCTTTCAAGGACTTCATCACGAAATTGTTTTACTTCCGGCACTGATTGTAAATACTCACGAATGACATTTCTTAAGACACCATTTCCTTTTCCGTGCAAAATGCTCACAGAAGGAACATTCAACAATACGGCTTCGTCAATGAAATGCTGAATGGTGTTGCGGACTTCCTCTGCACGCATTCCACGCACATCTATTGAACTTTTAAATTTCGTCAGTTTTTCATTCAGATCAATTTCAATTTTTCTGTAGAAGCTCTTTTGTTGCTTAATTTCTTCTGCTGACTGGTTTACATTAATCTTTTCCAGTTTTTTTAATTCACTTTTAACATGCACCGAACCAAAAACAATAAACACCTCTTTTTCGCTGATGCCCATCACTTCACCAATAGCACTTTGTCCTACAATGCGAACATAATCACCTTTTTCTATTGGTGTATTAACAATTTCAATTTTTGAAACAGTGGCTTTTTCTTTTTTCTTTTGCTTTTCTTCGGGTTTAATTAAAGGTGTTTCAGAAATTTCGGAATTTATTTTTTCTGTATGATGTTCGAGTTTTTCTCTGGCTGTTTTTGTTTTTTCTTTATCAGCATCACTTTCTTTTATTTCGCGGATGGTGTTCTCGATAACTTTGTTTGTCTGATCCAGCAAGTCCCTTGCTTCTGTCCTTGCTTGCTGAATAATTTCTTTTTTTGTGTTTTCAATCTCTTCGGTAAGCAGTTTATATTTTTGAATGGTCTCAGAAAGCAAAGTATCCGCAGCCTCCAGCGAAGATCGTTTTTCATCGAGTTGTAATTTCAATACTTCCAATTGCTGCAATTGCTTGTCATAATTCAATTGTTTTACTCCTGCTTTAGTGGAAGCAACGGATAACAATTCTTTTGGCAGTCCTGTTTTTTCTGCAATTTCAAAAGCATATGAACTTCCGGGTTTGCCAGTTTTCAATATAAACAAAGGTTCCATTTTTTCTGCATCAAATAACATGGCGGCATTGATTACTCCTTCATTATTATCAGCAAATATTTTCAGATTTGAATAATGAGTAGTGATCAAACCGAAAGATTTATTTTCATTCAGCTTTTCAAGAATGGCTTCAGCAATGGCTCCTCCAAGCTGAGGCTCGGTGCCCGAGCCGAACTCATCAATCAGAAAAAGAGTTTTGTCACTGGAGTGCTGAAGAAAATATTTCATGTTAAGAAGATGCGAACTGTAAGTGCTCAGATCATTTTCCAGCGATTGTTCATCTCCGATATCAATAAAAATATTTTCAAAAATTCCCATTTCTGATTGAGCAGATACAGGAACCAGCAATCCGCACTGCCACATATATTGCAGTAATCCCAGTGTTTTCAAGCAGACAGATTTTCCTCCTGCATTGGGTCCCGAAATGACAAGTATTCTGCTTTTGCCGTCAAGCCTGACGTTCAGGGGCTCAATGTGTTTTTTCTGCTGCTTGCAAGCCAGAAAAAGTAATGGATGAAATGCTTTGTTCCAGTCAATAATAGTTTCATTAAATATAGCCGGATTTACAGCATTTATTTTTATCGCCAGCAAAGCTTTTGCCCTAATAAAATCAATGTTTCCAAGAAATAAATATGCATTTTTTAAATCTTCCAAGTGAGGTCGAATGAAATCAGTAAAATCTGTGAGTATTTTGATGATCTCTCTTTTTTCGTCATATTCCAGTTCTCTGATTTCATTATTGGTTTCAAATATTTCAGCCGGTTCAATAAAAACAGTATGGCCTGTGGCTGATTCATCATGAACAAAACCCTGAAATTTTCTTTTGTGAGTAGCTAACACGGGAATGACCATTCTCCCGTTTCTGACCGTCAATTCTGCATCTTCAGGCATCCATCCCTGCTTTTTAACATGCCGTAAGATAGTATTCATTTTTCTAGAAATGGATAATTGTTTACTGATGAGTTCCTTGCGAATCTTCTGCAGTTCAGGCGAAGCAGAGTCTCTGATCTTTCCTTTATCATCCAGAATTACTTCTGCATTTTTTATGATGGCATTGTCAACAAGAACTTCTGCAGCCATTTCCCGAAGTTCAGGATAAATTCCTTCTTCTTTTTTCTTAAAAAAATTCAGTATGGATTTAACTGTTTTTAATGAACGAAGCAGATCAAATAAAGATTCTGTTTCGATATAAGCGCCTTCTATTGCAGCTCTTGAAAGTTCTGTAGTGAGATCAAAGAAAAAGTTTACGGGAAAATTCTCATCAAACAGACAAATTTGTCTTAATTCTTCTGTTTGTTTTATTAATCTGCTAATCTGTTCATAATCGGAAGCAAAATTAATTTCATCCACGCATGTTCGCCCAAGCTGGCACAGACACTGCTCTTTCAGCATTTGTCTGATCTGGTCAAAGCCAATCTTTTGTTCGAAATTCGCAGGATAAATCAAGAGTAATAAATTTTATTGTCTTAGAGTAGCAATGATTCGCTTTGGATTTTGAAGCAATTCCAATCCGTCAAGAATATTTGTGCAAACGATCTTTGCATTTACCAGAGCACTTGCAGCACATCCTTCTGCCTGAATAACTGCAATGGAAATGATCGCGTCTTTTAACATAAAGGTATCATTACGACCATTTCCAATAGCAACTGTTTTCATTAAGCCGAGTTTGTTCACGTATTTCAGTTTTTCAGCCGACTGTTGTTCGTCAGGTATTACAATCAATTTACATTGAACTCCTTGCAATTCCTGTTGGGCAGATAAAAAAGTATCGGCAGTAACTATATGGACTTCCAGATTGCTGGCCAGCTGGTTTAATATATCTTTTACTCCGGGGATCAGTTTCCCGTTAACAGCAATGGTTCCGTTGAAATCAAGCACAAGATGCTCTATTTCTACATTCCTGAATCCGGGAATATCAAGGTTTATCATATTTAGATTTTTGACAAAGATAAATTTTAATTAAAACTTTGAAGAACCGTTTTCCAATATGACAGAAATTAGTTTTCAGCAGAAAAATCAAAAATTTCTAATAACTGCTGACCATAACAACCACTCTTTCGCTC
>Ga0182027_10007055_pt1 | contig 16668 bp, 10 predicted proteins | sample 712E1DmetaG_FD_121300 | JGI IMG/M metagenome (GOLD analysis project Ga0182027, IMG submission 121300) | Permafrost microbial communities from Stordalen Mire, Sweden - 712E1D metaG (Illumina Assembly) | ecosystem: Environmental > Terrestrial > Soil > Wetlands > Permafrost | place: Sweden... | reverse complement strand
AATTTCTGAAATGTTTTAGGATCAAATTTAGTATAAAAAAGATAGAAGATAAAATTATCGTTGCTTTGAGTAGTCATGACGAATTTGGTTTTTGGATTTTGCTTGGTAATATCTTCAATATTAAATATCAGTTGCTTGGTTGCATAACCCCGGTACCATGGTTGGTCAATCTTTGTGCGCCAAAAGTAGTTGTGATAAAAATACAAAAAACCTTGAGTAAGTATAAGTAAAACTATAATCACAAATACAATTTTTATTTTTCCCTTAAGAAGCATTAATACTTCGTTGAATCCAAATACCGAGATTATAACAAGGGGAATAATCATAAGACTGGATCTTTGAATATTTGGAAGATCTTCCCAGGTTAGTGCCGCGGGTATAGGAGCAATTAAAAGCCAAGCTACCGGAATTAAATAGTAATATTTTTTAGATTTTATCCCTTCGGTTATTAGAATTGCCAGTCCAAGTAATAAAAAAGGAGCTTGAATAGGATAAAGATTGCCTGTAAATGGTATGGCATATCTAATCGGAAAACCATTATTAATAAATAAGAAATCACCGGAAAGATGCTCGGAATAAAAAGTTACAAAAAACCTACCATAATAGAAAAGTTTATTATCGTAAAATCTGGTTATTAGCGGATTTGTTGTTCCTTCTTCATCCATAGCTTGTTTTAAATGGACTGTCCCTCCTGGAATAGAGAAAAGACTAATTTCTGAAACTCTTCCCGTGCCTTTTCCCGCGCTTAAGAAAAATACAAGCCCCAAAACAACTACAACAGAAATTATTATGGAAGAAATAATTTTCCTCTTGTTACTTAAGTATGTATATAGGATAAGGAAAGGAAGAAACAAAACGGTAAAATATCTTGCCGAATGGTAAAACAAAAAGCTTATTAGCAAGAATACCGTACTTAAGAAAAATAATAAAACTGTCCGGCCTTTCTTTTGAACAGCGATTAAAAAAAGCAATACCCCTAATGTTACAAAGAACGAGGCGATTACGCTTTCAGAGGTCGCTCTTGAAATATTAATATCCCAAGGCAGAATTGCCAGAAGCCCTGCTCCCATTAAAGCCATATTTTTTTTCTTAAATAGGGTTTGTATTAAAAAATAAATTAGAATTACATTAAAAGATCCAAAAAGCGCCGCAGGAAGCCTTACGGCGGTTTCATTTAAGCCAAGAAGAGCCACAAATGGAACATCAATATTATGATATCCCGAGGGACGGAAATCTCCGAACTGATTTATGTAAAGTGACAAAAAGTTTCCATCCTGGTCATGCCCAGTTTTTAATATAGAATATGCGTTATATCCAACACTTGCTTCATCTCCGTGAAGACCGACCGGGAATTCTGATAAATTATAGGTTCTAAGGGTCAATGCGAGAAAAAATATAAGAATAAGAACTAAATTTGCCCGTATAAAGGAAAACAATTTCATACTTTTATGATTAAATAGTATAATATATCTGTCCTAAAATAAAGCATTGGTTTAGAAATATAAATGAAAAGTCGCTATAAATTAATATTTTTATTGCTTCCTGTTGTATTTTCAATACCGGCAATTATAGGTATTTTACATCCGGGACTTTTTGTCAGCGATGATGGGAATTGGATGGTGATCAGATTTTCAGCTTTTTATGAGGCATTAAGAAGCGGTGAATTTCCCGTTAGATTTTTAACAAGACTAAATAACGGTTTCGGATACCCGGTTGCTGACTTTTTATATCCTCTTTTTATGTATATTGGTGCTCCCATACATGTTTTAGGAGTTAACTTCGTAAATACAATTAAGGCAATTTTAATCTTAAGCATATTGTCGTCTTCGGTATTTACATATCTTTGGCTTAAGAAGTTTTTTGATGATTTATCTTCTATGATTGGCGCTGTCTTTTACACATTTTTTCCGTATCATCTTTTTGATGTTTACAAAAGAGGATCGGTTGGGGAAGTATTGTCTTTATCAATTGTTCCATTCGTTTTATGGCAGATTGAGAGAAGAAGCGTATTCCTTACGTCAATTGGAATCGGATTTCTAATTTTAGCTCACAATACACTCGCAATTCTATTTTTACCTCTGATTATTGTTTATGCGCTGCTTGATATTTTTGTGGGGAAAAACCGAAAAACCCTCATCTTTTTCTATACAAAAGCATTTTTGTTGGGGTTGTGTTTGTCGGCATTTTTCTGGATACCCGCAATCTTTGACCTTCAATATACTGTTTTTTCGAAAACCCAAGTTTCCGATTGGGAGAGATATTTTTCCGGCTTAAATTTGATAGGCCTATCTACTGTTTTTGTGATTTTAGTTACTTTTATTTTTATATTTACCAAAAAAATTAAAATTGAAAAACATAGATTGACATTATTATTTTTATCCGTTGGATTAATCTCAGTTTTTTTTGCATCCTCTTATAGTATGTTTTTGTGGAATTTTTTACCGGTTTCTTTTATACAATTTCCTTTTAGATTTTTGTCTTTAGCAGTTGTTGCGTTTTCTTTTTTAGCGGCATGCATACTCTCCGTTTTATCGGGGAAAAATAAAATAATAATTGCCGGAATTTTCATAATTTTAATAATGTTTTCTTCTAAATCCTTTTTATTTCCGGCTTCTTACCAAAATTATCCGGATACATTTTATTCAACGAACCAGGATTCTACAACAGTAAAAAATGAATATATGCCAAAATGGGTAAAACAAATTCCCGCCTCTATGGCAGCGGCAAAAGTGGAAAATTTAACAGGTAAGGAAGCCATAAATATAACGAAAATTTCCCCAAACAAAATCTCTTTCGATACTTATTTATCTGTTGAAAGAACAATTCAGGTTAATACAATATATTTTCCGGGATGGTTTGTTTTTGTAAACGGAAACAAGCTGGGCATCAATTATAATAATGATAAAGGACTTATAAGAGTAAATCTTAATAAGGGTAAAAACGAAGTTTTAGTTGTATTTGGCGAGACTCCTGTTAGAATAATAAGCGATCTTATTTCGATATTAGGTTTAATAATCTTAATAAGTTTATATCTTCTTAAAAATAAAATAAAATTTACAAAAATATGATAATTCTAAAAAGATTTTTACCCTATCTATTAATTTTAGTTTTTGCTTTTTTTGCTTTTAAGCCTCTTTTGGCTCCCGGTTTTTTTCCAATTCATGACAATACCCAAGTAGCCAGAGTTTATGAAATGACCCAGGGGTTAAAAGACGGAATGTTTCCGGTTAGATGGTCTAAAGATCTTGGTTATGGATTTGGCTATCCTATTTTTAACTATTATGATCCCCTGCTTTATTATGCCGGCGGATTCGTTTCAATTTTAGGAGCCGATGCGCTTTCTGCTACAAAATTAATGGTTATTTTGGGAATTCTATTATCCGGATTCTCAATGTATTTGTTTGCAAAAGAATTTTGGGGAAAATGGGGAGGAATTTTATCCTCTGTTTTGTATGTCTTCGCTCCATTTCATGCTGTTGACATTTTTGTAAGAGGAGATTTTGCAGAAAGTTTTGCTTATGCTTTTATCCCGTTTGTTTTTTACGGACTTTGGAAAACATATAAACAAAAGAAATGGAAATATGTTGTAATTAGCAGTTTTTCGTATGCTGCGGTAATAGTGTCGCATAACCTATATGCCTTAATGATTTCTCCATTTATAGTTCTTTTTGTTATTTTCCTGATTTTTAAAGATAAAAAAATTAATAAAAAAATATCACTTTTATTAATTTTATCTATCATTTTAGGTATTCTTATTTCCGCTTTTTATTCTTTTCCGGCAATTTTAGAAATGAAATACACAAATATTTTGTCCCAGGTCGGAGGGGGGGCGGATTATAAGGATCATTTTGTTTGTTTGTTACAGCTTTGGACAAGTCCTTGGGGATACGGAGGATCTGCTAAAGGCTGCATTGACGGACTTTCTTTTATGATTGGAAAATACCATATAATTTTCTCGTTTTTAGCCTTGGTAATTACAGTTTTAACGTTATTCAATAGAAAAATTTCAAACAAATTTAGAGAAGAAAAAGAAAAACTTTTAATAGTAATCTTATTTTTTATTTTCTTATTATTTTCTGCATTTTTAACTCTCGAGATTTCAAGACCCGTTTGGGACTTATTAAGTTTTATGGCATTTTTGCAATATCCTTGGAGGTTTTTAGCGGTAATTGGTTTTTTCACTTCGTTTATCTCAGGGTTTTTAGTTTGGTTTGTTAGTTTCCTAACAAAAAATGAGAAATATACATATGCCTGCGGAATTTTAATATCAATATTTATAGTTTTAGTAAGTATTAAATTTTTTGCACCCCAATCTATTTTGAAAACAACAGCTGGGGATTATACGAATTCATACGCTCTTAATTTTACTAGTTCGAAAATCTCAGACGAGTATATGCCAATGGATTTTAATAAACCAAATGAGCCAACAGAAGTTGCAAATTTTAATAGTTTAAACAGTAGAGATCTTATGATAACAAGCATAACGAAAAAAACTCAATTAATAAACATTGATTATACCGCCGGAAAAAACCTTCAAACGGTTATTCCGCTTGCTTACTTTCCTGCCTGGAAAGCAAGCTTGGATGGAGAAAATATAGATATTAGGCAAAGTGCAAGGGGTATTTTAGTAAATTTGATAAGCGGCAAGCATACGCTTAATCTTGTTTTTGTTCAAACAGGGGTTGAAAAATTAGGGAATTTAATATCTATTATTGGTATATCATTCCTTTTTCTTGGTATAATTCACTTTAAGCGAAAATATGACTAAAGTTCCGCAATTATCTATATTTTTTCCTTTCTGGAATGAAGAAGGAAATATTGAAAATGTTATAAAAAAGGCTGTTCCAATTGCCGAAGAGTTGGCAACAAAGTGGGAAATACTTATGATTGATGACGGATCGTCTGATAAAACGCTTGAAATTGCCAAAAATTTGTCGAATAAAGATTCAAGGCTTATTACAATTTCTCATAATAAGAATAGGGGATACGGCGCCGCATTAAAAACAGGTTTTGTAAACGCAAAATATGATCTGGTGCTTTTTACGGATGGAGACGGACAGTTCGATCTTTCTGAAGCCTCAAAATTTTTGGGAAAAATACAAAATGCAGATATAGTAATTGGTTTTAGGAAAAGGAGATTAGACAATCCTTTCAGACACATACTCATGAATCTTCTAAAAATTTGGGATTTTATTTTCTTTGGATTTAGGTTTAAAGATATAGATTGCGGCTTCAAGCTTTTTACAAAAGATTCTTTGCAAAAAATTATGCCACTTAATTCTGAGGGCGCAATGATTACAACAGAAATTCTTGCAAGAGCAAAAAAGGCAAAGCTTAGAATAATCGAAGTAGAAGTAAATCATTACCCAAGAGTGTTTGGTGATCAAAGTGGCGGAAATTTAAGAGTAATTTTAAGAGCTATTAAAGAAAGCCTGATTTTATGGAAAAATATAAATTTTAATTATGGAAGAAACTGATATTGCGTTAATTACCAAACGCTCGATTCACGGAATTTTTGCTTTAACTTCGAGAACGTTTGTCATACAAATAGTCAGTTTTCTCGCCAATTTTTTACTGACAATCTTTTTGTCGCCTGCAATTTTTGGTGTCTATTTTGTAGTTTCGGCAGCCATCGCTTTTCTTTCTTATTTTTCTGATATCGGTTTGGCTGCCGCGCTAATCCAAAAAAAAGAAGCTATCACCAGGCAGGATTTAACAACAACTTTTACCTTGCAGCAGGTATTGGTAATCTCCGTTGTTTTAATTGCTCTTGTCTTATCTAATTTCGTTGGCAACTTTTATCATTTGGGTAAAGATGGAGTTTTTCTGTTTCAAGCTTTAGCTGTCGCTTTTTTCCTGTCTTCTTTAAAGACTATTCCTTCAATAATCTTAGAAAGGGATTTACATTTTGAGAAATTGGTAATTCCGCAAATCGTTGAGACATTCTTTTTTAGCGTTGTTGCTGTCGTTTTAGCAATCAAAGGCTTTGGTATTTCCAGTTTTACCTACGCCGTTTTAGCCAGAGGACTTTCTGGTGTGATCGCAATTTATATAATCAACCCCTGGAGAATCGGTTTTGGATTCTCAAAAGAGTCAGCGCGTAAGCTTTTATCCTTTGGAATACCGTTTCAGCTCAACAGTTTCTTGGCTTTAGTAAAGGATGATTTATTTGTTGCTTATTTAGGTAAGGCTTTGCCGCTTGCCCAGGTCGGTTTTATTGGCTTTGCCCAGAAGTGGGCTTATGCGCCCCTAAGACTAATTATGGATAATGTGATTAGAGTCACTTTTCCATCTTTCTCAAGGCTGCAGCACGAAAAAGAAGTCCTGGAGAGAGCAATAGAAAAATCAATTTTTGCGGCCTGTTTTCTGATTTTCCCGGCACTGGTAGGACTAGTTTCGCTTTCTCCTTACTTTATCCATTTAATTCCCAAATATCTTAAATGGGAGCCGGCAATTTTATCTTTAGCGCTATTTTCGATTAATGCTGCTTTATCTTCCATCTCAACCCCTTTGACAAACGCGCTTAATGCGATCGGAAAAATAAAAGTCTCTTTATATCTAATGGTTTTTTGGACAATCGCTACTTGGGTTTTAACTCCGGTTTTTATTGTCCTCTTTGGTTTCAACGGTGTAGCAGCGGCTTCCGCATTAATTGCCTGCTCGGTGGTTTTGGTAATATATCTAACGAAAAGATATGTCAAATTTAATGTTTTTAGCGCGACAATGTATCCTTTTTTGGCTGCCGCAATTATGGGAGTAGGAATCTATTTTCTAAGCCCAATTTTGGTGAAAAGTTTAATTTCACTTATTTTTATGATTTGCATTGGCGCTGTGCTATACTTTTTATGCATTTTCCTTTTCGCCAGAAATGAGGTTCTTGCTGATGCAAGGCTTGTCTTAAGACATTTAAAAATAAAATGAGTAAAGTTTCAGTCGTAATTTCTGCTTTCAACGAAGAAAAGAACATCGAAAGATGTCTCAAATCCTTGTCTTTTGCCGAAGAAATAGTTGTTGTTGATAATCAGTCTTCCGATAGGACTTCAGACATTGCTAGAAAATACACCAAAAAAGTCTTTACACAAAAAAATAACCCAAAGCAAATAGATATTCAGAAGAACTTTGGCTTTGAAAAAGCAACAAACGAATGGATATTAAGCATTGACGCTGATGAAGAAGTTTCTCCGGCGCTGGCGGAAGAAATAAAGGAAGTTTTAAGCGCAAAACCTTCGAGTACAGCTAATATCCAGGGTTTTTGGATTCCCAGGAAAAATTACATGTTCGGAAAGTGGATTAAAGAAAATACAGGTTGGTATCCAGATTATCAATTAAAGCTTTTTAGAAAAGGTAAGGGCAGATACGAAAGTAAGTTTGTCCACAAAGACTTATCCATAGAAGGAGAGACTGAAAAGCTTAAGGAATATATCATTCACCATAATTACGATTCAATAGAGCAATATATAAAAAAAATTTTGATTTATGCTCCGAATGAAGCTGAAGAATATTTACACGGCGGCTATAAATTCTCATATTTTGACGTAATACATTTTCCGCTAAACGATTTTATGGCTTGGTTTTTTGCTAGGAAAGGATATAAAGACGGTTTTCATGGATTAGTACTTGCTTTGATGCAGGCATTTTATCATTTTTTGGTTTTTGCATTTATTTGGGAAAAGCAGGGTTTTAAAGAATACGATAAAGATGACTTTTTGGAGCAAACAGATAAAGAATTTAAAAAGGGAGGCAAAGAAATTATGTTTTGGATTTCCAAAGAAAAAATTGAGTCAATAAAAAATCCTATAAAAAGAAATCTTCAGAAAATTTCAAGTAAAGTCCGCGGTTTATAAAACTTATTTAGATAGCAAAGAAGAATAAATTATTGCAGCATATATTTTCTAATGATAGGATTGATACATGTTTTCTTCAATAGAAAAGTTTTTTGATTCACTAACTACCTCAAAAGCAATTGGTATTCTTGTTATTGTTGGGATTATTGTTTACCTTAATGCTCTTTTTAATAATTTTGCATGGGATGACATAGCTTATATTGTTGAAAATGTACAGCTCCATAATTTTAACATTTTACAGTCTTTTCAAATAAATTTATTTAATAATTCTGGACAATACCGCCCCTTATCAGTAATCTATTTTTCGATATTATATACTTCTGATACCACGTTTTTCTATCACCTTATCCAGTTAGCGCTTCACATAACAAATACTATTTTTGTGTTCATATTTTTTAGAAAATATTTAAAATCAGGCTTAGCCTTGTTGCTGTCACTCATTTTTCTTATTCATCCGGTTCAGGTAGAATCTGTTTCCTATATAAGTGCCGCAGGTGGAGTTCTATCTTTCTTTTTTGGGATGTTGGGTATATTGATTCTGTCAAAAAAGCATATTAAATCGTCAGAGATATTTTTAATTGCTCTCTTATTTTTGCTTTCACTTTTATCAAAAGAGTCTGGATTACTATTAGGTATAGTTGCAATAATTTTTGTTTATTTATTTAATAAAAATTATCTTTCAAAAACCCTTATTTCCTACGCTTCCTCCTTAGTTATTTATTTAGTTATTCGTTTTGGACTAGCTGGAGTATATTTTGAGTCGCGACCACTAATACCTATTGATCGTCTGGATTTGGTGCACAGACTTTTTAATATACCAGAAATCTGGAATTATTACTTTAAAGCACTAATCTTTCCTATAAACCTTTCAATCTATCAACAATGGTTAATTACTTCAATTAATCTAAGACAGTTTTATATACCCCTTTTTATAATGATAATATTTTTAGTTACTACCTTTGTAGTCTTCTTAAAATTTTTTAGAAATAAGGAGGATGAAAAGCCTTTCTTGTTTTTCTTTGTTTGGGCGATATTAGGATTTGGATTTTATTCTCAAATATTCCCCTTAGATATGACTGTTGCGGATAGATGGATGTATGCTCCTCTAGTTGGAGTCTTAGGATTAATAGGAGTTATTTTGAAACGAGTCGTATCTAATAAAAACATATCCTTGCCAGTAGTATTATCCTGTATTTTTATTATTATATTATTGTCATCCAGAACAATTGTTAGAAATTTAGACTGGTATGATTCAATAACATTATTTTCCCATGACATAAAGTATCAGACAAATTTTTTAATGGAAAACGATTATGCTCAATACCTATTAAGAGTTAAAAATTATAAAGAGGCAATAATTCATGAAAAAAAGTCTATTGCCCTTTTTTCGTATGAGCAAAATTTATTAGGTTTGGGAAATCTATATGAGTTGTCAGGAAATAACATTGAGGCAACAAGGTACTACGAGTTAGCTATAAAATCAAATTCCTATATACCCTGGAAATATAAACATATAGTTTTTACCTACATTAGGCTTTCCAAAATGTTGTTAAAACAAGGAAAACCAGAAGAGTCATTAAAAGTTGCTAAACAAGGACTAGAGGATTATACAGACCCTCAATATACTCAATCTTTATGGTTATTGGTTGCTTTGTCTCAAAGTAAACTTAATGATTATAGTGGGGCCATAATCTCATTACAAAATATTCAAAATATAAATTCAAATAAGTTATTGGTAGAACTCTATAATAAATTGAACAATAAGGAACAAATTGAATTAGACAACTATCTAAAGCTAATTCCATAAATTCTTTAGATAATTCTGTCAATTGACAACAATGCAGGACATTTAAACTCCTCGGAACACGGACTACAACCCCATAGCATTTATTAATAGTAGCTTACAGAATCAAGTTCGAGCCACCAATATAGTGATATAATAAATTTAGGTTTATTAGACTTAAGTATTTTATGCCTAACGTCTTTGTTTCGATAGTTAATTTTGACGGAGCCAAAAACACATTAGATTGCCTTAAATCCTTAGATGGTGTGGTAAAACGGGATTTTAGCCTCAATATTGTAATAGTTGATAATGGTTCAAGCGAAAAACTTATCCTTGATGAGAAAAAATATAAAAATTTTTCTCTTAAACTTATTAACTCCGATAAAAATTTGGGATTTTCCGGAGGACAAAATTTGGGAATGAAATATGCCTTAGAAAATGGCGCGGATTTTATTGTCGTTTTAAATAATGATGTAATTTTGGATAAAAATATTTTTGTAGAACTTTTAAAAACATTTGAAGAAAAAAACGATTGCGCAGTGGCTTCGCCAAAAATTTATTTTGCAAAAGGATTTGAGTTTCATAAGCAAAGATATAAAGAAAAAGACTTAGGCAATGTAATTTGGTACGCGGGTGGAAAAATGGATTGGAATAATATCATCGGTTCGCATCGAGGCGTTGATGAAGTAGATAAGGGGCAATACGAAAAGCAGGAAGAAACGGATTTTGCAAGTGGGTGTTGTATTATGCTTAAAAGAGAAGTTCTTAAAAAAGTAGGATTTTTTGATGAAAAATATTTCTTATATTACGAAGATAACGATTTTAATCAAAGAGTTAAAAAAAGAGGATATAAAATTTATTATCAGCCAAAAGCAATTTTATGGCACCTAAATGCAGGATCTTCGGGATCGGGATCGGCACTTCATGATTATTACATTACAAGGAACAGGCTCTTATTTGGTTTTAGATACGCAAAGCTTAAGGTAAAATTGGCGCTTTTTAAAGAAAGTCTAAATATTTTATTATCAGGAAGGCATTGGCAAAAAATTGGTATTAGAGATTTTTATCTTCAAAACTTTGGTAAAGGAAGTTACAAGACATGAACAAAATATCAGGAGTAATAATTGCAAAAAACGAAGAAAAAATGATTGGAGACGCTTTGGAAAGTCTAGCTTTTTGCGATGAAATCATAGTAATTGATAATGGTTCAACTGATAAAACAAGAAAAATCTCCGAAGAAAAAAAGGCAAAAGTTTATGATATATCTTCAAACAATTTCTCAGAACTTAGAAATTTAGGATTATCCAAAGCTTCTGGTGACTGGATTTTGTATGTAGACGCAGATGAAAGAGTAGATGACCAATTAAAAGAGGAAATAAAAAAAATTGTATCCCAAAGTTCAACATATTTCGCATTTAAGTTAAAAAGAAAAAATTATTATTTGGGAAAAAACGAATGGCCGAATATTGAAAAGCTTGAAAGATTTTTTAAAAAAGAAAAACTAAAGCAGTGGAAAGGAGAACTTCATGAAAGTCCTGTTGTTGAGGGACAAATAGGTGAACTTAAAGGTTTCTTACTGCATTTTACCCATCGGGATTTGGAAAGTATGCTCGATAAGACAATCGAATGGTCTTCTGTTGAAGCGCTTCTAAGATATAACTTAGGACATCCTAGGATAACGTGGTGGAGATTTCCAAGAGTTATGCTAACAGCATTTTTAAATTCATATATCAAGCAAAAAGGTTTTAAAGCAGGAGCGGTTGGTATTATAGAGAGTATGTATCAATCATTCAGTATGTTTATAACTTATGCCAAGCTTTGGGAGTTGCAAAGGAATGCTGAGTTAAAAAGTAAGTGAAAAATGTACTCATAAAATATTTAAAAAATTTCTGGCCCATAATTTTAATTTTTGCGGTTTGGTTTATTTTTTCAAGCCCTTATTTTCTAAAGCAAAAAGTTCCGTTTCCTTCAAGTTATCTTGTAAATTTTTTTGCCCCCTGGAGCGCATATCCGGGATTTGCTTCTCCTGTTAAAAACAACGCAATGCCCGATATCATTTCTCAGATTTATCCTTGGAAATATTTAACAATTGATTTTTTTAAGAATTTTCAAATTCCACTTTGGAACCCGTATGCTTTTTCTGGAACTCCACAGTTAGCAAATTATCAATCGGCAGTTTTGTCCCCGTTTAATTTATTATTCTTTATTTTGCCATTTATTGACGCTTGGAGCTTATTAGTCTTACTTCAGCCGCTTCTTGCGGGATTTTTTACATATCTATTTTTAAGAAGTCTTAAGACATCAAAAGAGGCGGCAACAATTTCGGCAGTTGCATTTATGTTTTGTGGTTTTCTGACCACCTGGATGGCTTATGCAACATTGGATTTTGCAATTTTATTTCTTCCGCTTGCGCTTTTTGCAGTAGAAAAATATTTCCAAACAAAAAAAATAAGATTTTTAATTTTGCTTTCCTTTTCAATCCCGCTGTCTTTTTTTAGCGGTCACTTTCAGATAAGCGCATATTTTATTATCTTTACAATTCTTTACATAGTATATAAATACATATCCACAAAAGATTTAAAAACTTCTTTAAACATTTTGGTCTTTTCGGTTATAGGAATATTTCTTTCTTTACCTCAACTTTTGCCTTCAATAGAAAGTTATGCTCAATCCTTAAGAAGCGGAATTTTTGAAAAGATTGAGGCAATTCCCTGGGGTTATCTTCCCACCTTTGTTGCTCCGGATTTCTTGGGCAACCCTGTAACAAGAAATGATTGGTTTGGGCATTACGCAGAATGGAATGCCTATATTGGTATTCTTCCATTAATGCTAGCTTTTTTTGCACTATTTGGGAAAAGAACAAAGGAAATTTTGTTTTTTATGTTTCTGGCAATTTTGGCACTTCTATTTTCTTTTCAAACTCCGTTTTTGGATTTTTTGGTTTTTCTTAAAATTCCTGTCTTGTCAACGTCTGCGGCAAGTAGAATTATAGTTTTATTCAGTTTTTCCATGTGCGTTTTGGCAGGTTTTGGTTTTGATAAGCTTTTGCATGACATAAAAGATGTAAAAAAGAAGCAGATTTTTTATTGGGTTTTATCATTTTTTGTAATTTTTGTTCTGCTTTGGCTTATCGTTTTGTTAAAACTTTTTTTGCCTTTAAATAAAATTTCTATTGCCAAGCAGAATTTAATACTTCCAACAATTATATTTTTATTATCATCAGCAGTAATTTTACTTACAGTTCTTTTTAAAAAGATTCCCCAAAATAAAAATTTCTACTTTCTTTTTTCAATAATCCTAATTCTTATAGCCTCTTTTGATATGCTGAGATTTTCAACCAAGTGGATGCCTTTTGATCCTAAGAGTTTAGTTTATCCCAACGTTCCGGTGGCTTCGGAATTTTTAAAAATTTCAGGATATGAGAGGATTGTAAGCAACTTAGGAGAAGAAGCCACGAATTATTACAAGCTTTCATCGCTAGAGGGTTATGATGCGGTTTATATAAAAAGATATGGAGAATTTATGGCGTCTTTGAGTACGGGAAATCTCACGGAGTCGGCAAGGTCGGTTGTATCTTTCCCTAAATACGGTGTGTATACCAATAAGGCGTTAAATCTTTTGGGAGTAAAATATATAATTTATAAAGTGGCAGATGGTCAAGCTTCCTGGACTTTTCCATTTTGGAACTACAAAGATGGAATTTTCTCTCTAATTTATAATGATGGAGTTTATCAAATTCTCAAAAATAATGATGTTTTTCCCCGCACATTCTTAGTAAATAAGTATTCTGTTGAGGATAATCCTCAAAAAATACTTAACGATATGTTTAATACTGATTTTAACTTACAAGAAGAGATAGTTTTAGAACAAAATCCAAATATAAAACTTGATCAAAAATCTAAAGGATTTGCTCAGATTATAGAATACACGCCAAATAAGGTAATTATTAAAACAAATTCGGATGGAAATTCTCTTTTGTTTCTTTCAGACAGTTTCTATCCTGGTTGGCAAGCTTATGTTGATGGCAATAAAACCCAAGTTTACCGCGCAGACTTTACATTCAGAGCGGTTTATGTTCCGAAGGGTAATCATCGGGTAACTTTTATTTATAATCCACTAAGCTTTGTTGTGGGAGTTTACGTTTTTCTTATAGGAGTTCTGTTAATTATAATGCTAACAACGTATAAAAGACTTAAGTTTTTTTCCAAAACATAAGTTCTTGAATTCTCATTTTCTTTTTGGCAAAGAAAAATAGATAAGTAATCTCCAATATTCCTACTGTGTTTAGGATTAGAATTGCTACAAACCAATTTTTCTGTCTTAAATTAGCAGCCTTCCAAAGCGCAAGCCCTTTCCAAATAAGAGACTAAATATACAAAATAAAAAAAGCCGGAGTTAGAGTTTGGGCAAAATTTTGCAGCTCATTCATAGGTACATTATATATTCTATTCTATTTCAATGCAACTGGAGCTAAAACTTGCTAGAATAAAAGAGTGAAGATAGGAATATACGATCCTTACCTAGACGATTTAGGAGGCGGGGAGAAATACATGATGACAATTGCGGAGTGCCTTTCCGCTAAAAACGGCGTAGATGTTTTTTGGGACGGGGCTCAAGATTTTAAAGCCTTGAATCAACGTTTTTCTTTGGATTTAACAAAAGTAAATTTAGTGCCGAATATTTTTTCCGCAAAAACCCCAATTTTTAAAAAGCTATTGGAAACAAGAAAATACGATGCAATAATTGTTTTGAGCGATGGCAGCATTCCGCTTTCTTTATCAAAAAAACTTTTTCTTCATGTTCAGCAACCGCTTAAAAGCTTTAATCCGCAAACACTTATGGGAAAGATAAAATTATCAAGAGTAAATGCAATATTTTGCAATTCTGAATATACAAAATCATTTAATAAAGAAAAATTCAATCTAAAATCATATGTAGTATATCCACCCGTATCAATATCACCAAAAAAGATACAAAAAGAGAACATTATTTTAACTGTAGGAAGGTTTAGAGTAAAAGACGTTGTCACAAAAACAGATGATTATAAAAAACTTCCGGTAATGATCGAGACTTTTAAAAAATTAGTAAATAAAGGACTTTCCGATTGGAAGTTTATATTAGCGGTAAGCGTTCAGGAAAAAGATAAAAATGCTTTTAATGATTTGAGGGAGAGCGCAAAGGGTTTTCCAATAGAATTTTTAGTTAATAAATCAAACGAGCAGCTTCGGGAAGAGTACTCAAAAGCAAAAATTTATTGGCACGCTTCGGGTTTTGGTGAGGATTTGATAACGCATCCTGAATTTGCCGAACATTTTGGAATTTCAACGGTTGAGGCAATGGAATCAGGAGTAGTACCCGTTGTCATTAATGCCGGAGGGCAAAAGGAAATAGTTGAAAACGGTGTAAATGGATTTTTATGGAACACTATTGAAGAGTTAGAGTCTGAAACTTTAGAATTAACTGAAAATGATAAACTCTTAAAAGAGCTCTCGGAAAATGCAAAGAAAATTTCTAAAAAATTTTCAAAAAATAAATTTTGTTATGAAATTAACAATTTAATTTTACAGTGAAAAAGCTTATTTATTTTTTTATTATTCTTTTTTTGTCTTTAGTTTTTTTTAAACCTTTTTTTGTTGACGGAAAGCTTCCAATTCCAACGGATACAATTGTAGGGCTTTATTATCCATATAGAGATTTTTATGCAAAAAGTTACCCAAGAGGCATACCATTTAAAAATTTCATGATCACGGATCCCGTAAGACAGCAATATCCTTGGAAAAACCTAAGTGTTGAACTTGAGAAAGATTTCAAACCTCCATTATGGAATCCATATACTTTTGCCGGAGGGCCTCTTCTTGGAAATTTCCAATCAGGCGCTTTTTATCCAATGAATATATTATTTTTCTTATTATCTTTTCCCCTTGCTTGGAGTTTATTAATATTTTTTCAGCCTCTACTTGCTTCACTGTTTTTATTTCTTTACCTTGATAATTTAAAGCTTGATAAAAGAGCAAGCTTAACGGGAGCTATTGCTTTTGCATTTGGAGGATTTTCAATTTCCTGGCTTGAGTGGGGCTCAGTAATAAACACCGCTTTATGGCTTCCTTTGATTCTTTTATCAATAGACAAAATTCTAATTTATTCCAGCGAAAAAACAAAAGGAATAAATAGAAAGTTATTTGGTTTTTATGCATTATTGATTTTTTCCTTATGCAGCTCATTCTTCGTAGGACATTTACAGATTTTTTTCTACGTGTTTATTTTTTCAACAATTTATCTATTATCAAGAATTTTCTACCGAAAAGAAAAAGCAAAACCGCTATTTTGGTTTGGTTTAGCATTTGTTATTTTTCTTTTGTTAACGTTAGTTCAATGGCTGCCGGGGTTAGAATTTATAAAATTATCGGCAAGGAATTTAGATCAAGATTACAGAACAATTGCGGGGTGGTTTATACCCTGGCAAAATTCAATTCAAATTCTAATTCCGGACTTTTTCGGAAACCCTGCAACCTTAAATTATAGAGGAGTATTTAATTATGGTGAGTTCATAAGTTATATTGGTATTGGGGCATTAATTTTTTCTTTATTTTCATTATTTAGAAAAGACAAAAAAACTTTGTTCTTTTTTTCAGCAGTTATAATTTCTATAATTTTTGCTTTCCCGACAATCATTGCAAAAATTCCCTATAAATTTTCTTTTCCTCTAATTTCCACCTCCCAGCCAACAAGACTTATGTTTATCATAGATTTTTCTTTAAGTGTTTTGGCGGCTTTTGGTTTTGACTACTTTTTGAAGACAGAAAAAAAGAAAAGAATATATTTTGTTTTAAGTTTTGTTGTTTTTATTTTTGCTCTTGTCTGGGTATATACGTTTTTAATTCTTAAAAACATTTCACCTTCTGATTTTCTGGTTACAAAACAAAATCTGATTTTCCCAACAATCTTACTGGTAGTTAATTTTGCGGTAATTTCAATTTTTGTATTTATATTAAAAAGAAATAGAAATAAGCAAGGAATAACTTATTTATTTTCAGTAATTTT
>Ga0182027_10007054_pt1 | contig 16669 bp, 15 predicted proteins | sample 712E1DmetaG_FD_121300 | JGI IMG/M metagenome (GOLD analysis project Ga0182027, IMG submission 121300) | Permafrost microbial communities from Stordalen Mire, Sweden - 712E1D metaG (Illumina Assembly) | ecosystem: Environmental > Terrestrial > Soil > Wetlands > Permafrost | place: Sweden... | reverse complement strand
TATGCAAAGAAATACAGTCTAACGGCGGTAAAGCTTACGCTATTCAAGCAAATCTGACTGAAGAAAAAGACAGGATAAGTTTGAAAAATGCTGTGACAAAAATCACAAACAAACTCGATATACTTGTAAATAATGCTGGAATGTTCTATGATAACGATAACTTTAATTCAACAACAGAAACATTCGATAAATTATTGGCTCTGCATGTAACAGCAGTTGCAAGATTATGTGCGCTCTTCAAATCGATTTTATCCAAAGATGCTTCGATAATAAATATTTCTTCTATTCATGGAATAATAGCAAAAGAGCATGCGATTGCGTATAGCGCAAGTAAAGCTGCAACCATCTCACTAACTCAAAGTCTTGCCCAAGCTTATGCTCCAATAAGAGTTAATGCCATATCGCCAGGTCCTGTCGAAACAGATATGTGGAATACTGCTGATAAGAAGACAATAGCTAGTGTAGCACAAAAAACACTTTTGAAAAGATTTGGAAAACCAGAAGAGATAGCAAAAGTTGTAGCATTCCTTACCTCATCTGATGCAAGTTATATAACAGGTGCTAATATTGTTGTTGATGGCGGCACACTTCTTTACTGATGCCGTTTCTTAGAATAATTCTAGCAACATTTTTAATGATAGATAACATCCAAAAAGTCATGGATAATAAAAGACATGATAAACAAGAGATAATCGTTAACGAACAGTCGTTTATTCTTAGATTAGCAACTAACGATGATTTCTCATTCATCCTGAACCTTCTTAAGGAAAACATGCTTGAATCGTTCCAGAAGCATTGGGGTGAATGGAATGAAGCATCGTTTGAGAAAACTCATCGTTTGGAGCATATTAGAATTATAGATTTTGAAGATTTTAGTGTTGGTTATATTGATTTTAAGTTTAAGGTTGATTGTGGTTATGTCAATGATATACAATTATCATCAAAGGTTCGTGGTATTGGTCTCGGAACATATATTATGAAGCTAGTAGAACAAGAAACGCTTGATCATGAATTAAAAAGGGTTTGTTTGAAAGTTTTTAAAGATAATAGGGTAGTTAAATTGTATGAAAAATTAGGCTACAAAACTATTTCAGAAGATGATAGTTCACTAATTATGGAAAAAATTCTTATTCGTATTTGATGCATCTCATTGATAGTGAGCTGTAGACTATTTTTTCGCATGAGAATTTTGGATTTTGTTTGTCTGATGCTCCAATCACATACATTAGTGGTAGGTAGTGATCGTTTGTTGGGTGTGCCAATCTAGCTGATGATTGGTTCTTATAATTTATTAGTGAACCAAAATCTTTTGTTTCAAGGTTTTTCTTTACAAAGTTGTCAAATTCGGTTGCCCATTCGAATGGTTTTGCAGCATTATCAAAATTAATCATTCCAAGATTGTGTACTAGGTTTCCGCTCCCAATGATTAATATACCTTTATCTCTTAATACAGTTAACTTTTTTCCAATCTCAAAATGTTTTTGTAATGGAAGACCATAATTTATGCTTAGTTGGATTACTGGAATGTCTGCTTTTGGATACATGTGTCTAAGCACAGTCCATGTTCCATGATCAAGTCCCCATGTAGTGTTGAGCTTTACATTAATATCATTTAAAGTGTCTGTTACTAGCTTTGCATATTCCATTGATCCTTTTGCTGGATACACTATTTGTTCTAATTCTTTTGGAAATCCGTAGAAATCATGAATGGTTTTCGGATTTTCCATTGCAGTTATTTGAGTATCACTTGTTAGCCAATGTGCTGAAATACATAAGATGCAAGAAGGATGTAATATTTTTGATGCAATTTTTTTCCACTCTTTTGTGAATTCGTTATCTTCAATTGCATTCATAGGAGAACCGTGGCCTATAAATAGCACAGGCATTTTTTTGGAATCTCTTAATTCTTTGGATGTAGTCATCTTTTTATCAAAATATTTTTTCCATGAACCATGAACTTCTGCCAGCTTGCCATTCTTCATGAAATTTGAGTTTTTGAAAACCAAATTTTGAAGCTAGACCTATCATTTGAGGACTTGTTGCATCAAGAACTGCGCGCTTGAATCCAACATTCTTAGCATCTTCCAAGAATTTTTCAAACAATGCTCTACCAATTCCTCTTCCTTGACAATCTGGAGATAAGGCCATACTCTCTACATGTATAGTATCATTTCTGCCAAAATGTTCATCATCTTCATAGCGCTCATCATTTTCTATCGGACAACTCATCAAGTAACCTATAATTTTAGAGTCACCCAAATCTGTTGCATCAGTTACAATAAAATCATCTTTCACAATATAATTCATAGCATTATCACGTTCAAAACTCTCAAAATCTTCATCTTCATATCGTATGTCTTCTTCAAATACTGAAGTTTCAACATCAAATACACCTTTCTTTATGCTTGGCCAATCAGTTGGTATCGTTTTGATGATTTTCATTTTAACTCCGCAACCGCTTGAATCTTTAAATTCTTATTTTCTCTTAATACAATCGAAAACATGTGTGTCTCATAATATCTTGATGGCCTGAATTTCTTTTTGAATTCTAAGTGTTCTTGTTCTATACCACCAAAATCTACAACTTCTATTCCTAACTTTTTCAAATTTATCAAGTCATCCATATTTGCAATATCATTGCATCTAGGAATCTCAGTATTATACAATCCAATAGAAGAATAATAATATCCTTTCCTAACACTAAACCCTGCAGTTATGGCTCCAATCTTACCATCAACTAACATTATTCTAGTAACATCATAACCATTAAAACCGTCATTAATAGTTTGAAGATAATAATCTATATAAGCCCTATCTCCAGTCTTCCGAGACTTTTTCCAATCATAAACTAGCTTAATCATATCTTCCTTATGCACTTTATCTGCTGTAACAAATTCTACTTTGTGGTCACGAAAAAATTTGTTCCAATAATATCTTATATCTTTCCACTCGCCGCCTTGCATTAAGTCACCATTCCAAGCATGCATATCAAAGACTGGCCAAATCAATGTATAAGTAGGAGTATTACATTTGTAAGGAGAATTCTTTAATATCTTCAATACATTTTGGCGCGTATCCGTCTCTAGTTCAGTCCAGACCTTTGCCGCCTTCTTTTCTAAAAATACGTGGTCCAAAAACTCTTTCAATAATTCCGCCTTTCGTTCTTTTGGAGCTAATAATTCAGTAAACACTCTATAATCATTCTTTTTAGGCTCATAAATAGCAAGTATTCCAATATCATCTTCAACTAGATATATATACGGAGTAGCGTTAGGATCTTCATCTGTGATATTATTTATATAACAAGAATAATGATGTTCTGCCGCGCACCCATACTTAGAAATCATCCGCTCTATAATCTTTCTACCATTATCCGAGTAAACATCTGTAATTATCTGCATATAGCCTCACAAACGATATAGAATTTAAATGTTATCATGTTATATCAATGAAGTAACGAAAGTTTGGGATTAAAATTTAGAATAATCTATAATATTATATCTGGATCCATTCTTGGCCTCGTCTTTGGCTTTTGCTCCTCTACTTTTATTGTTTCTACATTCTCTTCTTTAATAGCACCATTATCTGTACTTGATGTCTTTGGTAATGACATTATCTTAATAGTCATATTATTTCTATCAAGCGCCTCATTAAATATTCTAAGTATTAAATCATTATAAGTCATCCCTGCCCTATTTGCAGCTAAAGGTATAAAATCTGGCTGTTCATCAATAGCGGGACTTATTCCAGGATTAGGATTTAACTCCAAAACATAAGGAACTCCTTCCTTGCTTAATCTAAAATCTATTCTACCATAATCTCTGCATCCTAATATATCATAAACTTGCAATGCAATCCTCTTAATTCTATACTCCTGATATTTTGGCAAATCTGCAGGACACTCTTCCGCAACATTCTTCCATGACTCAGTTTCTTTCAACCATTTTGCTTCATAACTATATATCTTATTTTCTTCAGTAGAATTCTGGAACATAACTTCTGTAGGAGGAAGTACATAAGCAGTTCTACCATTACCAAGCACGCCAACAGTAATTTCTTTTCCATCAATGAATTCTTCAACTAATGCTGGCTGATCATAAGTTCTCAAAATATATCCGACTCTGCTTCGTAATTCTTCTTCATTCTTCACAACCGAATCATTTGTTATTCCAATACTATTATCCATACATACAGGTTTTACAATCAATGGAAATTTCAGTTCCGGATCTAATTTCTTATTTCTTGAATAGAATACTTGATAGTTTGGCGTTAATATACCGTGATGCATCAATATTTCCTTAACTCTAACTTTATTAATACAAGTTGCAAGTGTCAATGGTCCAGAACCAGTGTATGGAATATTCAATAATTCAAGCATTGATGCTATGTGAGGCTCAAAAAGACTACTGCCATTGAATCTTTCACATACATTAAATGCGAATTCTACATCAGAATTTCTTAATTGCTCAAACGTTGTTTCATTTACATCAAAGAATAATGTCTGATGACCAGCAAGTTCAAGCGCAGTTTTGACTGCATTTCCAACTTCCATTAAATCATCTTCAACTTCCTTGAAATCTGATTCTTTCTTGAAAATATTAGATAGAATTGCTACTTTCATTCATCATCACCATAAGAACTATCTGATTTTATAGAAAACCACATCATTTCTTTAATGCATGGTCGATTATTATTGGTATATTTGTTAAACATTTTGTTAGTTTTAGTTTAAAATAAAATTTTAAAAATTTCGATTGACGAATTAATATTTTATAAAAATAGTTATACTGTAACTTATTTATATAGTTTCTTATTTAACCCATCGACGGTCTAGAATAATTTGATTAAAGAAAAACACGTTTTCTCGACCACAAAAAATACTTGATTTATGAAAGTTTCCAAAATTATTTTTCTAAAATTTCTTCTAAATATTTTTCAAAATAAATTCATTTTTCAAAATTAAAAAAATAATAATACCAAAATATAGAAAGTAAAAAATGCTTAAAAAAAAAAGAAATAAAACATAAAATATCTTAATTTATAGACGATAAAATAGCCAACAATCAACAACAACATTTATAAACAATAATTATTTCTACCAATATAGAATTGATAGTCGATATTTTAACATAGAAATAAATTATTAAGATATCACATTAGGTTGAGGGTAGTAATATGGCAGATATGAACAATAATGGAAATTATGATGCATCACACATTGTAGTATTAGGAGGACTGGATGCTGTAAGAAAGAGACCAGCAATGTATATAGGAAGCGTATCAAGCAGAGGATTACATCACCTAGTCTATGAAATCGTCGATAACAGTATCGATGAAGCACTTGCTGGATATTGTACAAAAATCACTGTAATCATAGGTAAAGACAATTCTATAACAGTAATTGACAATGGAAGAGGAATTCCAGTAGACATTCACCCAAAATATGGCATCCCAGCACTCGAAGTAGTATTAACTAAACTTCACGCTGGTGGAAAATTTGACAAGAATACATACAAAGTATCAGGAGGATTACACGGTGTAGGATTAAGCGTAGTATCAGCACTATCAAAAGTTTTAGAAGTAACAGTCAAAAGAGACGGTAAAGTACATCACCAAAATTACAAATTCGGAACACCAGCAGATAAATTAACAGTAATCGGCGAATGTGATCCAAGCGACAGTGGAACCATAATGCATTTCTGGCCTGATGATAGCATATTCACAGAAACTGTATTCGATTTCCAAATATTAGAGACAAGACTTAGAGAACTAGCATTCCTAAATAAAGGAATAAGAATAGTACTACGCGATGAAAGAATAGAAGAAAATGAAAGAGATACTGAAGGAAATATTAAAAGTCAAGAAAAAGAATATTATTATGAAGGCGGAATCATTAGCTTCGTTGAGTTCTTGAATAAGAGCAAAAAAATAATTCATGCGCCAATATATATTGCTAAAGGTAAAGATAAAGTAGAAATAGAAGTAGCAATACAATATTCAGACAGCTATAATGAAAGCGTATATAGCTTCGTAAATAATATCAACACTGTAGAAGGCGGAACACACCTTGTAGGTTTCAAAACAGCATTAACAAGAACACTAAACAATTATATTGAAAAAAATCCTAGCTACAAAGAAAAAGAGAAACTAAGCAGCGAAGATGTAAGAGAAGGACTAACAGCAGTAATATCAGTAAAAGTTCCAGAACCACAATTCGAAGGACAAACTAAAACAAAATTAGGAAACAGCGAAGTCAAAGGCATAGTAGATAGCATAGTAAGCAGCGCTCTACAAACATATCTTGAAGAAAATCCAAAAACTGCAGCAATAATAATCGATAAAGGAATGCTAGCAGCAAGAGCAAGAGAAGCTGCAAGAAAAGCAAGAGAATTAACAAGAAGAAAATCAGTATTAGAATTCAGCACATTACCAGGAAAACTTGCCGATTGCTCAGAAAGCGATTCTGCAAAATCAGAAATATTCATTGTCGAAGGAGATTCAGCCGGAGGTTCAGCCAAGCAAGGCAGAAACAGGGAATTCCAAGCAATACTTCCATTAAGAGGAAAAATACTTAATGTTGAAAAAGCAAGATTATCAAGAGTCATTACAAGCGAACAGATATCTAACATAATCACAGCAATAGGAACTGGTATCAGCGAAGAATTCAACACACAAAAATTACGATATCATAAAGTTATAGTGATGGCAGATTCAGATGTTGATGGATCACATATCAGAACATTGATGTTGACATTCTTCTATAGATATATGAAACCATTGATTGAAAATGGAAACATATACCTTGCACAGCCACCATTATACTTGATAAAAAAAGGCAATCAAAAATTCTATTGTCTAACTGACAAAGAAAAAGATGATTTGCTCGCAAAAATTGGTCAAGATGTCAATATCCAAAGATACAAAGGTCTTGGTGAGATGAATCCAGAACAATTATGGGAAACTACGATGGATCCATTAACTAGAACATTAAGAAAAGTCACAATCGAAGACGCTGTAGAAGCAGACAGAATATTCGAAACATTGATGGGAGACGAAGTAGCACCAAGAAAGACATTCATAGAAACACATGCAAAAGAAGTTACAAACTTGGATATATAATGTAATAAAATCTTATTCATATCATGAAACCTAAAATTCTTGCACCTGTTAATGATTTTACTAGTTTGAAGGCCGCGATTGATGCTGGTGCTGATGAGATATATTTTGGTATCCAAGGATTTAATATGCGTGCTACTGCAAAGAATTTTTCTATTGGCGACTTAAAAAAAATCGTGAAGATTTGTCATGAGCGTAATGTTAAAGCGTTGCTTGCATTGAATATCATAATCTATGAGAACGAGATGAAGACAATCAGCGATATAATTAAGAAAGCAAAAACCGCCAAGATTGATGCAATAGTTGCATGGGACATGGCAGTAATACAAGAATGCATAAAACAGAAGATGGAGATACATTTGTCGACTCAAAATTCTATAAGTAATTATGAAGCTCTGAAATTTTATAAGAAGCAAATTCCGACATTGAAAAGGGTCGTGTTAGCTAGAGAGTGTACTCTAAAAGATATAGAAACTATTATTACTAAAATTCGCAAAGAAAAACTAGGCATAGAGATTGAAACGTTCATTCATGGCGCGATGTGTGTTAGCGTATCTGGAAGATGTATGTTAAGTCATCATCTCTTTGGAAAGAGTGCAAATCGTGGAGAATGCTTGCAGCCATGCAGAAGAAACTATGGCGTATATGAAATTAAAAGTACGGATAAAATAGATAAGATTGACGGCCAAAACGAATTTTTTCTCGGTGAAGATTGTGTGATTAGTCCAAAGGATTTATGTACATTGCCATTTATTGAGAAACTTGTAGATACTGGGATTGATGTATTCAAAATCGAAGGACGAAATAGAAGTCCTGAATATATATCAACCACAGTAAAAGCGTATAAAGATGTAATTGCGTTTTATGAACATAACAAATTAAAGATTTCTAAAGATAAAGAATTCAAAGAAGAATATAAATGGTTAAAGGAAAAGAATGTGAATAAATTAAGAGAAGTGTTTAATCGAGGATTTTCTAACGGTTTCTATCTGGGAAAACCAGTAGATGATTGGTCTAGCAGTAGAACAGGCGAACAGACTACAATGAAGTTATTTGTTGGAAAAGTCTCTAATTATTATCCTAAGATAAATGTTGCAGAGATTACTTTGGAAGATCACCCTATCAATAAGAATGATTTATTGATCATACAAGGCCCCACAACAGGAAACTATGATGTAAAAATTTTAGACATGAAAGACAAAGACGGAAGCACTGATAGAGCGATTAAAGGAATGGTCGTAGGAATAAAAGTTGGAGTCAAAGTCCGAAAGAACGACCAAGTGTATAAAGTGGTAGAGAAGAAAGAATAGAAATTTTTATTGTTTTACTGTTATTCCACAATCTTTAAAAACAATCACTATTCTGATATATTATGTTCATTACACCACGTGAAATTTTTGATATAATATTAATGACTCTTGTAGTAGGCTTTGTATTCATGACGGCATTCAAACCTATAAAAAAAGCCTCAGAAGACGTTCTTGAAAAGTATATGAAAAAAACAATCGGGTTCGATTGGCAAGCATTCTGGTTCGCAGCGATGGTAACAGCACCAGCAATTATTCTACACGAATTAGGTCACAAGATTATGGCGCTGAGTTTTGGATTATCAGCAGTATTCAATGCAGCATACATTTGGCTTGCAATAGCTGTAGTATTAAGACTTGTAAATTCACCATTCATATTTTTCGTCCCAGCATACACTAACATTAGCGGAAATCCTACAATAATACAAACAATCTTAATTGCATTCGCTGGCCCAGGTGTTAATCTATTACTTTTCTTAATAGCATTAATAGTATTGAAAACGAAAAAAGATTTAGGCTCCAAAGCTGTGCAATTCTGGTCGCTAACAAAAAGTATTAATCTATTCCTATTTGTATTCAATATGATTCCAATACCAGGATTTGATGGATTCCAAGTATTTTCAGGATTATGGAAATTATTAGGACTATAATTAATAATGTTGCAATTAGTAGAATTGTAAAGTCATTAAAATAAGAGATAAAAAAATGGTTAAGATTGGACTTGTATTAAGTGGGGGTGGAGCAAGAGGATTTGCAGAAATAGGAGCATTAAAAGTTCTTAAAAAAAATAATATCAACATAGATAGCATATCCGGTTCCAGCGTCGGAGCACTAATAGGAGCATGTTATGCATACAATCAAAATCCTGAAGCCATAGAACAATTAATGATAAAAATAAAAAACAAGAGGGACGTATATGATTATGCATTCTCAACAAAAGGATTAATCAAAGGGAATAAACTTGAAGCATATATCAAAGAATATTTTACAATAGACTTGAGAAGGATATTTAAATTTGAAGAATTAAAAATACCGCTAGTAATCAATGCGACTGATATAGTGAATCAAAAGGAAGTAATTTTCGACAATGGGCCATTAGTCCCTGCAATCATGGCATCATTATCATATCCAGGATTTTTTACAACAAGAAAAATTAATAATAATATATGCGTTGATGGAGGAGTAATGAATCCATTACCATTCGACCTGTTAGGAAAAGTCGATTATATCATAATGATTGACGTCTCCAAGCAAAATATAAAAATTGATGCAAACAGCAACTTCAAAGACGTAGTATTACAATCAACACTTGCAATGCAGAGAAAGATTGTGGAAAGAAGCCTAGAATCATGTAGTATACCTTATACTTTGATAGAGCCAGAAGTCAAATATAATGGAGTCCTAGAATTTGATGATCTTGCTGAACTTACAAAAAAAGGAGAGCAAGAAGCAGAAAAACATGTAGCAAAGATTAAAAGAGATTTAGAAGAACTAGAAAATGGAAGTATGAGAGTAATAAAAGTATAATTCTATATATTTACTATTCGAAGTTTTTTGTTAAGCGTGCTATGTTTTACTCAAAATCTTTCTTCACCGCATTCAGAACTGTTGCGCTTACTCACGCGCAACATTTATAAATACTCCAAAACTCCTTTTGAATGTGATTAATATGAGTAAATGCATAACATGTAAGGTTTCATTGGTCAACAATAAGGGAGCAGTAAAATTTACGTGCCCAAATTGTGGAAAATACGAAATAACTAGATGTGGTAAGTGTAGAGAGATAGTTGCTAAATACAAGTGTCCAGAATGTGGCTTTGAGGGTCCAAACTAAATTTTTGGTGAAAAATGGGTACAGCAATAGTCACGCTAACTATAATGCCAGAGAGTCCTTCTACTGATCTTAAGAAGATAGAGCATGAAGCATTAAAGATAATTACAGAATTCTCAGATGAAAGACAGAAGAGAGTGGACATAAAACCAGTAGCATTCGGATTACAATCAGTAAATATAGTATTCTTGATGGATGAAAAGAAAGGCGACATAGAGCCAGTAGAAAAGAAGATTGGTGAAATAGAAGGCGTCCAATCAGTCGAATGCACAGACATCAGAAGAATAATCGGATAAATTAATTTAATTTTTTAAAACTTTTTTCTCAAGCACTTTCAAAAATCTTTGTTTATATTCTCGATATTTTTTGCTTTCACCTTTGGCATATTTGACAGCCCTTCTTTTTAGTTGAGCATATTCTTCAGCAGCATCAGGGTTTCCTCTCAAATAATCTCTCACACCTATCACAGAATTCCAATTGCGACTATTTTCATAAGTCAATTGAATATGTACCCGTCTTTCATTACCGGCATATCTGATTATTTTTTGAAAGAATTTTCTTTCAGCATCACCACCAAAAGGCCTATAATTATAACCTATCATTTGAAGTTTGATGATAGATGCAGTCAAATCTTTTTTGGGAACAGCAATCGCTATATCGATAATTCCTTTTCCGCCGAGTCCTGTTACAGAAGAGCTGCCTATATGCTCTATTATTGCTTTAGGAAAGATTTTCCGTAATCTGCGTTTCTCAGAAAGAAATAACTTCGTATAGTTAGTAGAATATTTTTTAAAAACATATTTTTCCGAAGGATATCTTTTTGGAATCATTTTGATGTCATTGTAGCAGTATCAATAAAATAAATACTTTCAATTTTATCCACTATTTATCTCCGATTTTCTTACCTGTACTTATATCTATAACTCTGAGTAATTCATCAATAGGCATGTTTGTCTTTATTCCTATAGGAGTAAAGTGTGTTCTTGAAACCGAATAGCCCATATTGACAATTTTTGGTATCAACAAATCAAAATTTGGAATGACTTTCTTATAATATTTACATAATTCATGAATTTCATAGAATCCAATAAATTTTGGATCATCCAACTTAGATTCTTGCATTATCACATCTAAGAATCGTTCATTCTCTTTATGCTTATTATTCTTGAATATCTTTTCAGTAAGTTGTTTATCATATAATTTTCCAACCCATACTGGGCCGGCGTAAGTCATTACTAGATTACATCTTTCACATCTAAGATAATTATATTCTGAAGTTGTGAAAGTCATGCATTTATCACAATACAAAAAATATTTATGTTGCTCAAACAATTTATCTACTTCATGTTTGCTTTTTATACATTTGAAGAATATTCTATTGTAATGATCCTTAAAATAACTGTATATCGGAACTAATGCTTTATCATGCTGTGCTCCTATCATCTGTACTTTTCTAATAAGTATCCGAAGTCCAATTTCGTGCATTAAATTATTACGTAAAGGTTTGGCCCAATACTTTCTCTGGCATGCATCAGGATATGTTCCTGACAGTGGAGCAGTATCTGTTGCAGTAACAGCAAGTATTCCTCCTCGTGAAATTCGAACACAGCTTAATTCAAGAAAATCATTCGGACTTCCAAATGGGTCAATGTCAATATAATCAAAACCTTTGGATTTAAGCAGAAGCATATTGGCTTCTTCACTTGATAAGATTATCTTATTATTTTTGGAAATCTTATTGGCGCGCAGATTCTTTTTGAACAACGATACAAAATTTTTATCATAATCATTTACAGTAATATTTTTTATAATACTTTTTTTTAACTCTAAAAGAAACCTGATACTTCTAACTCCAGATCCGGCCATAATATCTGCAATCTGAAAATCTTTAACACCAGCAGTATTCAAAAGCAGTACGCTCACGTCTCGATTGAATTTCATTACAGGATTATAGAATACGTCTAACTCTTTTGATATCTTTCCGTTAATATCTTTAGAGGCATAAAATTTTGCGTTGCCTTCAATCATTAGGTCCATGATATATTATCTACGAACTAATTTATAAATTTTCGCTACATTTAAAAAACGTTTCTCTATTCTCCTATCATGGGTAAATGCAGATCTCCAATAATTGCAGTATTAGGACATGTTGACCATGGAAAGTCCAGCATCCTAGATAGGATTAGAAATAGTGCTATAATCGATACTGAAGCTGGAGGAATAACACAGGCAATAGGAGCAAGTATTGTGCCGTTACATGTCATAAAAAATTTTTGCGATAAATTGAATGTAAAGTTTGACTTTATTATTCCAGGATTACTATTTATTGATACTCCAGGACACGAAGCATTCACAAGCCTCAGAAAAAGAGGTGGAAACCTTGCTGATATAGCGATACTAGTAATCGATATCAATGAAGGATTCAAGCCTCAGACCATAGAAGCGTTTGAAATATTAAGAAATTATAAGACGCCATTCATAATAGCATTAAATAAGATTGATTTAGTCAATGGATACAGATACAAAGAAGACTTAAAGAATAAATCATTATTAGAAAACATTAATGCTCAAGAATTTCAAGTAGCCCAAGATATAGAATCAAAACTATATAACATAGTTGCGTTTATCAGTGAAAAATTCGGAATGGAATCAGAACGTTATGATAGATGCGACTATACAAAACAACTTGCAATAGTACCATGCAGTGCAAAACAAGGAATAGGAATACCAGAATTATTAATGGTCTTAACCGGACTGACGCAGAGATACTTGGAAAACACACTAGTATGTAATTTAGAATCCAACAGTCCTGCAAAAGGCACAATCTTAGAAGTAAAAAATGCAGAAGGCATGGGAATGTGCATGGATGCAATAATATATGATGGAATAATGCGTGTAAATGATATACTAATAATCGGCGGCATAGATAAGCCTATAGTTACAAAAGTCAAAGGATTATTTGAACCAAAAGTTATGACTGATATGAGAGACAAAAAAACCAAATTTCAGTCAATAAAAGAAGTCAGTGCAGCTACAGGAGTAAGATTAAGTGCTCCAGAAATAGAAGGAGTGATAGCAGGCATGCCGATAATCAGCTGTCCACAAAACACTCCAACGAATATTATTGAGGAAATAAAAGAAAAAATACAGAAAGAAGTTAAAGAAGTGCTAATAGAAACAGATAAAGAGGGAATAGTCGTAAAAGCTGACACTATAGGAAGTTTAGAAGCATTAATCAAATTACTAAAAGATAAAGGAATAAAAATAAGAAAAGCAAATGTTGGAAACATTACAAAAAAAGATATTACCGATGCTGAAAGCAATTACGAAAAAGAGCCTACAGAATCAGTAATATTAGGATTCAACATAACAGACGAATCAGGAATAAAGAATGATAAAGTCCAGATTATAACAAGCAATATTATATACAAATTAATTGAAAATTACAGTTCCTGGAAAGAACAAGAAAATAAAAGGTTAGAACAAAAAGAACTTGAAGGATTAACAAGACCATGCAAGATAGAATACTTGGCTAATTATACATTCAGAGCAAGCAATCCTGCTGTGATAGGAATAGAAGTCTTAAGTGGACAATTAAAAGCTGGAACAAGTATAATGAAGAGCGATGGAATAGTATTAACTAACGTCAAAGAGATACAGAAGAATAAAGAAAGTGTCAATATTCTTGAGAGAAAAGAACAAGGGGCAGCATCTCTACCCGGATTGACTGTCGGCAGACAAATCGTTGAAGGCGACATATTCTACTCAGCAATTCCTGAAGCAGATTTTCGAAAGATAAAAACATTAACTAAATATTTATCGAAAGAAGAAGCTACACTATTGAAAGAGATAGCAGAGATAATGCGAAGAAACAATCCGGTGTGGGGAATATAAATGTATCACGAGCACACTCATCAACAAAATACAATAGGCAATCTCAGAATATTAAATTCCAGAGAGACAAAACATATAATAGAAAGGTTGTCCGAACAGTACGGATATGATTATGATAGAGCATCGCAAGAATACGCCTTCTTGATGAATAAAGACAATAGAATATACATGGTATCACGCAATGTAGAACTATTACCATACGATGAAATGAAGATGGATAGTATTGGAATGTATTTTGGTGAATTATATAAAGAAAGTTTACGTATGAGTATTGAGGGAAGTCAAATGATAGGTCCAACTTCGACTAAAAATGTTGTGGATATTGACACAGACCAAATGATAGAGTGGATTAAAGGTGGCGACATAGAACACGAAGACGTTGGCAAAGAATTTGTCATAATAAAACATACTGATAAAGACACTGGAAAAGTAGATTACTTCGGTGCAGGCAGATACAAAGACGGCAAAATAATGAATTTTGTTTCTAAATCAAGAAGATTGATAGTTGTGAATAGTTAAAAAAATACAAAAATCGATTGCTCAAATATAATTTTCAATCAATTTATTAAGAATTTATCTTCTCTAATATTCCAACAATTTCTTTTATATCATGAATCTCATAGTCAATATAACTCTGATGTAAATCAGTATTAACTGCCTGCTTAGTCCAAACAGTAATAAATCCTAGTTTTTTTGCAGTGACCAAATCCACTTCAGGATGATCTCCAACCATCACACATTGCTTTCCTTTCAGCTTCGACAATTCCAATAATTTATTCCAATTCTCAACAGCAGGCTTATTCAATCCTATATCATCTCCTGTAATTATATAATCAAAATATTTATCTAATCCTAAGATTTTCATTCTATAATCTTTAATGCCCGGCTTACCATCAGAATCAGTAATAGTCGCTAATTTTAATCCTTTGGACTTCAAATTTTCAAGTATAGATGTAGTAGAAGTATAATTTTTTAATAATTTATTGATACTATCCCAATACTTTTTCTCATAAGATTCAGCATTTAGGATTAACGAATTAACACTCACGCCCAAATCCATAACATCATCTATCCTCTCCAAAGTTTCTTTAAACCAAGACATTCTAGAATAAGTTGCAGGTTCAAAATCGCGATACAAATGAAGATGTTTGACCTCGCTAAAGATTTTAAGGACAGTGAATGCAGAACAAGTATTTTTTATAGCGTTACGCTTCTTATTTTTGGACTGTAATTTTTTGATATCCTTAGAAATCATTTCTGCCATGTAGGCCTCTGTTTCTATTTCTGCAGAGGTAAAATCACATAAAGTATTATCTATATCAAAACAAACCAATTTCACCTCTTTTTTGAACCACCCAAACATTTTGCAACCCAAAAAATATGCAATCAAATTATTCTAAAAAATATTTTACAACCTATGAATATTATGTCTCTTCTTTCGTATACGTATAAGCAACAATAATATAATTATTAGTATCACAATTATTATTAATACATATAACCAATTAAAGCTTGCAGCCTCTACACCTTCATTGACGTTTAACACGGAACTTTTTTCAAAACTGAGTTTGTTGTTATATAAAACTCTTCCTGTGATAATGTATTGACCATATTTCTTTGGAGTAAAAAATACTTGAATAGTTCCAATTTGTCCTGGAGCAATGTCATAAAATTCTGAATCAATAGTTTCAACAATTTTATTCTCTGAAGTTATAACTCCTTTAAATTTAGCACTGACACTTCTTTCTCCAGTATTTTTGAATGTTGCAGTGATTGGAACAACATCGCCTATCTTTGCCCAAGCAGGATTATCAATGCGTATCAAATCACCTGTGTCTACAATTGTTCCTTTATCATAAACATTAAAAGTTACAAGACCACTGCTGCCACATGGAGAAACAGTAACATACGCCCAATATTGTCCTATCCTTAAATCATTGGCAAAAGTATTAAAAAATGCTTGATTGGTTGTAGGCAATACTTCAACATTATTAAATCCCAATTGTTTGCTAGTTACTAATTTGGTTTGATCTTGATTCCATATATCTATAGATACTGTTGGTTTAACACGAATATTTCCTTGATTGGACACAGTCATAGAGTATTCTAATGGACTGCCGACTTCAGTATCTTTAATTACTATTCCTCCACCACTACATGATGAAAATTCTGTACCAGTAACTTTAACAGTTATGCGTATCATAAATGCGGCTTGTAATTGCGAACCATACTGTCCACCAGGTTTATTTATTGTACCAGTAATTATTCTAACAGTACCATTATAAGTTCCTACAGGAGTATCTGCAGGAGGACTAATAACAACTTTTACAGGCTGATAATTACTATTATTAATAAAAATCGTTATATTAGGAGCATTAAGATCTGGAGAGATATTTATCCAATTTTTTACATCACCAAGCAATTCGTAAGATATTGGTATATTGAATGGAGCATCTGTAGAAACATATAATACATCCTCAGCATATCCTCCCTTTAAAACATTATCATAATTTATGATAGC
>Ga0182027_10007053_pt1 | contig 16670 bp, 10 predicted proteins | sample 712E1DmetaG_FD_121300 | JGI IMG/M metagenome (GOLD analysis project Ga0182027, IMG submission 121300) | Permafrost microbial communities from Stordalen Mire, Sweden - 712E1D metaG (Illumina Assembly) | ecosystem: Environmental > Terrestrial > Soil > Wetlands > Permafrost | place: Sweden... | reverse complement strand
GTACCTTGGTGCTTTCAGCGAATACGACCGTATCCTGGAGATCACTCAGTCCGGACATTACAGACTACTGAACTATGATCTAAGCAATCACTTTGAAGATGATCTGATCTTTATTGAGAAATTCAATCCTAAAAGAATTGTATCTGCTATTTATTATGATGCGGAAGCTGAAATAACCTATATGAAAAGATTTCATATAGAACAGACTGATAAAAAAGTTTCTTTTATCGGGGAACATTCCGAGTCAAAACTTATTGTTGCTTCACTGGATTATTTGCCTGTGATAGAAATAAAATACAAGAAAAATAAAAGCAAAATCGCTTCTACTGAAAAAATCAAAGCAGCTGATTTCATAGGTGTCAAAGGGTTCAAAGCAAAAGGGAAAAGACTTTCTGCTTTTAACTTAGAAAGCATAACGCTACTTGATCCGCTGCCTTATGATGAACCATCCACAGAACAGATCTCTGAAGAGCCCGTGGTTGAAGAAAAACCAACAGTGAATGTAAAAAGTAAAAATAAAAAAATCGTCGAACCTGTCATAGAAGAACTGATTGTGGAACCTATCGTCCCGAAGAAAAAGACAAATATCTCAGCGAAGGAAGCTGAAAAAGCATCAGCTCAGAAATCCGGTAAATCAAGTAAAACAAAAGATACTAAAAAAAATTCAACAGCTGCAAAGAAAGGAAAATCCAGTGGAGGCAAGGATGATAAAAAACAAATGACTCTTGAATTTTAAATCAACATATTTATGAAGAACGATAAGATCATTGAAATCACGCCCAATGTAAAATGGGTTGGGATACTTGATCCAGACCTTCGTGTGTTTGATATTGTGATGGAAACCAAGTATGGCACCACTTATAATTCTTACTTCATCAATGCACAAAAGAAAACACTGGTGGAAACCTGCAAGGCAAAATTCTTTGACGAATATCTTGCAAAAATTCAAACACTTTGCGACCCTGCAGAAATTGAATATATTATTGTGAATCATACCGAGCCCGATCATTCGGGCAGCTTGGAAAATCTTTTAAAAGTGGCTCCAAAAGCTACTGTTGTAGGCAGTGGTAATGCCATCGCTTTTATGAAAGAATTTATCGGGCATGATTTTCCAAATCTTATCGTAAAAGATGGACAGACACTTGATCTTGGAAACAAGACACTTCGCTTTATCGGTGCACCTAATCTTCACTGGCCCGATTCAATCTACACCTATCTTGAAGAAGATAAATTATTATTCACCTGTGATTCTTTTGGAGCACATTATTGCCACGAAGCCATGTTTGACGGGGAGGTTGGAAATTATGACGATGCTTTTAAATATTATTATGATGTAATTCTTAAACCATACAGCAAGTTCATGCTGAAGGCCATTGAAAAAATCCGTCGGCTGGAAATAGCCGCTATCTGCCCCGGACACGGACCTATACTCCGCGATCACTGGAAAAAATATGTGGATCTTTCGGAACAATATGCACAGAAAACGATGCAGCCTCCGGCTAAACAGCATGTCTTGATAATGTATGTGTCAGCATATGGAAACACTGCCACCATTGCTCAGTACATTGCTGAAGGTATTATGCAAACAAAAGAGATAGAGGTCGAAGTTTGTGATATTGAAAAAACTGATCTGGGTACCATTGATGAAAAAATCTCGAAAAGCACTGGAATTATAATGGGTTCACCAACTATAAATCAAAATACTTTGCTGCAAATATATCAGGTGTTTGCTGTGATCAATCCTCTGCGTGACCGCGGAAAACTGGCCGGGTCTTTTGGTTCCTTTGGTTGGAGCGGTGAAGCCAGCAAGATCATTGAAGCAAATCTTACAAATCTTAAATTAAATTTCATAGGCCATGTGCAGGTGAAGTTCACCCCGCATGAGAATGAAAGGACTATAGCAATTGAGTTCGGTAAGAAGTTTGCTGCTGAATTACTGACATGCAAACTGGCTTAGATGTGAATTAAGGATTGAGGATTAGGGATTGAGGATTAGGATTTAGGAATTAGGAATTAGGGACTGGGGATTAGGGACTGGGGATTAGGGATTAGGGACTTCTAAATAATAAAAAAACATTGCTTGAATCGTAACTATTTTCTCTTCATATTTATACTGGTTCTGCTTGCCTGCAACACCGAAAAAAAATACGCAAAACTATTTCTGCATGAAAAAGACTCTGTATCGCTGATGATCATGAAGCCGGATGTAGTGTTTAAAACCAACTACAAGAGCAATGAAATTACATATTTTGATTCACTGACTTCTTCCGTGCAGGATTCTCTTTTGTATGCCCGAAGCAGCTTTATACAATATTTTTCCGACACAGAAATAATCAAATGCTATTATACAAGCCTTGTGCAAGGTCTGAATGACTACGATCTGAAACCATACGGTACGGATAATTTCGGGACTTTCTTTGAGCAGAAAACCAAGGCATTTATTTTTCAGATAGCCCAGATGCAGATAGAAGAATATAAAATACCTTTTGAGGAAAGCGCCGTGTTTGGTGAAGAAGAGCATACCGTAAATTTTGATCTGAATGCGGTGAACTTTAATATATGGTATGAAGTCAGCCAATTAAACGCTGACAGTGGACTGATGACAATACTTTACAATCAGCAAAATATTCAGGATAAAATATCAGGGCATTTTAAAAAATATTTTCTCTCTGAAGACGTGAGATATGATTATAACCGAAAGGATGTGAGTGTGACCAATGTGTTTGAACTGGCAGCTAAAACAGGCAAACTGCATGCACAATACATCTTCGATTATCTTATGAACAGAGCCTTGTTTGAACGCTTAAAACAAAAACCAAAGTTTTATTACCACTACGATCCCCGCAAAAAGCGCATCAGCAAAGCAAAGGATAACAGGTTTATCTTTTTGTAATCCTGAATTATTTTTTATTTTTCTTTATTTTTTTGCTTGCTTTACTTCCCTGCAAAAGTCCTTTCAGATTGTCAAACTCTTTGCGGTAAAGTATACCAACGCCTTGTGTGTATGGAGAATTGCTATTCAGCAGGTCGGTATTGTTGGATTTATTATATGCTTTTATCCTGAACTTGCCTTCATCAGTGAGTTTAACTTCCACATTCACATCTCCCACAATATTGCTGGAACTCTGTCCTGCCGGCTGACTTCCGGCTGCAGCACCTGCCACACCGAGATTTCCATCGATACTGACACGATCATTGAAAAGCTGTGTGGAAAGCGCCACTTCGACTTCATTACTGCTGACCTCATCACCGGGACGATACTTAACACCGATATCAAAATCCTTACTAATCTGAGAAAGCCAGTTGCTGAGCTGGTTTGATAAAAGCTCTGAAGAAGTCGATCCTACAGTGGATCCTAAGTTTGCTCCACCAGCACTGGGTGGCATGAAGCGGTTAAGCATCAGCAGGGAAAAAACCTGTCGGTTCATATCCTGCTCAGTGTTGATAAATTTGCTCACTAACATTTTGGTACTTTCGTCACTATTAGGTAAATCAATATTAAAAGTAATTACCGGATTCATAAGTTTATCGGTCATGCCGAGAATACAATCCACTTTTATTCTCTTTTTATAAACGGCAGATGAATCCATAACAAGATCGAAGAGCGGTGCTCTCACACCATAAATTGCCTGTAGGTTAACATCTGCATTATATGGATCTCCGTTCCAACGGATGGTTCCACCCCGCACTACCTCAAACTTTTTATTGATGACATTCTGCAGTGTAAACAAATAATCACCCTGCTCGATCACATAATCACCATACATATTAAAATCACCATTGGAAGAAATCTGAAAATTAAAATTGGCATTCCCTTTGGCTTTTATCACATCACCTACTTTGGAATCGAAGATGATCTGCACTTCAGCATCAGGAGTAATATCTAGGTCAAAATCGAGTTTGATCCCCGACAAATCAGCCGAATAATTTGATTGGGCCCTGCCGGAATCCCTATTCACAAATGAAATAAAATTACTTTCAGATAGCTCTGATGTGTTACTGATGGGAATATAACATTTAGTATCTTTCAAAGTTTTAGCCGTGACATCCATATCAACATTACTTTCATCACCCACAATTTTTACGATGGCGCTCATCATGGCTTTACCGTAATACAGATTGTTTTGTGAGGCATCGGTGTTGAGGAAAAGAAATTTATTTGTTACGATATCGAAATTATAATGGAAGTCTGAAAAATTCTTATGATTAATTTTACCTTTTACTATTGCAGTGTCTCCATATACATCATAAAGCACAAGATGATCAATAATAAATGCATCTTTTTTAATTTTTACATCCGTTGAAAAAGAATATACCGAATTCAAGTAATCAATCTTGAAATGTTTTACTGCAAGCTTCATAGAACCGCTAAGTTCAGGATCGGCAGGCGTTCCCTTGAGTTGAAGATTGCCCCATCCAATCCCGCTGAAATCAGATGTGAAAGCAGTGAAATAGTGTGTGAGAAATTTCAACTGGAAATAATCGAGTTTTATATCGAAATCAAAATTATCTGCTTTCCTGTCAGGATAATAATAACCAGTAGCCATCACAGGTGTGCTGATTCCTTTATTGCCCTTATAATTAATTTTTGCATCCATTCTAACACCATCTGTAAAATTATCCCAATAGCTGGAAACCACTGCATCGCCCACTTTTTCATGATTAAAGCCGAAGTTGAATAATGTAAGATCCGTCGAAAAACTCGGTGTAGAATACAAATTTGAGAGTTTGAGTGTACCGTTTACAATACCGTCCATATCGAAATTCTGCTCTTGAGTAAGAAAGTCCAAATCAGAAATATTAAAATCATAAAACTGTACGGTGAGAAAATCCTTAGGATTATCGGAAATGAAACCGCTGATGGAAAGTTTTTGATTATTGCATTTGAGATTAATATTATATAAAGCAATTCCGGCCGTATCAATTTCAATCAGGTTCATCGCACCAAAAGACCATACGGAATCATTCAGCACAATATCGGATTTAAAAAGCCTGATATCTATTTTCGGTTTGTTGGTGAAGGAAGCAAAGCCGGCAATATCTCCGCTATTCTTAATTGTTTCAGCTTTATTACGCCAGAAGAGATCGAAGAGAATGCTGTCGTTTCGGGAAGTAGTATTTAAATCAAGGTTGTCAAGCCAGGTACTGTCGGTGAGTGCAAAGCGTTCACAACCACTATTCATTATTATAACGCTATTTTCTGTTTTACCTTTAATGTACCAGTTTTTCACTTCATAGCCCTGATACCTGATGGATGGTGAGTGTCCCATGATGACCAGTGAACTGGCAATGGAATTATAAAATCCGTTGAGGGATGTATTTGGTGCTATATGAAGTGCAGGAACAAAAATCTTTGTCAGGTTTTTGGTTTCTTTAAAATCAATTTTATATGTGAAGTTTTCATCAGGAACTTTATCTGACACTATGTTTTTCTTGAAGCCAAAAGAAGGAAGATAATCATTAAGAAATACAGAAAAAGAGTTTGCAATATCTTTAAACATGAACTTCCCCGAGAAAAAAACATCGGCAAAGTCGGAATGAATGTCAAGGCTTTTGAACCCCTCATCATTTGATGTATTTGTCAGTTTTAACTGATGGAGGCTGCATTCGGAGGATCCTTGTCTATAAAGAGCATTCTTTATTTCCAACGTTCCCTGAATATTATCGATATTATCACCTTTAAAATTACAATTCAAAGAAGCAGACACCGTAGGCAATGAATCTCGTTTCACCAGATTGAGCCTTGCCAGTGAAGCCTTGCGTATTTCAGAAGAAAAATCAAAGACAGGAAGTTTTTCGCTGTAGTCAACAGTTCCGTTAAAGTCAAGATTTAAATTATCATCACGGATATTCAATGATCCGCTGAATTTTTTCTTAGCAACATTTCCTTCGATGGTAATATTTTTATAGTTGTATTTATTCAGATCGATGGCAGAAATTGTTCCGGAAAGTTTTGCATTTACCGTTTGCGCATCAATTCCACTCCCGTTGATATCTGCATTCATACTTATGTTTCCATACATTTCTCTGTTAGCTAAAAATTCGCCCATTTTAAAATTTTCCGTACCTATTTTACCATTGTATGAAATAATGTTGGATTTATTTTTCAAAGAAAGGTCTGTAGAAATTTTCCCAAGGTCAGTATAGAAATCACCGGCAGCTACGAAATCATTTACAAAACCTGTGAATACGCCGTTGAATCTCACATTTCCGAGCTTTGCGACTTCCGGTGGTATCGACAAATGATTTTCATATTTTAATCCAGGAAGATTGAAAGCCTCTATATCACGCTTACTGGTTGAAAGAAACCGCACCGTAAGATTGATATATGTTTCATCAATATTCGGTAATCCGCTGAAATTGAAATTTCCGCTGAAGCGTGTATCACGTCCATAAAGCAGGCGAAAATTTTTCCCTTTCAAGTTACCGAGTTTTCCTTTCAGCTCGCCAGACACATTTATTATATCATCCAGTCCGTTTAAATCAGGTGCAAAATAACAAAGGTCTTTTAGATCTACTCTCGAAGGTTCGAGCAGTGCAGAGAGATTTACTTTTTCAAAAAAATCACTGAAGTCGTCAAAAGATTTATAATCCAGTTTCATGTTCAAGGTAAGTATCGTTCTATTCGTATTGATACGCATACGTTTTCCGATGATTTTTTGTGATGTGATCAGAAAATCGCCACACATATTCTTCACCACAAATCCACTTCGCTCCAAAAATGAAAAATGATCCATGCTGATATAAGTGGAATCACCCATCATTTGAATATCGCTGATATTAATATTAAAATTGGAAAAATCCAGATTATTAAAATCCATTCCCTTATCGGTGAACTCAGAATTAAAATCCTGATAAATAAAATGCGAATTGCTTAATACCAATGAATAGCATTTATAGTTCCATCCGGGTGAGGTGGATTTTGTAGTATCCTTAGAAGAAAAATAATCTACAATAAACTGGAAGTTCAGATTCTTCTCATTTTTATATTTCCGTAAACCAATGGTGGTGTTATCCATCGAAATCTTGTCAATACTGATCAAGCGCTTTTTTGTATAGATGTCGCCAATATCAATGGTCATCTTACTGCTTTGCATCAACACATTTTTATGCCGGTCCTTCACAGAAACATCTTCGAGTATGACATTCAAAAACCAGGAAATATCCACTCCACCGATAGTAATTTCCGTTTTCAGTTCCTTAGAGAAATAGGCTGCAATTTTATGTGTGATGAACGTCTGAACAAAACTGAGACGCAGAATAATATACAGAAATAATAGCATGGACAAAAGCCCGCCGATAAATAAACCCGTATTTTTTAAAATTTTTTTGATACTTTTGAAATGTTTAATCCTTAAATTTTTGATCATTGAGCATCATCATTCTCGGTATTGAATCTTCCTGTGACGACACATCTGCTGCTGTAATCCGCGATGGCATTATACTTTCCAATATACTTGCCGATCAGAAAATACATGCAAAATTCGGAGGTGTTGTACCCGAACTTGCTTCGCGTGCACATCAGCAAAACATAATACCTGTGATTGATCATGCTTTACAACTTGCAAATATAAATAAAAAACAACTTAATGCCATTGCATATACGCAAGGTCCCGGTTTGCTCGGATCATTACTGGTAGGATCTTCTTTTGCCAAGGCTTTCGCGCTGGCGCTGGGCATTCCGCTGATAGCTGTGCATCATTTGCAAGCTCATGTGTTTGCAAATTTTATTCGTGATAAAGATGAAACATCCGCTATTCCATCATTTCCATTTCTTTGCCTGCTGATATCAGGTGGACACACCCAAATTATTATCGTAAAAAATCATACTGAATTTGAAATCATAGGTCAGAGCATTGATGATGCTGCCGGAGAAGCTTTCGATAAGGCTGCAAAAATTCTCGGACTTCCCTATCCTGGTGGCCCGTTTATAGATCAGCATGCAAAAAAAGGAAATACGAAAACTTTTATTTTCCCTCGTCCTCAGATTCCCAATCTTGATTTCAGTTTCAGCGGACTTAAAACTTCATTTCTGTATCTGATCCGTGATAAGCTGAAAGAAAATAAAAACTTCATTAGTGAAAATATTGATGACCTATGTGCTTCCTATCAATCTGCTATTATTGAAATATTGATTTCTAAAATTAAGAACGCATCAACACAAACAGGCATCAAAGAAATAGCAATAGCCGGGGGTGTTTCAGTCAACTCAGCATTAAGAGAACGGTTATCGGTTGAAATGGAAAAAACAAACTGCACTCTTTATATTCCAAAAGCAGAATATTGCACTGACAATGCTGCAATGATTGCTATGGCAGGCTATTTTAAATTTCTGAAAAAGGATTTTTCCGAACAGGAAAGTGTACCATTTTCAAAAAACAGATAAAATTTTATTAAAATAGACCAAATTTTGAACCACCCTATTATTTTTTTCTTATCTTTATGGTTTGATTTAAAACCAAAATTTTTCTACTAAAAAAACTTCAATTTATGAAAAGAACATTTTTACTTTTTGTTTCATTGATTATGATATGGAACATTTCAAAAGCTCAGATCAATGAGGGTGGCAGCCCATTGAGTTTTGATTTAAATGTAAAAACGATTATTTCTGATGGCATTCCAGTAGAGGTGATGCCAGCTGTTAATATTGCTGCACTTCAGGCAGAAGATGTCATCAATGATGTAAATAAAAGTGTACCCTGGCGCTTCGGACAAAATATTCCTGTGCATTACGATCTCAGTAATTCGGGAGTATGGGACAGTTTACCTAACGGAAATAAAATCTGGCGTTTGAATATACAGTCGTCCGGTGCATTGACGATCAATCTCAATTTTGATAATTATCATTTACCATTAGGTGCAAAACTTTTTATTTATTCATTCGATCAAACTAAAATACTTGGGGCTTTTACAAAACAAAATAACCAGGCAGACCATGTTTTTGCTACCACGCTGATTGAATCTGATAATATTATTATTGAATATGATGAACCTGCCAATCCTGAATTTGCAGGAGAAGTGAGCTTAGACAGGGTTACTCATGGTTACAGAAGTGCTTATGAGTATGCTAAAGCCTTTGGAGATGCAGGATCCTGTCAGAATAATGTGGTTTGCCCACTTTCTGCTGGATGGGAAAGTCAGATACGAGCTGTTTGCATGTTGGTTTCCGGTGGAAATGGATTTTGCTCAGGCTCATTGGTAAATAATACCTCCAATGATGGCACACCATATATTTTAACAGCCAATCATTGTTACAGCACACCAACTTCATGGGTTTTCTGGTTTAACTGGCAAAGTACTACCTGCACAAATCCCGGATCTTCCCCCACATACAATTCCATTTCTGGTGCTACTCTGGTTGCAAGAGATGGTGGTTCTGATTTCTGTCTTGTACAGATGAGCAGTGCTCCTGCACTTGTGGTTAATGCTTTTTATGCAGGATGGAATAATGATCCCACTGCACCTACTTCCACTGCTTGTATACACCACCCATCAGCAGATATAAAAAAGTTTTCTACAGCCGGTGCTGGCACTTCGTATCCCAGTTATGATGCAGGAAATGGTCCTGCAGATTGCTGGAACGTGAGCTGGACAAGTGGATGTACTGAACCCGGCTCCTCCGGCTCTCCTTTATTTGATCAGAACAAAAGGATTGTTGGTCAGCTTTATGGCGGACCTTCTGCATGCGGCGTGACTCCTGCAAATATGAATGACTATTTCGGAAAATTCGCAACATCATGGAATGGTGCCGGCACACCTACTACACGCCTTAAGGACTGGCTGGATCCGGGGGGAACAAATCCTACAACTAATGATGGATATGATCCAAATGGACCTGCTCTACCTGTGGCCAACTTCTCTGCAAATGTTACTACAAGTTGTACAGGAATTATCAATTTTACTGATCTTTCTTCTAATTCTCCTATAAGTTGGAGTTGGAATTTCGGTGACGGCAACACGGCTACAACGCAGAATCCATCGCATTCTTATGCAGCCAGCGGAACATATACCGTTCAACTGATCGTGGTGAATGGCGTGGGTCAGGATACTGTCATTAAAACAAATTACATCGTCATCAATATGCCCACCGCCCCCACAGTTACAGGTGCTTCAATTTGCATATCAGGATCAACAACCCTCACTGCAAGCGGCACAGGGACATTGAACTGGTATGATGCACCCACGGGAGGAAATTTAGTGAATACAGGTACATCTTATGTGACTCCTGTTTTATCAACCACCACAACCTACTATGTGGAGAATGATGTTTCGAGCATACTTAATGCAGGAAAGACCGACAGTACAGGTGGAGGCGGCTATACATCGAGCGGATCAAGATATCTTATCTTCGACTGCTACACAGCGATAACGCTTGTTTCTGTTCAGGTATACGGGAATCCTTCTTCTGCGCCTGGCAGCAGGACTATCAGCCTCTGTGATAATACAGGCACCGTGTTGCAATCGACGACAGTCACGATTCCTTCAGGACTAAGTACAGTGAATTTAAATTTCAGCATCCCTATAGGAACAAGCCTCCGGCTGATGATCTCAAGCTCTACCGATGTTTTCAGAAACAACGCAGGCCTTTCTTATCCTTACACCACAATCGGATACATTTCTGTAACCAGTTCAGATGCTGGAAACAATCGCTATTATGCATTTTATAACTGGGTGATTGCAGAACCTGTGTGTAGCAGCGCCAGAACACCTGTTACAGCTACTATAATCAATAATTTGCCAGTGGCTAATTTCACATATTCATCTGTGGGATTAACAGCCAATTTTACTAATTTATCTACCAATGCAACTTCATATGGTTGGCTATTTGGTGATGGCACGTCTCCTAGCACATTACAAAACCCTTCACATACTTATGCTGCAGCAGGAACTTATAATGTTCATGCAGCTGCATACAATTCATGCGGAGGAGATACAACTATGATCCAAGTTACTGTTCCTTCTGTAGGAATTGCACAGAATCCCCTTTATTCTGACAATATTAATGTATATCCAAACCCTTCTGATGGTAATATGATAATTCAGGTTTCCTCAGAAAAAAATCAGAGTTGTTATTTGAAAGTGATAAACCTGATTGGTCAGGAAATTCTTGCACAGACATTTAATATGAACACCGGATTAAATAATTTCCCAATTGATTTAAGCCATAAAACCAAAGGAATTTACTTCATTAAAGTGCTGATAAACAATAAAACCTTTACCAGAAAAATTGTGAATCAGTAATAATAGAATATTTAAGCATTGAGGCTGCTCTTAAGAGACAGCCTCTTTTTATTATTTTTGCATCATGAACAATAATATTTGCAAACCCATTTCGCTGAACTGTTTCAAACATCATTCTGGTTTTATTGCAGAACAATTGCATTCAATAAAAAATCCGGGTGATTTTGAAAAGCTTCTCAAATCACTTGTACTGACAGGGAATGCACAGATGGATCTGTACACAGGAACTATCACACCCCATGAAATTTCAAAATATATTATTGATTTTTTGGAAAGTAAAAAAATTCTGAATTCTAAAAAATATATTGACTGGCTCGCAACAAAAAAAAACAATTACTTCATCGTAGGTCTGCCTGATCAGTCGAAGTGGGTTTTGTTAAAAGGAAAGGAAAAGGAAAGATATGTTCATCTGCATCCGGCAAGATATTCGGACCACAGCATCAGGATAAGTGCATCTTCACTGAAAACAGCCATTGCAAGTGCTGCCTATTCACATATTCACCATTTAAATCCTTTGGATAAATCACTGATAAACCATGTGAGAAAAACTTTTCTTGATCTTCCGGAAATAAAAACATTTCTGCCAGACAGTTCTTCATGTAAATTGATTCATGAATTCATAAAAGAAATTGAATAAATTTTATTTATTTCAATATTCGAACAATTTTCCAATTTCAGGACTAAAGTCCTATTGCGCTGTGGGTCTTGTTGTAACCCCGCCATTAATGGCGGGGTTAATGAGCTACATATTTATACTAGGCCTTAGCCCAAAAACAAATAAAAGTTAGAAATGTAATTACCTTTCATCTAAAATTATATTATATAATTGTCAAAAGTACTATTACAAATTTTCATTTGTCTTATATGTATTTGAGAAATTTTGTGTAGGTTTGTATTCACTGAAAAACGAAAAAAATGGATATCAATCTCAAAACACAATTTCTCGAACACTGGGAAAAATATTTCGGTCAGTCCGAACTTCCGTTTGTTTTTTATTACACAGATGGTGATGGCGGAGCGCCCATGGCTGTGCCTGCGAAAGGCAGAAGTTGTATCATATGCGAACTGGCAAAAGTGCGCAAAGGTGAATCTATTTGTTATGATGAGGAAGCCATTATTTGTGGAGGTGCTAAACGCTATCTGGGGTTTGCTCCGGGCATCAGACCTAACTTTGAATATTTCCTTTCATGCGGTATTCCGGGAAAGATGGAGGGCGAACGCTATATAAAAACACCGGAAATGGTTGTTGAGATGATGAAGAAACAACCTGCTCTGAACCGTCCGGGAAAACATATTGTTTTCAAGCGTTGGGACAAACTGGAAGCATCCGATAATCCTGAAGTAGTTATTTTTATAGCAAAGCCAGATGTTCTTTCAGGATTATTTACTCTTGCTAATTATGATCAGGCTGAATCCGACAGCACAATCGCCCCTTTTGGCGCAGGATGCGGCTCCATTGTTTATTATCCTTATTTTGAAAAAGACAAAGAACGTCCGCGGGCTGTGCTTGGAATGTTTGATCCTTCGGCACGACCATGTGTTCCGGGAGATACTTTATCCTTTGCTGTTCCGATGATCAAATTTGAAAAGATGATTTCTAACATGGATGAAAGCTTTCTCATTACTGATACCTGGACTACTATTCTGTCGCGAATAGAAAAAAATAAATAAGCACATGGAAATTCTGTATTTGGGAATAGGGTTGATTCTGGGATTTATCATCGCATGGTTTATCGCTAAAAGTATATTTAAATCAGGAGATTCAGGTCTGGAGAAAAAGATGACTGAACTTGAAAAAGAAAAAAGCATTTTGCAGGACCGTCTTGATAATCTTATTAAAGAAAAAGAAAATATTAAAAATGAATTATCCGAAGAACGAATAAAATCAGAGAATCTTGGCAATCGGGTTTCCAAGGCTGAAGTTGAATACAGAAACCTTCAGGAAAAACTGAATACTCAAAAGACCGAATACGAAGAACTGCAGAAAAAATTCAATACTGAATTTGAAAATATCGCTCATAAAATTTTAAAGCAACATTCGCTTGAATTTTCAGAACTTAATCAGAAGAATATTGGTGATATTTTAAATCCCCTAAAAGAAAAGATCAAAGATTTTGAAAAGAAAGTCGGCGATGCTTATGATAAAGAAGTGCGTGACAAGGTTGATCTCAGGGCTGAAATAAAGAGTCTTTATGAACTGAATAAAAAAGTCAGCGAAGAAGCCAACAACCTGACGAAAGCACTAAAAGGAGATTCAAAGAAACAGGGCAATTGGGGTGAAGTAGTTCTGGAACGAATCTTAGAACGCTCCGGCCTTATCAAAGGCGAGGAATATGATACACAGGTGAGCACCAGCAATGAAGAGGGTAAGAGAATACAGCCTGATGTCATTGTATATTTACCGGATAAAAAACACATCATCATTGATGCAAAAGTTTCGCTGGTTGCTTATGAAAACTGCGTGAATGCTACAAATGAAGAAGACAGGCAGCGATTTGTAAAAGAACATTTACTTTCCGTAAGAACGCATATTAAAAGCCTTTCTGCAAAAAATTATCAGTTATCCGGTGATTTTAATTCACCTGATTTTGTGTTATTATTTATTCCCATTGAATCTTCGTTCAGCATTGCTGTGCAGGAAGACCAGGAGCTATTTAATTTTGCATGGGAAAACAAAATTGTGATTGTCAGTCCTTCTACTTTACTAGCGACTTTAAAAACTATTTCATCCATCTGGAAGCAGGAAAGTCAGACAAAAAATGCGATTGAGATTGCCAGACAGAGTGGTGCACTCTATGATAAATTTATCGGCTTCTTAAGTGATTTGCAAAAAATTGGCAAGGGCATTGACAATATTCATGAGCTATACAATGATGCCATAAATAAAATTCAGACCGGTCGCGGCAACTTAATTACCAGTGCTGAAAACATTCGTAAACTGGGCGCAAAAACAAGTAAGTCGCTGCCCGAAAAATTTTCAAATAACGAAAAAGAAGAAGATACTCAAACTGAATTACAGGTATGAAAAAGCTGATATCATTGATGGTGATTATTGCATTCTTTGCTGCTTGTAACCCTACGGGCAAAATCAGCAATCAGGATATTTCATTTATTTATGATCAGGGTGTTTCATTTATTCATCCTGAATTTATTGTGTATCATTCTGCTGACAGCAGCTCTACTGTGTTTGTGAAAATCAACTCAACCGAACTTCTTTATGTAAAGCCTGTAAATAAAAATAAATATAATGCAAATTTCTCCATTGCATATACTTTGCTTTCTTCTTACGATTCAAAGGAATTGCTTGACAGTTCCATTATCAATTATACGGACACATCATATTACAGTCACCGAGGAAATATAATAATTCATTTTGATGTGAAAGTCCATTATCAGAAAAATTACATTTTAAAAGTTGTCATTAGTGATCTTAATCGTAAGCATGACTGCATTTCCTATGTGGCTATTAATAAAAATGATAAGAATGAAAGACAGAATTTTCTGGTATTAAATACGGACAGTACTGTTTTTTTTAAAAATTATATTTCAAAAGATCAGCAAATAAAAGTTCAGTACAATGACAAGTCGAAAAAAATAATCTTCGTAAAACATTATTCACATCTGCCTTATATGGCTGCACCACCCTATTCTGCAAATCTTGATAAGCAGCCGACCTTTATGCATGACAGCATTTTTAGTCTGCCATTGCTGAATGGGCAAACTCCTTTTTTCAAACTTCCCAGAACAGGTATTTACCAGTTTTTAACTGATACTTCCCAGGCAAACGGGCTCACTGTATGTAGGTTCTATAATGATTTTCCTGCTATCACTACACCTGAGCAAATGCTTTCCTGTCTTCGATATCTGACTTCAAGAACTGAATTTGAAAAGATGAATCTGGTGAAAGATAAAAAACAATCAGTAGATGATTTCTGGCTGGAGAATGGCGGTAATCCAAACAGAGCAAAAGAATTGGTCAAAAGATTTTACACAAGAGTTGAGGAAGCAAATCGATACTTTACTTCTTATGTGGAAGGATGGAAAACAGATCGTGGTATGATTTATATCGTGTATGGACTCCCAAATGTAGTCTACAGAAGTGAATACAGTGAGGTTTGGATTTATGGAGAACCTAATCATATTCTTTCTATTTATTATACTTTCAGTTTTGAAAATAAGTCTCCCTTCTCTGACAACAGCTTTATTTTGAGTCGCTCAACAGCCTATAAAGAAAACTGGTTCCGCACACTGAGCAGTTGGCGCAAATAAATATTAGTTATAGTTTGGTGTTAGTATATTGAATGTAAAATGCAAAATGTAGAATTTTCAATTTAGAATGTAGAATTATAAAAAAAATGAAAGAAAACAGAGAATATGATTTAGAGGAACGACTGATTAAATTTGCAATCAGAATGATGGAAATTTCTGAAATATTACCTAACACAAAAGCAGGAAATCATATATCCGGACAATTAGTTAGAAGTGGAACTTCACCTGCTCTGAATTACGGGGAGGTTCAGGCAGCCGAATCAAGGGCTGACTTTGCACACAAGATGAAAGTCATATTAAAAGAACTTCGTGAAACCAGAATTTGTCTTAAAATTATTATTCAAAAGCCGCTTATAGAAAAAACGAAGGTAATTGAACCTGACCTGAAAGAATGCAGTGAGCTTATTTCTATTTTTGCAACAAGTATAAAAACTGTTGAAAAGAACAAATTCACAGCTAATGAAAAATGATTTTGAATACTCAATGAAGAATATATTTTTCTATAGTTCTACATTGGATATTCATCATTCTATATTCTACATTTTTTAATTTAAAAAAGAACAATAAACACATAGTAACAAATTTTAACTATATCCGCATTGAAAGAACAACAAATGATTTTCGGAATAAGACCTGTGATTGAAGCACTCAAATCAGGTAAGGAAATTGAAAAATTACTTATTCAAACAAATTTAAAAAGTGCTGCCGCTTTCGAATTAAAAGATCTTTTAAAAGAGCTCGAGATTCCTTTTCAGTATGTGCCTGTAGAAAAGCTGAATAAACTTACTTTTAAAAATCATCAGGGTGTGATAGGATTTCTCTCACTGATTTCCTATCAACCGCTTGAGCAAGTGCTACCATTGGTCTATGAAAGTGGAAAAATACCGCTGATCCTTATCCTCGACAGAATCACTGATGTCAGGAATTTTGGCGCAATAGCCCGAACAGCCGAATGTGCAGGTGTAAATGCTATTATCATTCCGTCAAAAGGAGCAGCACAAATCAATGAAGATGCATTGAAAACATCAGCCGGTGCCTTGAGTAAAATCAATGTCTGCAGAATTGATCAGATGAAACCGACTATTGAGTTTCTTCAGCAGAGCGGCATCCAGGTAGTCGCTTGTACTGAAAAAGCAGCTAAAGATATTTATGAAATTAAT
>Ga0182027_10007052_pt1 | contig 16670 bp, 13 predicted proteins | sample 712E1DmetaG_FD_121300 | JGI IMG/M metagenome (GOLD analysis project Ga0182027, IMG submission 121300) | Permafrost microbial communities from Stordalen Mire, Sweden - 712E1D metaG (Illumina Assembly) | ecosystem: Environmental > Terrestrial > Soil > Wetlands > Permafrost | place: Sweden... | reverse complement strand
CTCGCGGGCGAGACGCGCCATCCAGAAGTCGAGGAAGGGCTGTGCCTGCACCCCCACGGCGATGAAGCCGAGGTTGTACATGCCCGCGCTCAGGATGGTGTTTTCGTCGGTCATCTTCCCGTCCCGCGGGATCGGTGAGGTGACGTGGGGGGTGAGCACGATCCCCTTGGCCTCGGCGAGAGCGCTCACCTCGTCGAGAGGGGCGTACACGCGGATGTCGGGATCGAGGTACATCACCGCCTTGGTGTCCGGGCGGGAGAGGAGGTGGCGGAGGAGCCAGGGCTTGAGGGCCGTCGCCAGCTCGGCCAGGCCGTAGATCATCGCCATCCGGTGGAACTCGCCCGCATCGAGATCGAGGTCCTCGGGCCTGACCACCTCAAACGGCTCGTCCCGGGGATCGACGTCGCCCGGGACGTCGTCGATGATCAGGACCGCGACGTGCCCGCTGGGATGGTGTTCGAGGAACGAGCTCGCCAGCACGCGCGCAGCCGGAAGGTAGTTGCGGGCGATGATCGTGCAGATACGAACTGGCATGTAGTTTGCCTGGCATCGTCGCGCGGGGCCTGGTCGTGCCACCGCTGGGAGGCCCCAGTATGCCGAGTCGTCGGGGGGTTCGGGGAGCCTCGGCGCACGGCGCTAACACGCCTAGCGCAGCAAGCCGGTTGATGTGGTCACCCCTTCCGTCCCGAGCGGCAGCGGCCATTCCCCGGCGCGGGCTTGCGGACCAGCAGCCCGATCGAGGTGGTCACCGAGTCGCCGATGACCACCCCGAGGTGGGACAGATCGACCAGCACCGCCTTGGCCGGGCCCAGGTCGATCCATCGATCCTGGGCCGTGTCCAGGCTGACGTGGGTATTGAGCGAGATCTCGTAGCCGTCCGCGTGCATCCGCTCGGCGAACTCTCGAAGATCGTCGAGCCGGTACACAGCACAGTAGCCGTGGTCTGCGGTGACGTCCCTGCGCGTCAGCTCCAGCTCGGTGGTGTGAACCGCCACCCCGCCGGGGCGCAGGAGCCCGCACGAGGTCCGGACAAATTCCAGGCCCAGGGCCGGGCTTCCCAGGTGCTCGATCGAGCACGACGACCAGATGACGTCGAAGGTCCCGAGGTCACTCGGGACGTGGTTCATGTCGACAGCGCGGGTGCTCACCCGCCGGGCGAGCTCCTCATCGCTCAACAGGTGGGGGCGGGAGAGGCCCTCCAGTCCGCTCAGCAACTCCCCGGTCTCCGCCCAGTCGGAGCCGGCTTCGGGGCCCTGGTCGGTCGCGACCACGTCCATCCCCCAGCCGGCGAAGAGGGCCGGGAGCGGCTCGTTGCCGACCCCGAAGCCGAGCGCGCGCCCCCCCCGGCGGGAGCCCACCGCCTGGCTCGCCATCTCAGCGATGTATGCCCACTCCCAAGCTTTGCGATTGAAGAGGGGGATGGGCGCCCCCATGACACCGCCGCGCCTCTCCCATTCGCCACCTCCCTCGGTGCGGGCGACGGAGTCCTCGAGCCACCCGGGAAGCAGCTTCCGGTACCAGGCGAGGTAGGCCGGGGCGACACACTGGGCCGCGCTGACCACGTGCGAGTCGAAGTCCGTGAAGGCCGGGGGCCCTCCAGCCTGGTTGTGGTCGGTCACGTCGACGCGCTGCAGCCAGCCCGAGCGCATCGCCCGCTCCAGCTCCCCGGGTTCGGCCCCCAGCGCGCTCACCCGCTCGGCGAGGCTGTCAAGCCGGCTGTCGATGGCCCCGAACCGCGGCTCGAGATAGCGGCGCAGCGGGGTGCTCGCAATCCTCAGCAGGCGATGAGATGACGGCACGGGCGATGCGCTCCAGGCTCAAATCGGAGCCGCTTCGATCGCGGCCGCTCCCGGAAGTGTAGAAGCGGCGCGCTCCGAGTTGAAGCCCGGGTCTCAGGTGGCCGGAGCGAGGGCGTGGGTCCGGCTCTGTGCCGGCGTGAGGGGTGCGGGCCCGCCACCGACGCGGATCGAGGGGTTGTGGAGCCAGCCGGAGACCCCACCATCGAACCCACCGAGGACCCAGTCGGTGACTGGTCACCGTGTCCCAACCGGTTGCGGACGCATTCTGCTCGAGCACCGTCACCGTGCCATCGCCGTCGGCATCGATGTTGGTGCCCGTCACCACCGAGGTGTGCCCAGCCGTGCTGGTCGCCCCGTAGCTCAGCACGTCACCGGGAACCGGCATCGGGCCGACGCCGTCGTTGGCGACGGCCGTCAGCACCGGCCCGTCCGGGTTGTACTGGCTCTGGAAGGCGGCGTAGTTCCAGACCACATTGCTTCCGTTGGCGGGATACGGCTCGACGTTCCACTCCTCGTACATCCACCGCATGCTCAGCTCCACGCACTCCCATTCCAGAACGCTCCAGTGGGCGCCCGGATAGAGCACGCTGACGTCCGGCCCCTCGGCGTAACCGGGATGCGGGCCGCAGGCGGTCAGGCCGTCCCAGGTCGACGTTGAGCTGAGGGGGTAGGCGGAGAGGGACGCGCCCATCAGCGCCTGAGCGGCCGCGGAGTAGTCGTTGGTGTCGCACGTCCCGCTCCACCACGAGGGCGTGGGGACCGGTGGCGGCACGGGTCCCGAGCCGCCCTGGGCAGCTTGGTTGGCGCTGCCATTGGTGGCGGCCTGGCTGGCGATGTTCGGCTGGTACTCCCCGGCCTCCGTCGCAGACCCGACAGTCCCGGCAGCGACCGTCATGTCGGCGAGCTGGGCGACGATCGGTGCGGCCGCGGCCGCCGTGCCGGGGCTCCCGACTCCCTCCGCAACCCGGACGAGCCAGAGGCCACCCTCGGCCTCGGTCACCCATTCCACAAGCACCGTGGACGTGGGGATGGGACCATCGACAGCCAGGTTGACCAGGTTGGCGGCACCGGTCACCTGGGCGCCGAAGAGCGTGGTCTCGGGGTCACCCAGGGTCACGGCTCCCTGGGAGGTGCGGAAGGCCCCCAGCGAGGCGCGCGACCCAGCGGCCGCCCCGGGGAACGAGGGCCCGAGGGCGGGATCGTCCGCATCGACGGCGCCATAGGGCACCTCGGTGAGCGTCACTTCCCGATACGGGTTGCGGGCAGTGGCGGACGCGGTCACCACGTTCAGCCCCGCCGGCCCCAGGTCGACTTGGGACAGCCCCTCGAGGGCCGTCTCCTGGAGGATCACGGTGGTGGCGCCGAGGGTCAGGCTGATCCCCGGGGTATCGGTATCGGAGAGCACAGGCGCCGGGGAAAGGAGGGGCCCGACCAGGGACTGCTCGACAGGACGCATCTTCGTTTCTTCGACCGCGCGGGCGTTGACGAGCTGCTTGTACAGGCTGGTTGGGGGATGTTCGACATGGCCCGTGTCCTCGCTGCCACCGGAACGACGGAGATCGATGTCGCCGACGCCGACCCCCAGCTGGTCCGCGATCTGGAGACTGACCTGGAAGCTCTCGCCTACCAATTCGTATTAGATTAGGAGCGGCGCCCCTCGGGTCGGTGGTGCTCGAGCAACCGCCCGTGCTCCCGGCGGCGGTGGCCCAGGCAGCGTATTTGGAGCTCTGGCAGCAGAACCGCAGGCTGGAGGATGCCGCGGTCCCGCGGCTGACCTCCGAACTACAGGAACTCACTGCGCTCCGGCACGCCAGCATGGAGCGCCGGACCCAGCTTCGCGAACTCCTGGATTCCGTGGCGGCAGAGAGCGAGGGGCTCAGAAGAGCCACACTGGGCATTTAGCCGAGTCCCTCGAGCGCGGTGCCAGCCCGAGCGATCTCGGTCCACCGGAGGAAGATCGTCCTCCGGCTACCGAGGGTCCCTGCGTCCGGCTGCACGCCGTGACCTGGAGCCCTGCCAGCAGACCCCGATGCTTCGCCCGATGTACTCCAGCGATCGGCGCACGTTGATGGACGACGACTCCCGCGTGTAGCGGGTGGGAATGGCCACCTCCTGGATGCGGAAGCCCCCGACCACCGCGGCCACGAGGATCTCGGTGTCGAAGACGAAGTCATTGGAGTACGACTCGAAGGGGATCGACTCGAGGAATTGCTGGCTGTATGCCTTCATCCCCGAGTGCATCTCGGTGAAGTGGGTCCGCAACAGAAGGTTCTCCACCACGGTGCTGACGCGGTTGCCCCAGTAGCGGTACTGAGGCATGCCTCCGGAACGGGGGTCACCGGTGCAGGCGAAGCGCGAACCGAAGGTGAAGTCGGCGACGCCGGCCACGATCGGGGCGATCAGCGCCGGGACGGCCCCGGGGTCGTACTGGTAGTCGGGGTGCAGCAGCACCACCACGGTGGCGCCGAGCTCGAGCGCCTCGCGGTAGCAGGTCTTCTGGTTGGCGCCATAACCGCGGTTGACGTCATGCACCCGGACGTCGATGCCCAGACCTCGGGCCAACTCGACGGTCCTGTCGGGAGACGCATCGTCAACCAGGAGAAGGTGGTCGGCGCTACCGGCCGGCAGGGCTCCGATGGTGCGCTCCAGGGTCCCCTCCGCCTTGTACGCAGGGAGGGCGACCACCGTGAAGTGGTCACGGCCGCCACCCGTCCCCCCGTTCCCGCCCGTGACCGGGATCGTCCCGGTTGGTCCGGAGCCCCGCTCTCCCTCGCCGGGCACCGCCCGGGGTTGGTCTCCGGAGAGGCTGCCCGATCGAGGCGGCGCCGGCTTAGCGGAGCGCGCTTCCGGAGGGCCCGACGACGCGCGGTGGACGCCCATACCGGCCGATGGTATCAACCGGGCCATCCCGACAGCCGCTGACGGGTGCGGTATCCTGCCAGCGCTATGGCTGACACCTTGATCCGTGACGGAGAGGCCGAGAGCGGCAGCGGGATCGGCCACCGAAAGACGATCGGCGTTCTGCTGCTCGCCCAACGTGCTCCCGGCAGCGTCGCCCTGCTGCTCGCGGGCGTACCAGCGCAGGTGCGGGAGAGGATCACCGAGGTATTCCTCGGTGGCGACATCGACCCTGCCCCGACCCGGGCGATTGACGCGAAGTCGCCCGATGGTCAGGCGCCGCCGACCATCCGCCTGCCTCGTCAGAGGGGCGAGGGCGACACTCAGAAGGCAGCGTTCCGTATCGCCCTCGAGCACGGCCTTGATGTCATCGTCGTCCTCCGGGGCACCGGGGCGCCAGTGGCCGGCGTGCTCGACAAGCTGATTGCCCCGCTCGACCGAGGCGAGTGCGAGGCTGTCATCGGCCAGCGGGCGCCCGCTGCAGCCGGCCCTGCCGGCGGAGCCGTCTGCACGGGGAGGCGCACCGGCAGCAGCGTCCTCGGCAGGCTCGACCGCATGCTGGCCACTCAGCTGAGCGACCTTCACTCGGGATGGCGTGCCTACGATGTCAGCGCCCTCGCGTCCATCCCATTTCACGGCAACGCGCCGGACGGTCACTTCGACCTCCAGGTGATGCTCCAGCTCATGGGGGCGAACAAGCGCGTCCTCGAGGTCCCCCTCCCCCCCCTCCGCGACGAGCCGCTGAGCACCGCCGATGCCACTCGTCGCTTCTGGGACACCTCGATGGATGTACTGAGGGTTCGCCTGTCCAGGCTGGGCTACCTCTCAGGGCACCTCGGCGGCGTTGGCAGCGAATACGGCCTCAAACACGCGGAGAACAGCTCGCATTCCATCGTCCTCCGCTGGATCGGAGAGATGCCTGCAGGTCGCGTGCTCGATCTCGGTTGCTCCAGCGGCCTCCTCTCCGAGCGGGTTCGGGCTCTGGGCCACCGGGTCACGGGCGTCGACGTGAGCCCACTCCCTGGTGTGACCGATCGGGTGGACCGTTTCCTGATAGCCGATCTCGACCGCGACCTCCCGCCCGAGGTTGGCGAGGAGGCTCCGTTTGACCTGGTCATCGCCGCGGATGTCCTGGAGCATGTGCGAGACCCCGCGCGACTACTGCGGCAGATCGCCGGGGTGCTGGTTCCGGGGGGCACGCTGATCGCGTCTGTCCCCAACTTTGGCCATTGGTATCCGCGCATCCGCACCGCGGTCGGTCTCTTCGACTACGACCAACGAGGCATCCTCGACCGCGACCACGTGCGCTTCTTCAGCCGTCGGAGCCTCCTGGATCTCCTGCGCCGTTCGGACTTCCTGGTGACCCGCGTGGAGGCGACGGGGCTCCCCCTGGAGGTCATCTCTTCACGCGATGACGCCCTGCGCCGCGGCATGCGACGGGCCGACAGCGCAGCGGTGGGCGCCTGGCCCACCCTCTTCGGCTACCAGTTCGTCGTCCGCTGCGAGACGCCCGCCACGATCTCGTCGGGTCCGCCGGCTGCTGCGGTTGTGGCCCGCGACGACGTCGACAGCCGAATCTAGGCACCCACCCCACACACGGTGGTGGCGCCAGGCGGGAGGGAAATCAGGGGGGCCGTGCCGTCGGGTGCCGCCGTCGCTTGATTGTCGGCGCTCGCCGCCTCGCCGGAGACCCGGTGTCCCTCGGTCACGGACGCGGACGCGGCCTCCGGCGCTTGCCGCTCGGTCGCAGCGCCCGGACATACCATCTGAGGTAGCGCTCCATCCAGCGGGTCACTTTGAAGTTCGAGGTGCCGCTGGCTCGGTCGAGCCAGATGGTCGGGATCTCGGCCACGGGCAATCCGAGGCGCTTGGCTTTGGCGACCATCTCGATCCCCAGGGTGAATCCCGCGTCCGACTCGATCCCGACCTCGCGGACGAACTCCCGCAAGTACGCCTTGAAGGAGTTGGTAGCATCGTGCGTCCCCACCCGGCCGAGCAGGTGCAAAGAGTGCCCGGCCAGCCGCGACATCATCCCTTTGGCCCAAGGTCCGCCGACCTGCTGACCTCCGCGCATGTAGCGCGACGCTGCGGCCACCACCACGCCACGCTCCACCAGCCGCGTCAGCTGGTCGATCTGGTGAGGGTCGTCGCTGCCATCGGCCATGGTCACGACCACAACCGGGCTCTCGGCGTGGTCGACGCCGAACCTGAGCGCGGCAGCGGGACCACGGCCATAGGTGTTGTGTACGGGTCGCAGCCGGGGCTCGTGCTCGGCATAGGCAGTCAGAGGCGGGACCGTCGTGTCATCAGGCATGTCGTAGACGGCGAGCAGTTCGCAGGGGAGGGTCACGGCCTCGAAGACCCGGTCGAGGAACGCGGTGATCTCGCTCCCCTCGTTGAAGACCGGGACGATGATGGAGACGCGGGCCATCAGACGAGAACGCCGTGGCCCAACACGTTGAACAGGTCCACCACGGGAACCTTCACCTTCAGCCCCGCGTACTGCGGGTGAGGGGTCGCCACAACCAAGAGATCCGAAGTCGCAAGCACGGTCTCGAGGGGTCGAAGGTCCGGGTCAACCGAGACGTAGGGGTCGGTGCACAGGACCGCGTGGGCCTTGATGGAGAAGAGATGCTTGAGCTTGTAGCTGAGGCTCGAGCGGATATCGTCCGAGCCGCCTTTGAACGCCATGCCGAGAATGCCGACGGTCATCGTCGACAGATCGTAGCGCCGCTCCAGCTTGTTGACGACATATAGCGGAAGCCCCTCGTTGATCATGACGCTGGCGTGACCGAGGGTGAAGCGATTCTCGTTGAATGCCGCGATCTGCATGGTGTCCTTGAAGAGGCAGGGGCCAGCGGCGAATCCGGGACCGGGCATGTCGGCTGCGCGGGGGTAGCGGTAGGTCACTGCGTGACGGATGCGCTCGAAGTCCAGACCGAAGTCGTTGGCGATCATGTAGAGCTGGTTGGCGGTCGCGAACTTGATGTAACGCCATGTGTTGGTGAAAAGCTTGGCCAGCTCAGCCTCCTCGGGGAGGAGCTCGACGATCTCCGAGGTCAGAATGCGGAAGAGGCTCGCCGCTCGCTCCACGGCACGCGGGTTGCGCCCGGACACGATCTGAGGCAGTGAGCCCAGTTCGTCGAGCGCCCGGCCCTCGGCGATGCGCTCCGGGCAGAAGACGACGTCGACCGCCTTGCCGAGCTGCGCCATGCGCTTCTCGGCCAGTGCGGTGACCCCGGGGTAGATGGTGCTCCGCAACACCAGGAGCTGTCCGTCCACCAGATGTCCAGATGCGCCGTCGAGAGCGCGCAGGACGGCGCCGACGTCCGGGTTGTGGTACTCGTCGACCGGGGTGCCGATGACCACGACAATGGCCTCGGCGGTGCCGAGAGCCCTGCCATCGAGGGTGGCTGACAGCCTGCCGCAGGCCACTAGGCGGGGAAGCAGCTCCTGGGCTCCGTCTTCCCGGAAGGGCATGCGGCCATGGTTGACCATCTCGACGGTCTCGGCGTTCGTGTCGCAGAGGACCACGGTCTGCCCTCGCTCCGCGAACGCCATCCCGAGAGGCAGCCCGACGTGACCGCAGCCACCGAGAACGGCGATATTGCGTTCGAACACGGCGACGTCTTCTCCCAGTTCCTGGTATGTTCCCAGGTCCATACCCACGCTGGCGGCAGTATACCGGCGACGTCTCCGCGCGTCGCAAGATGGGAGCAGAGGCTCTAAATGGAGCAAACGGGATCACAGGCGACGGTCCCCCCCGGCCCCGGCTCGAACCCCTTCGCGAGCCAGTCACGGCGGCCCCTCGGGCAGATTCTGACGGCGGCCGCCACACCGGTCCACTACGCATCGCTGATCGTCGCCCTGCCGCTGCTCGTCCATCTGGACCGTAATCAGTGGTTCACAGCAGACGTGTTCCTCTTTTTCCAGCACATGCAGCCCGGCCAGCCGCTCGATCTCTTCGCGTCGCACAACGGCCACTGGACGACGATCCCCTTCCTGATCACGCTCCCCCTCTTCAAGGTCTTTGGGCTGCGGTCGATCACGCCCTACAACGCCCTCAACGTGGTGCTCCACCTGCTGGTGACCCACCTGCTCTGGCGCTGGATGCGCCGGCTGGGAGCGGACCCCTGGGTGGCCACCGCGCTCGCTGGGGTCTTCCTTTTCGTCGGGGGCGGCTCCGAGGCGCTCGCCTCATGGTTCCAGATGACGACCGCGCTCCCCATCGCACTCGGGTTGGCCGGGGCCATGCTGGTCGACCATGCGGGGGCCGGCATCCGCCGTGACCTCCTGTACTGGCCGATCGGGGTCGCGGCCGTGATGTGCTCGGTCGCAGGCGTGGCGATGGTCTTTCTCGCCGTCCTGGTCGCGCTGCTGCGGCGCGGATGGCGGGCGGCGATCAGGGTCGCGTCGCTCCCCGCGGTCGTCTACCTTCTCTGGCTCGCGCTCTACGGGAGGGGCAACTTCATCCAGCAGCCGGGGCAGACGTGGCAGCTCGCGCTCGTCCCCCAGGACATCTGGACCGGTATCACCTATGACGTCGACGCCACCACCGGCTTGATCGGGGGCGGTGCCGTGATCCTGATCGCGCTCGGGTGCTGGCTCTTCGTTCGCCGGAGGCTGGCGCGCACGGAGGCCGCCTTCGCCTACGCCGCGTTGGCGGCGGGACTCGCTTTCTTCCTCGCCCTGGGCCTCGATCGGACGACGGTCGGTCCGCAGGGCTTCACCTACGGGCGTTACGGCTACGTCTTCATCGCCATGCTGATCCCGGCGATCGCCCGGGCTCTGATCCCGGTCTCGCGCCGCATCGCCGGGCGCGTCCTGGTGGTGGCGCTGTCCGCCGTTTTGGTCCTCAACGGGGTGGGCCAGCTCGAGACCCTACTGCACACAATCGAGCCCGCCAACGTGGCGGATCGAGACCAGATCCTGGCCGCCGCGCATCTCCTCGCTACCGGAGCTCCGTTGGCGGTCAACGACACGGCCCTACCCGAGCCCATCCAAGATGGCGATCTCCCCCTGAGGCTGCTCCGCTCGCTGCTACAGACCGGAGCTCTCCCGATGGACAGCCCGCTGTCGACGACCGACTACCTCGACGCCGCGCTGCGGATCCAGCTCAGCGTCACCGCCCAGCCTCTGCCCGGTCTGGGCGCCGGCGTGCCGGCGCTCGAGCCGGACTCTTCACAGCCGGTGCACCCCGCCAGCGGTGCGAACGCCGGGTGCATCACGGTCGCCTCGCCCACCACCACCAGCCAGCTGCAGTTCGTCTTCTCCGAGCCGGGTTACCTGGAGATCGTGGCCGATGGCGGCGGCCAGGTCGGGGTCCAGCTTGCATGGGCCCAGACGCCCCAGACGCTCACGGCCGGCACGGCGACATTCCCGCTCAGCGCAGGGCAACCCGCTTATCTCAACGTGACCGCGACTGGGGTCGCACCTCTGCTCACCCTCCCCGCCGGGGTCGACCTCGTGTGCGGCGCCTCGAGCTGAGAGCGGTCCCTCCGGGCGTAGGGGAGAGGCCGGCTCAGAACGCGCATTCGCGTCTGCTAGCATTCCCCCTGCCCGGGTTGGGGTGCGGGGCATTATCGGCGGACAACTCTTCCCATAGGGCAGGGCACATCTAGGGAAGGGCACATCCCCTGGGAGATCAGATGAGCAGAGTCCTTGTCAGCGGCGCGGCCGGTTTCATCGGCGGCTACGTTGTCGAGGAGCTCCTCTCCCGGGGCCACGAGGTCGTCGGGCTGGACAACCTCTCGAAGTACGGCCCGGTCGCGAAGTCCTACGATCGGGCCCGGGGGTACCACTTCGTGGAGGGAGACGCGCGGGACGTCGAGCTGCTGACCGGGCTGCTCGCCGACTGCGACCACTTCATCGCGGGAGCGGCGATGATCGGTGGCATCTCCTACTTCCACGCCTACGCGTACGACCTTCTATCAACCAACGAGCGGATCATTGCGGCGACGTGCGATACCGCCATCGAGGCGCACCGGAGCCATCACCTTCAGAAGGTGACGTACCTCAGCTCGTCGATGGTCTTCGAATCGGCGGACTCCTGGCCCTCCCAGGAGGGGCAGGAGCATCGGATTCCTCCACCCATTTCGGCCTACGGGTTCCAGAAGCTCGCCGTCGAGTATTTCGCCCACGCCGCCCACGATCAGTACGGACTCCCCTACACGATCATCCGGCCCTTCAACTGCGTCGGCATCGGCGAGGGACGAGCCCTGGGAGACGTCGAGGTGATGAGCGGCAACGTGCGGTTGGCCATGAGCCACGTCGTCCCCGACCTGGTTCAGAAGGTGGTGCGCGGCCAGGATCCACTCCACATCCTCGGGGACGGCAGTCAGGTCCGCCATTACACCTATGGCGGCGATCTGGCCCGAGGCATCGTCGCGGCGATGGAGCATCCCGCTGCGCTCAACGAAGACTTCAATCTCTCCACGGCGGTGTCCACGACGGTGCTGGAGCTTGGCAAGTCGATCTGGACACACATCCACGGGGATGACCCACCGTTCCGTTACGTCTCCGACCCCCCCTTCGAACACGATGTCCAGCACCGGGTGCCGTCCGTCGAGAAGGCGCAGCGGGTGCTCGGGTTCAGCGCCACCACCACCCTGGACGAGATGCTGGACGAGGTGATCCCCTGGATCAAAGAGGCCATTTCGGTGGGGGCCATCTGAACCAACGACGGTGATGACGGGCGTACCGAGCACACCCGGAGACGGCGCCCCATCGGCGGACGCTCGATCGATCGACGGCGCCGCTTCCGATTCCACCGACGAGCTCCGAGGGGGCTGGACCGTCGGGCGGCTGCCGGGCGCGGCGACATGGCTGGTGCTTCTTCTCTTCCTGGCGCTTGCCGTCCTCTGCAAGCTCAGCGTGTGGTCCTCGCCGCTCACCAAGGTCTCCGGGACGACTGGCCAGATCGACCCGTTCGACGCCATGTTTTTCCTGCGCTGGGCGCCCTACGCCATCACCCACGGCATGACGCCCCTCACCACCCACTATCTCAATTACCCGGCCGGCATCAACCTGATGTGGAACACGTGGATGCCGGCGGTGGGACTAGCGGTGTGGCCGGTCACCGCGCTGGGCGGTGCGGTGCTCGCCGACAACGTGGTCACCACCGCGGGCCTCGCTCTGGCGGCGCTCTTCGCCTTCATCGCCATCCGGCGCTACGTCCACAACCGGCCGGCGGCGGCGGTGGGCGGGTTGCTCTACGGCTTCTCCCCCTACATGGCGGCTCAGGACGGTTCGCATGCTCAGATGGTCGCCGCCGCGGTGATGCTCCCCGTCGGACTGCTGCTCCTCGACGAACTGCTGGTCCGTCAGCGCCGCAACGCGCGCGTTCTCGGTCTCCTCATCGGGATTGCCGGGGTCATCGAGTTCTTTGTGCTGGAGGAGTACTTCCTCACCGAGGTGCTCGCCGCGGTGGTGCTGGCCGCGCTGCTCGCGCTGAGCTGCCGCCACCTGGTTCGCACCCGCCTCGGCTACGTGCTGTCCGCCGGCGTCGTCGCGGTGGTGGTGGTGGGGGCCGCGCTCGCCTTTCCGCTCTGGGTCCAGTTGGAGGGCCCCGATCGGGCCCTTGGAATCATCCACGACCCGACGGTGTTCGTCACCGACCTGGCCAACCTGGTCGTACCCACCTCGACACAGCTGATCGCCCCGGGGTGGGCGGTCACTCTCAGCCAGCACTTCAGCGGCAATGTCATCGAGTGGGACGGGTATCTGGGGGTCGGGCTGATCGGGGTGGTGGTGGTCACCGTCGCGCTTCGCTGGCGCGACATCGCGGTGCGCAGCGCCGGTCTCTTCGCCCTGGTCATGACGATCCTCTCCCTGGGGCCCTTTCTCCACATCGCCGGCAACCAGCAGAACATCCGCCTGCCGTGGTGGATCGTGACCAAGATCCCCTTTCTCCGCGATATCCAGGCGAACCGGCTGATGGTCTATGTCTACCTGGCCATCGCCCTGGTCGTCGCCGTGGCCGTCGATCAGCTCTGGCAGAGGCGCCTCCGGGTGGTGTGGTTGGTGGGGCTCACAGCGGTGGCGCTGGTGCCCCTGATACCGGCACCCCTCACAGCGCAGCCGGTGACCGTCCCGGCGTACTTCACGTCATCGGCGGTCGATGCCATCCCCAGCGGGACCCCCGTCCTCACCATCCCCTGCCCCTGTCCGTATGCGCCCGAGGGGCCTGCCTGGATGACAGCCGCTGACCTGCGTTTCGAGATCGTCGGAGGCTACTTCCTCGGTCCGACGTCGGGTGGGCAGGAGGCGATGCAGCAGCTGGCGGCGGTCCTCGGAGGGGCGCAGGTCCCACAGCCGCTCGGTGCTGCGGAGACATCGGAATTCCTCCGCGAGCTGGCGCAGAACCACATCGGGGCGATCGTCATGGCACAGGTGCCGCACCCGGAGGCGGCTGCGGCGGTGCTGACCGGGGTCCTCGGCTTCGCCCCCCAGGAGACGGACGGCGTGGCAGTATGGATGCTCCATACCTCGACCGGCCCCTCGCCCCCTTCCTCGTGACTTCTTGCCCAGCCGTCCGAGACATGGCGGGCAGTGGGGGCGGGGCCACGGCGGGCTCGTGGCGGGACGATGCTGCTTCTGGTGGCTGTGGCCGTGTCAGGGGCGCTTCTGTGGACCAGAGCTGCGGGGGTGAGCCCGCGGTTGTGGATGCTGGTGTGGGCGCGTTCGAAGTTGTAGTAATCGAGGTACTGGACGATGTCCTCTCCAACTATAATCACGGCCCAGTGGCTGCCGATCCCCCACTCACCCCCGCGCACCTCTGGCGGCCTGGTCACTACTACCGCCGGGGGCGCTCGTGACAGTGCTGGCGCGGTGGCGGCGGCGTGGGGTGAAGACGCCTCGTCCCGAGCTGTTCTCCTACAACGGGTACGAGATACCTGTGGACCTCGTGAAGCTCACCGGCGGGGGTCCCGCGACCTGGGATGCGATCGCCCGGATGCACATGGACGCCTATGCTCGCTACGCCCCCATCGAACCGTCCTTCTCCGTGCTCGAGGTTGGGTGTGGAGTCGGTCGGGACGCGATTCCGCTCTCCCATCTGCTCAGCCCGGCTGGCAGCTACGTTGGGGTGGACATCGTCAAGCCGAGCATTGTGTGGTGCCAAGAAAACATCACCCCGACGTTTCCCAACTTCCGCTTCGTGCATTTCGACGTGCAGAGCGACATCCACAATCCTAGGGGGACGATCAGCTCGGCCGACGTCAAGATGCCCGTTCCCGACGCCAGCGTCGATCGCATCCTGCTGCAGTCCGTTTTCACCCACATGTTCGAGCCGGACATCGTCTGGTATATGCGCGATTTCGCCCGAGCGCTGCGTCCGCGCGGCGTCGTCATTGCATCGTTCTTCATCATCGATGATGAGACGCGAGCGCTGGCGGTGGACACCGGACAGTGGCTCACCTTCCAGCACCAGATCGACCCGGACTGCTGGGTCAACGACCCAGAGCATCCCGAAGGTGCCGTCAGCTACACCGAAGCGGCGCTTCGGCGCATGCTCGCCGCGTCCGGGCTCCGGCTACTCCAGCAGATTCATCGAGGTGCCTGGTGCGGGCGCGAGGGACTGGCCGACGGTCAGGACATGTGCATCCTGGGTCGTGCCAACCAGTCCGCCGGGCCGGCCGCGTAGGCCCCGCCCAGGGAACGGGGCCCCCAACCGCACGTGCAGCTCGCCGTCGGTTTCGGCAGTCGGCGGGACGGCCACGTCGGCGCGGTCCAGGCTTTCGCGGCGGCACCCGGGAGGGTGAACCTACAATGCCGGGCGTGCCACACGAGACGACGAGGGGGAGCATGACGCCGGGGCTCGAGACTGATGGGACGGTCACGGCGGTGGGTTCGCGGCGGCTGAAGGCGCGGCCGAGGCCGGCTCCGTGGCTGTGGTGGCTCATCGGCATCACCGCGGTCGCCTCCGCGGTCATCATCTCGCGGCGCCCAGACGCCTTCACCAACGCCCAGTTCTATGCCGAGGACGGTACGAGGTGGTTCTCGGATGCATACAACATGGGTCCGTGGCAGGCCCTCTTCGTCTCGTACGCGGGGCACTTCCTGCTCCAGCCACGTCTGGTCGCCCTGGTCGCAACCCCGTTCGGCATCGCGAATGCGCCACTGATCTACAACCTCTTCGGCCTCGGCTTCCAGGTCGCTCCGATCCTCTTCTTCATGAGCGGCCGCTGCCGCCCTCTCCTTCCCTCCCTCTGGTATCGCGGCGTCCTGAGCGCCGTGTACCTGCTGATGCCCTCGACAGAGGTCAACGTGAACATCGCATCGGCGCAGTGGCACCTGGTGATCCTGGCCACGCTGGTGCTGCTCGCGCCCCCATCGCCGCGGTGGTGGTGGCGCGCCTTCGACGTCGCCACCGTCGCGCTCTGCGCCCTCACCGGCGCATGTGTCTTTGTCCTCGCTCCCATCGGCCTGCTCTGGTGGTGGCTGCGACGGTGGCGCTGGTCCGCGGTTTTGACGGCCATCCTCGTCGCCGGCATCGCGGCCCAGGTGTACGCGATGACGCTCGCACCGCGTACCGCGTGCGGCCTGGGGGCCAGCCTCCATGAGCTGATCCTGATCATCTGCGACCGGATCGTCCTGGCCGGGCTGTTTGCGGAGGAAGGGCACACCCATGTCTTCGTGACCGGTCTCCCCCACGCCACCCTGATCGCGGCCGGCATCTGCTTGCTCAGCCTTCCAGTGGTGGTCTTTGCGGCTCTCCGCGCGCCCTGGGAGTTGCGCGTCTTCGGACTCGCCGGACTGGGCATCGCCGCGGCAGGGCTGGCCGTGCCGCTGGTATCCGCCACCGGTGATCAGTGGGAGATCATCCTGGGGGGTCGAGCGGGCGAGCGCTATTTCCTGATGGCCCAGGTGGCGTGGGTGGTGACCGTTCTCTGGGCGGCGGGACAGTTGCCGCGACCATGGCTGCGCGGAGCTGGCTGGGTCGTTACCGCCGCCGCGTTCGCCTCCGGGCTGGTGGCAGCATGGCAGTACCCTGCCTTCGTCAACTACGACTGGCCGCAGGAGGCGCACACCATCGCCTCCGCTGCACCCGGGACCCACCTGTCCCTGCCCATCAACCCCGGGCCCCCCTGGACGGTCATCGTCACGGCGAAGTGAGCCCGCCGTCCGTTCCGGCCGCCCGCCTCACCGCCGGCGGCTGTCTCCCGTGACCCGGGATCTGATCCGCTGGACGGGAGCGGAGCGTGCGAGCCCTGCCGGGATCAGGTGATAGAGGGCACGCAGGGCACGGTGGCCGAGCCCTGCCCGCGGTGAGGACGACCCGCCGCCGGCCGGGCCACCGCCGGCCAGACCTTTGTCGTCCGGGGTGGGGCTGAAGACGACGGGCTGACGGGGCATCCCCGCAAGCCGGTCAGCCGCCGGGCGCGGATCGGCACAGAAGCGCCGCAGGGGAGAGGCCACCGCCGGCCAGGTCAGCGACGCCGCGTGGGCCGCCGACCGTGCGCCACAGTCCCGGCGCCTCGCGGCATCCTCCCCCAGCTCCACCAGCGCCCTAGCCACGGCCTCGGGACTCTCGGGCGTGACGGTGACACCGATGTCCAATCGCTCGATCTCGTCAGCAAGGGTGTCGCCGGCGGTGCAGATCACGGGCAGTCCAGCCCAGAAGTAGTCGAGGATCCGGGTCCGGAATGAGAAGCGGGTCTCCACGTGATCGAAATGTGTGGAGACGCCGATGTCCGCGTCGAGCAGCCAGTCGGCACGGTCCTCGTACGCCACCCAGGTCTCGTTGAAGAAGACGTGAGTTCCGACCAGGCCCAGCTCGGTGGCCACCCGTCGTGCCTCGACCTGAGTCCACATGGTCTGGATCTCGGGGTTGGGGTGGCCCGTCGACATGAAGACGAGCCGGAGCCGGGGGATGCTCTGGGCCGCGATGCCGACCCCGCGGATGAGGGTAACCGGGTCGAACCAGTTGTAGATGCCGCCGCCCCACAGCACCACCAGGTCGCCGTCGCCGAT
>Ga0182027_10007051_pt1 | contig 16670 bp, 10 predicted proteins | sample 712E1DmetaG_FD_121300 | JGI IMG/M metagenome (GOLD analysis project Ga0182027, IMG submission 121300) | Permafrost microbial communities from Stordalen Mire, Sweden - 712E1D metaG (Illumina Assembly) | ecosystem: Environmental > Terrestrial > Soil > Wetlands > Permafrost | place: Sweden... | reverse complement strand
GCGAATCTCGCCCATCGCGGCGACGTGGTCTTGGTGCAGGTGGGTGAGAAAGAGATGGCGCAAATCGAGGTGGTTCTCCCGGAGCATCCGCAGGACCGGCGCGGCTTCCCAGCCGGTGTCAAACAGAGCGGCTTCGCGGGTGACTTCGTCCCAGGCGAGAAAACAATTGACAGCCATGCCGCTGGCGGCGGTGGTGATCTGGCGCAATTCACGCCAGCGCGGGAGGTCGGCGGGGGCCGGTTGCCAGCCCTGGGCGATGCGTTCCAGCTTGGCGGCGTCCAGGCCGAGGGCGGGGCCGAGGGCGGCAAAAGGGAGGGGCCTGGGCGGCAGGCCGGTTTGTTCCAGGGCGCTCCATTCGGCGGGTGTCAAGCCGGCGGTCCGGGCGGCGGCGACGGCGTCCAAGCCGCAGGCGGCGCGGGCCTTGCCGAGGATGTCGCCGAGATGATCTTCCAGATTCATATTGAGGCAGGGTTGGGGCGCAAGCCGGGTTGGGCCGTCAAATCACGGTGCCGTGCGGGATAAGGCCGCCCTTGGGGATGATCACGATGCCGTCGCGCACGTAGTAGAGCGGATGATCCACGCTGTCCGGCTTGCCGGCGGGGGAAATCCGGCAGTTCTCGCCGATGCGGGCGTTCTTATCCACGATGGCATTCTCGATCCGCGTGTTTTTCCCCAAGCCGACCCGCGGCATGCCGCGCGCCTCATGCTGCTTGATCGAGGACTCCGATTCGTAGAAATCGCAGCCCAGCAGGATGGTGCGGTGGACTTCGCAGCCCTCCTCAATCCGGCAGCGGATGCCGACGATGCTCTGGGTGACTTTGCAGCGGTCTATGATGCAGCCGTCGGAGACGTTGGCGTGGCTGATCTCCGCGCCGTTGATCTTGGAGGCGGGCAGGAAACGGGGGCGGGTGAAGATGGGCGCGCTCATGTCAAAGAAATTGAAGCGCGGCAGGGGAGCCGTCAAGTCTATATTAGCCTCGAAGAAGGAGCGGATGGTGCCAATGTCCTCCCAGTACCCTTGAAACACATGCCCATGCACCCGGTGCGTGTTGATGGATTCCGGGATGATGTGCTTGCCGAAATCGGTCAGGGCGTTATCCAGCAATTTCAAAATCACCTCGCGCTTGAAAAGATAAATCCCCATCGAGGCCAGGAAAAATTCCTGGTCCCCTTGAATCCCCAGCGCGCCATAGCGGGCCGGGTCCACGCGCAGGGAATCCAGGAGGGCCGGCTCCTGGGGTTTCTCGACGAAGCGTGTGATGCGCTGTTCCGGCCCCAGCTCCATGATGCCCAGCGAGCGCGCCTGCTCGCGCGGCACGGTGATCGTGGCCACCGTCAGGTCCGCCCCGTGCTCGATGTGTTTGGCGATCAGGTCGCGAAAATCCATCCGGTAAAGCTGGTCGCCGCTCAGAATCAGCAGGTGCTCGAAGTCATGCGTCAGGAAATGGAGCAGGTTCTTGCGCACCGCGTCGGCCGTGCCCTGGTACCAGGAGGTGTTGGTGAACGTCTGTTCCGCCGCCAGAATTTCCACAAAACCGCCCGAGAAATGGTCGAACTTGTACGATTGCGAAATATGGCGGTGGAGCGAGGCGGAATTGAACTGGGTCAACAAATAAATCCGTCTCAGGCCCGAATTGATGCAGTTGGAAATGGGGATGTCCACCAGGCGGTATTTGCCGGCCAGCGGCACCGCCGGTTTGCTGCGGTCCCGCGTGAGGGGAAAGAGCCGCCGCCCCTGCCCGCCTCCCATGATGACAGAGAGAACATTGCTGGTATTGACGGACATTCTTACTTTTTGCGTCATGGCTCGGGTTCCACGTTGAATTGTAACGTAATCTCCGCCCGGCCCGGTTGAAAGGCCAAAGTTGATTTCTTAGTTTCCAGGTCAAACGCGGCCATATCCCAGCCAGTCCGGCAGATTGGCTTCGCACCACCGGCGATACTCTTCCGTGGTTGCAAAGGCCCGAAAAGGCTCGTCGTCCAGCACCGGTTTGTAGGTGTGAATGAAAGCGTAGCGCAACCGCGTTTCCAGCGGACGGCGGGCGGCGGCCTCAAATTCCTCCAGCCATTCGGGCGGGACGGCCGGACTTTCCTGGGTTGCGCTTTTCATCTGCCTTCAATGTGCAAAATCCATCCGCAATTGCAAGCCTGCGCCTTCTTGGGGTGGGGGTTTTCGGTTCTTAATCTTAATCTTAATCTTAATCTCCATCGTGAAGGGAAGAAGAGATTAAGATTAGGATTAAGATTAGGAGAGGAGACCCCAAAAGTGGCATGCGCCCATTGGCCCGATCAGCGTTGCGTCAACGCATAGTAGTGCTCCGCCGTGGCCCGCGGGATGCCGTGAGCGACCAGGAGTTCGATCTGGTTGCTGGAAAACTTGGCCCAATTCGTTTCCGCAATGATCTGCATGGAGCCATGCAGCAGGCAAACTTCGCGCACCAAAGGACCCCACGGGCTGTGCATATGGTCGCCGCCCGGGCTTGAATATCGGTCAAACAAAATCGCGATTTCAGGGTCATCCGTTTCGCCGAAGCCCTGCACATACACGCGGCTGCACTTTTCCTCCGGGATATGCGCGCCGGAAGCCAGAGCGGCCCGAAAGACACGGCCGTCATCGCCGACACCTGTCAGCACACTCCACCGGGACTGTGCTTCACCCGCATCTCCACTCTTGACCAATGACATCAAGGCATCGCCAAACCCGTTTGTGTCAAAAGGCAGACGTCCCTCATGATCGCCGGCATAAAGTTGGAAATAAGTACCGGCCAGCTTTATGCAGTGCTGATGAACGGGATAGAAGGTCCAACAATAAGACCAGAACGCCACCAGTGCCACCGCCAGCGCCAGCAAACCCCACAGCACCCGCTTTGTCCAAAGCCAAACAAACGGAGGAAATACAGCGGGTTGAATGCCATTCCGGTCAGCCGTTGGGTTCATAAATTCCTTTGCATCTTGTCATCACCTATCCATGACAAATGGAGCATAACAGCGAGCCGCCCAAGAGGCAAGGACACAGGCGCGACGAAAGAATGCTTTGCATAGGCCATTATTTCCGGTTATGGGTTAGTCTTGAGCCATTTGATGACGACAAGGATGCGCCAGTTCGTGCGGTTGACTCTCCTGCTCCTCGCGGGGTGCGCCAACTCGTCTTCCCGCGCTCCCATCCCCGTGCCGGAATCCGCCGGGCCGCCGCCGCGCGCGACCGCGCTCCCAACGCCGCCGCGCGAGGCCCTGCTCCCAACGCCGCCCGCTCCCGAACGGGAATTTCGCGGCCTCTGGGTGGCGAGCTTCCAAAATCTCGACTGGCCTTCCCGCCCCGGCCTGCCCGCCAGCCGGCAAAAGGCAGAGCTGACCGCCATCCTTGACCGTGCCGTCCAGCTTCATCTCAACGCCATTGTCCTGCAGGTCCGCCCCGGCTGCGACGCGCTCTACGATTCCAAACTCGAGCCGTGGTCGGCATTTCTGACCGGCAAAATGGGCGTCGCGCCGCAGCCTTATTATGATCCCCTGGCCTTCGCCGTCACCCAATGCCACAACCGCGGCCTGGAACTCCACGCCTGGTTCAACCCCTTCCGCGTCCGTCTCCTCACTGACAAAACCCCCGCCGCCAAGAACTACGTCGCCAACACCCGCCCGGAACTGGTCCGCGCGGCCGGCGATGTCCTGATGCTGGACCCGGCCGACCCCCGTTCGCGGGGCTATTCGCTGGGAGTGATTATGGATGTTGTCCAGCGTTACGACATTGATGGCGTTCACCTGGATGACTACTTCTATCCGTACCCCACCAAGGCCTACAAGCCGGCCGATTTTCCGGACGACGCGCTGTGGCAGCGGTATGAAAAGGCGGGCGGAAAACTGTCGCGGGGCGATTGGCGCCGCGACAACATCAACACCTTTGTCGAACTGGTTTACAAGTCCATCAAGAAGGAAAAGCCGTGGGTGAAATTTGGGATCAGCCCGTTTGGCATCTGGCGGCCCGGCCATCCCGCCGAGGTGACTGCGGCGCTGGATTCTTACGAGGCGCTCTTCGCGGATTCGCGGGCCTGGCTGGCCAATGGGTGGGTGGACTATTTGTCCCCGCAACTTTACTGGCCGACCGATGACAGGGAACACGGCTTTTCCGCGCTGCTGCAATGGTGGAGCGCGCAAAACAGCCGGGGCCGCCATTTGTGGCCCGGCATGCAGACCGATGAATGGCCCGGCTTCAAGGGAAACCCGGCGGCGGAAACCGCGAAGGAAATTGAATTGACACGCCGCCAGCCGGGCGCGGACGGCGCGGTCCTGTGGCGGGCCAATTTCGTCATGCGCAATCCCGGCGGCATTGGCGCGGCGCTGGCCGGGAGCTATTCCGTTCCGGCGCTGGTTCCCGCTTCGCCCTGGCTGGGCAGACAGGCCCCCGGCAAACCGTTGCTGACCGTTCGCAAAACCGGGCGCGAAATCGCCGTTGCCTGGAAACCCGCCGGCGGGGAGCCGGTTTGGCAGTGGCTGTTGCAGGAACAATTCGGCGGGAACTGGAGGACGGAGATACTGCCCGCCGCTCAAACCAGCCGTATCATCAGCGCGGGCGGCGGCGCTGCGTTGCCGCAGGCCGTGGCGGTCACCGCCGTCACCCGGGTCGGCAACCTCAGCCCCCCCGCCGTTTCCAACCCGGAACCGCGTTGACAGGGGGATGCCTTTTCCGGTTCTTAATCTTAATCCTAATCTTAACCGCATCGCTGGTGGTCTGCGAGGGACGCCGGCGTATTGGGAAGAGCACATTTGTCCGGGAATGCGCCAGAGACGCGGACCACTTTCTGTGCTTTGAAGGTCTGCCGCCGCGGCCCAACATTGGGCGGAAGGAGCAATTGGGTAACGGCGATCATATAGGCCACATTGGCAGACTGCTGAAGGGCGGACAAATTGAAAAAGACAGCCCCTCCATTGATTTGTACGATGTCTGGAACGGACAAAGTGAATTGACAACGAGGCTCAAGAATCCCCGGCTTCGCGCCTGGAGGCTTTCTTGTCCGCGCGATGGGATTTGTCAGCGAGCATCCGCGCCTTGGCCCGGCGGCTCTTCTTGCGCTTCTGCCGGCGTCGCTTCTCAATTCGGGATACCTCCGCCGCCACTTGCCCGGTCTGGTTCCCTTCAATCTTTTCGAGCAATAGGAGAGGGAGGAGAAGGGGGGCGGAACGGCGCGGGCGCGGCGCGGCCAGCGGAACCAAGGCGCCGGGCGTGAATTGAGTCCCGATTCGGAATCGGGAGAGAATTTGTCATTTGTAATTCGGAAGGACCGTTCGGGAAATTTTGCCAAAGACGGGCAATTCCCGGGTTCCGGGCTGGCTCACAGCCACCGGGCCAGGCGGCGGAGGACTTCGCGGTTGCATTCCAGCCAGGAAATCAGCGCCTTCCCCAGACTGTGCCCGGTGAGGAGCGGCACGGCGATCAACAGCACCAGGGCGTTACCCAGAAAGATGACGGCGGCGGAGAAGATATAGCCCTGGCTGGTGATGTCGGTTTGGCGGGTTCGCAGGACATGCCAGGTGAGGGTGAGGTGAAAAGCGTAGGCCGCGCCGAGCAGGAGATGAAACCACGGCACGTAGGCCGGATGCCATGCCCCGACCAGATAGCAGACCACAAAAGCCAGCATGAGCAGCACCGCGTACAGCGGGAAGAAATAGGGCGCGAGCACGACGACGAAATTGCTTTTCGTGCCCACGATATGGCCGCCTTCGGAGGCGACTTTGAATTTCTTGACACGTCCGCGAAAAATCCAGGTCCAGACCGCGTGGGTCAGTTCATGGCCGAAGACATAGACCCACATCGGCTTGGGGAGGAGGAGGAAGAGGACAATCCAGCAAGCCGCGCCGGCGAGCATGGGGAGCCAGACGCGGTCGGCGGCGCCGGCCTGGCTGAAGACGAGCCAGACGGCCCTGGCGGTTGCGACGCACACCGGCAGCAGCAAAATCCCGACGAACATTTTGACCCATTTCGGCACGCCGCCAGCATTGGCAATTCCAAGGGCGGAAGCGAGGAAAATTGGGGAGGCTTGGGTGCTGGGAACGTAGCGGCGCTCGGCAGAGCGCCGCTATTCGGGTTTCGCTCGCCTTCGTCAGAGGTGGAAACGCCAATGGCGGCTTTCTGGCGAAAGCCGCTACGAGGAGCCCGGAAGGGACGCATGGGACGCATGGGACCCATGGGACGAATGACACAAGTGGTTTCCTCCATTATATCGGGCGTTGCCTGGCACAATGCACCGCGTTTGATGGTTGGTGTCTCCGGCGGAGCCATCTTCAACCACGCTTCAGATTTGGGAGGCGGGGGTGCGCTTGAGGAAGATGTTGATGATGCGCAAGACGTTTTCCTTGGGGAATTGCGGGTCGTTGTTGAGCTTGTTCCAGGCGGGGGAGTCGGTGAAGGCTTTCCAGTGTTTGGTGTGTTCGTCGCGGTTTTCGCCGGAGAGCATGTAGGTCATATTGGGCATTTGCGGGCCGACGAGGGTCCGGGAGAAGAACACCGGGGAGAGACCGACTTCGCGCATGAGGGCGGTCTCGCCGCTGTTGAACATACGGACCTTGTTGAGGCCCATGCTTTCGCTGGGGCTTTGGTAGGTGCGCAACTCGAAAATGCAGGGCGACTTGGCCGCGGACGACGGCGGCGGGACCAGCCTTTTCATAGTGTCAAAGGCGACGTTGAGGGAGCTTTCAATGCGTTCATAGGCCAGGTTGGTTTTCGGCAGGGCCATGAAATCGGCGGAGGCGGCCTGATAGGCGGCGTCGGCACTGAGCCTTGCCGGGATGGCGGCAAATATCTGCAACGAATCGCAGGGGATGAGGACATAGATTTTGTTGGTGGGGGAGTCTTGCGACTCGGTGAAGACGCCGACGGGCTGAATGCCCATGCGGTTGTAGGCGGGGACGGCGGCGTTTTGCCAGTAGTCGCTGACGCGCTTTTGTTGCTGCTCGGACTTGGTGGCATAGACGCGCAGTTCGTAATACTGCGGCTCGGCGGCGTTCGCATCGGCGGCGCGGGCTGGGATGCAGGAGGCGGCGGCGGTCAGCGCGGAAAGGGTGAGGGTGGTTTGGAAGAGGGTTCGCGAGTTCATAAGGTGGGTTGTGAGGGTTGTTTGTTTAGGTGAGCGCGGCGCAATCGGGCGGCGCTCGGATGTTCGGGAGAGGATAGTGTGATTGGGCGTGGCGGCGCAAGCCTGCGATGGGAAGTATGGGAGGAATGGGAAGTATGGGAGGAATGGGAAGTATGGGAGGAATGGGAAGAATGGGAGGAATGGGAGGGATGGGAAGTTCAACTGTTTTTGGAGGCGAGGCGGTGGAGGAGGGCGTTTAGTTCCGGTATATGGGCGGGTTTGCTGAGCATGGCGTCCACTTCCGGCGCGGTGTCGCCGTCGGCTTTGATCATCGCGCCCCAGCCTGTCAACATGAGAATGGGCGTGCGCGGGGATTCGGCCTTGATGGCGCGGGCGACATGATAGCCGTCCATGTCGGGCATGCCCAGATCGGTGATGACGACCTGGAAGGGTTGGCCGCCGGTGAGGCTGGAACGGAACATCTCGAGTCCTTCCCGGCCGCCCGGGGCGACGCTGACTTGATGGTGTTCGTGTTCCAAACAATCTTGCAGAAGGGTGCGCACGTCCGGCTCGTCGTCAATGCAAAGGATGCGCATGGAGCGGGAGGGTTCCGGCGCGGCGGGTTGGGGTCGCGGGGAAGGGGCCGGCTGCCCGACGATGGGGAAGTTGAGGCGCACGCAGGCGCCCTTGCCCGGCGCGCTTTCGATTTCGATGCCGCCTTTGTGGCGCTGGACCATTCCATAAACCATGGCCAGTCCCAGGCCGGTGCCGCCGCGTTGGGCCTTGGTGGAGAAGAACGGTTCCAGACAACGCTGGCGGACCGTTTCATCCATGCCCACTCCGTTGTCGCGCACCTCCACCACCAGTTCCCGGCCGGCAGGGGCGCCGTTTTCGGAGGCGGGACGGGTGACGGAACGGGTGGCAAGGGTAATGGCGCCGCCTTGCGGGAGGGCGTCCACGGCGTTGAAGAGGATGTTGGTGAGGGCTTCGCGGAGTTCGGCGGCGTTGCAGAGGAGGAGGGGCGCCTGCGGCTCGAATTGACGTTCGATCTGAATGGAGAATCCCTGGCGCTGGACCAAGTCGCGCCAGCGCGGGCGGGTGAGTTCGATCACCTCGTCAATGGCCTGGTTGACATCCACGCGGGCCAATTCATCGGGGTCCTGGTCGCGGCGATAGAACTCGCGCATGTGGGCGGCAATCTCGGTGACGTTGCGGGCGGCGCGGCTGATGGCCTGCAATTGTTGTTCCTGCTCGCGCGCCAAATCGGGCAGGGTGATGAGGAGCAATTCCGAATAGGCGGTGACGGGGCACATGGCGTTATTGATGTCGTGGACGATGCCGCTGGCCATCTGGCCCAGGGCGCGGAGGCGCTCCTGCTGGACGACGGTCTGCTGGGTGCGGCGCAGCTCGTCGTAGGCCTTTTGCGTCCCTTCGGTCAGGCGCACGCGGTCGTAGAGGCTCTGACATTCCTCCTCGGCGGTGAGGACCTTGACTTGCAAGGCTTCCTTCTCGAGGCGGACGGCGGCGATTTCGGCGCGGACTTGTTCGGCGTTGTGTCGGACCTCCTCCAACACGAGGACGATCATGCTGACAGCGATGAAGAGTTGCAGGACGGCGGCGACGAAGAATCCGGCCGCGTAGAGGTTGTCATATTTCTCCGTCAAGGGATAGGTTGCCAGATAGACGCCCCAGAGGAGGAAGCCGAGGGACAACAGGCCCGCGCCCACGAAGGCCATTCGCTTGCGCAGGCGGAGGAAGCAAACACCGGCGAAGAGGCTGCTGGAGCCGAGGAGAATGAAGATCGGCAACTGGAATTCGAGCGGGTTTTTGCTCAACTGCGCGCTGACGACGGTCCAGACGGCCAGGAACACCATGAACGCACCCAGGGAAGTCTGCCGGACCGGCAGGCCCAGGAAACGCAGGCTGCCCCAAAGGAGAAAGACCGCCGAAATGGAAACGCAGCATTGGCGGGTCATGGACACCAGGCTTCCCATCGGGGCGTTCCCCATCCGCAGGCCCAAAGTCAGCCAGAGGGCATAGAACAGCCATGCGGCCGTCCAGATGGTAAAGTACTCCCGCCGAGTGTAGCGGTTCAGGTAGAAGAACAGCCCGACCAGAACCCACACGCTCAACAAGGAAACCATCAAGGCGGCGCGCAGGTATTCCGGGGAGAATGCCAGGCCCATGTCCTCAAGTTTCATCGTTATCTTTACTCATCGGCAGAATCGCGCCGGGAATGAAGGGGGGATTGTGTAGGAGCGTAGCGGCTTTCGGCAGAAAGCCGCTGAAATTCCCTGTTTGTGAAAACCAGCGCCAGTGCTATGAGAAGATGGCGGCGGATTGCCATCCGCCGCTACGAGGCTGACATCTCGCTCACGGTACGTGCGGGAGGGAGCCGATGACCAGGGCGTCGGTGTTGGGCGCGATGCCCGCTCCGCCGCTGAAGGTCTGGCTCTTGACGACCGGATTCCAGCCGTCCACCACCACCAGGGGAATGGACCCGCCGAGGTCCTTGGAGGCGGCTTCGACTTTGATGGTTCTGCTTTCGCCGGGGAGTAGAGAAATATAGTTGTCGTCGTAAAAGACGGGGAGGACGCGCTCGTTGGAACCTTGTTTGCGCAGTTGGATGTGGGTCATCAGCGCCACGACCTTGGAGGAGTTTGTAAGCGTGACATCCAGGAAACATTTGCCGCCGGCAAATTCGCTGACGATGTTCCCTTCGATGTTCGCGGGCGGAAGGCCGGCCAGCGCTGTCAAGTCGTTGGCGTTGTTGCCGCGCCAGTAGAAGTTGTCCGAAACCACCTTGCCCTGCGCGTCCAGCAGTTCGGTCTTGACGAAATGCACGGCGGAGAGGCCCGGCGGAAAGGCAATGGGGCCGAGATCGGTCACGCTGCACGGTTTGGCGGACACCGAGGCGGTCTTGTCGGAGGCGATGGCGCCGTCCATGTTGATGACACGGACGCGGGCCTTTAAGGCGTCCAGAGGTTTCGATGTATGATTGACAACCATCAGGTTGAAGTTGGACTGGTTCATCATGATGTGGACGGGTTCGCAGGCTTTGCGGGCGCCGAAGAAGGAGGCGAACGGCTCGAGGTCGTAGCTGTACAGTTGCCAGCAGGTGCTGGGTTGGGCGGGGTTGCTCATCCAGGTCAGGACGGCGGTGCTGCCGGTGAATAATTGGGCTTCGCGTCCTTCATACATGGCGCGGTAGGCCTCGTAATCGGCCATTTGCGCCTCATGGACGAATTTGGCGAGGGTGAAATTCTTGCCGGAAATGTCGCCATAGCGCGCGCCCATAGTATTGACATAAGTGTCGCCATTGTCGGCGCCCTTGGCCAGGTCGTGCTCAGCCCAATCGTCATTGGGAAAGTTCTCCGCGTCCTGTTGCGGCATCCATGCCAAAATCGCCTCGCGCGTCGGAATGGAGGCGGAGCCAAGCTCGGTCTTGAAGACTTCGGCGCTGCGCCCGGAGGTGGGATAGGTGTAGAAGGCGGCGGGCGGACGCCAATAATAAGGCCCGTTGGAATGGACGCCGGGGCCGTCGTCGGAATTGGCATGGTACATCCGCGTCGGCTCCAGTTCCTTCATAATGTTGACAACGCCCGCCGCCAGCGCGGGCGGGGCCGGGTCGCTTTCGTTGCGTCCGCACCAGACGGCGATGCTGGGGTGGTTGCGGTAGCGGAGGACTTTTTCGCGGACGTTGGCGAGGTAGAGGGGCACGTCGGTCGCGGACGGGCCGTCGCCCTTGTTGGCCTCGAAGAATTCGTCCCAGATCATCAGGCCGTAACGGTCGCAGAGATCGTAAAAATCATCGCTGGTGCTTTGGCCGACCCAGTTGCGGATCATGACGTAGTTGGCTTCCTTTTGGAAACGGATTTGAGCTTCGAGGCGCTCGCGGGGGCTGCGTTTCATCGCCTCGTCCATTCCCCAGCAGCCGCCCTTGCAGAAGACGCGCACGCCGTTGACGGAGAGGGTGAGGTACTGCGAGTCGGGCACATCGTATTGAATTTTGCGAATGCCGAAGTTGAATTCGGTCGCGTCGGAAATCCCGCCGGCGGCGGACTCAAAACTCAGGCGCATCGCGTATAGATTGGGGTCGCCGTAGCCGTTGGGCCACCACAAGCGCGGGTTAAGGACATGCAATTGCGGGGTGGTCTGGGGCGACAATTTGATGAGCTTGGATTCCTTTGGCGAGAGAGAGACGGCCGACTGGAAACTGGCGTCGCCGAAAGCGCCGCGCAAGACGCCGGATTGCGGAGCGTCGGTGACGTTCCTCACGGTGACTTCGAAATTCAAATCCGCCGAGTCGGTTCGCGGCAGGGGCAAATCGGAGGAAACCAGCGGGTTCTCCAACACCACCGGGCCGCTGGTGGTCAGGGTTACCTTTTGCCACATTCCCATGTTCCGGTCGCGAATGGCCGGAATCCAATCCCAGCCCACCGAGCAGACAAAAGTCGGCCCGTCCTGGGTCAAATCGCCGCCATTGGGTCCGAGACCGAGCCGGACGGTTTGTTCCTGCGGATTGCCCGGATGCGGGGGAGGCAGGATGCGCACGGCCACCGCGGCCGTTTCGCCGGGTTTGACAAAGGGCGTGATGTCGAATTGGCCGCGCGCGAAGGCGCCTTTGATGTCGCCCGCCTTTTGGCCGTTGACGAAGACCTCGGCCGTGTAGTTGATGCCGTAAAAATTCAGCCAGGTCCGCTTGCCGGCGTTCGCGGCCGGGACGGTGAATTGGAGGCGGTACCAGTAAGACGTGCGGCAAAGGGATTCGGGAATTTTGTCGGGCCGGTTGTTCTCGCCCCAGAGCGGTTCGGGATAGACTTTATTATTGACCAAAGTGGTGAGGATCGTTCCCGGCACTGTGGCGGGATACCAATTCGCGGGCGCGTAGCCGGGTTGGGAGATGGCTTCGCCGTTGGTTGCGGCGACCTTGCCGGTTTCCTGCATAAGCCAGCCGGAGGACAGGGTTACTTCGTCCAGGCTCGCGGCTTGGGCTGACGAACCCAGGCCCGCGGCCAGAAGTCCGGCGGCCAAAGGCGCGGCCAGCAGAGCCAGGAGGCTTCGCCGGGGTGAGGATTCTTGAACACGGACGCCAAACGGTCGGCTTTGATTATTCAAATTCATAGACAGGACCTTCTATAGTGGTTGTGGCATTGGCCATTGGGAAGGAGCTTATTCCGGCGTCCGGCTTTTGCAACGCAAAACGCAGAGGCTGGTGGAGTAACAGTCACTTTTGGCGCACGGCGAGTGGGGGCGCAGGACAAAATTCTTCGGCTTGTTGGTAGGGCAGAGCTGCCGCTCTGCCCTGAATTCTTGGGCGGCGCAGCAGCGCCGCCCTACCGAAGACACGAAGAATTTTGTCCTGCGCGCTTCGTTCAGCGCGGCGTCATTTTGTATTTCGCGCCCGGTATCAAACGGCGCAGGATGGCTTCGGTGGTGAAGAATTCAAGCCACAATCGCTCGCGCGTGGCGGCGGCCCATTCGTTTGGCTCGGTGCCATAAACCAGATCAATATCCCGAATGCTCTTCTCGCACTCCGCCATGAGCCGGCGCAACTGCTGCTCGGCATCCGGCATGTCGCGCATGACGGCCACGGAACGCTCCACAAACCCCGAGTCCACCAGGCCGGGCCGCGCCCAATCGCGTGGGGGATCGCCTCTCGGCGGACCGAAGAAATCCAGTTGCGCGGTGTCTCTCATGTGTTCCAATCGAATGTTTGCGCCTTCGCGCGCTGATAATTGGCGTCCAGTTCCGGCTGCAGGAGAATTAGTGCCGCGATGCGACAGGCCATCTGGGTGACTTCGCGGGCTTCCGCGACGGTGAGAGGGCGGCCGAGCAGGGCAAATTCGCGGTAGCTCAACCACTTCTTGATGACTTGATAACCGCCGATGGTGTAGTCCCAGACTTTTTCCGGCATGTTTTGCCAGCAGACGGTGTTGTTCAGGTAAATGTCGTGCGTGGAGGGACCGAGCAACGGGGCGGCGGATGGCAGGGCGGGGGCAACTGAACCGGAGGAAGTTTGCGGCGGTCTTCCGACCGCCGCTATGAGTGCGAGTTCTTCGGCCGTGAAGGCGCGGGGCTGGAGTTTGCCTTTGCCGGGCATGGTCACGCCGTTCTGCCCCGCGTGGCCCCAACCGGCGGTGAGGGATAGATCCAGTGCGCCGCCCGCCACTTGTTTAACGACGGCAATCTTCACCAGTTCCGGGCGGGGTTTTCCCGATGCCACGCCGTCCACGGGCGTTTCCGTGTCCAGCAACGCGGCGATTTGTTTGCCCAATTCCGCCGACGCGAGCAGGGAAGCCCTGGAATCGGGCAACGGAATGCGCGGCCAATCCTGCCGGATGCCATCGGCATTTTCGGCGAGATATGCGGGCGAATAGCCGATGGCCAGCGCGTGCATCCAAATCAAGGCCGCCGTGTCCGCGTCGGCATCGGGATTCTGGATGCCGAGGCTGGCGAGATAGGCGCGGGCGGCGGGCGATAGGTTGGCGGTAGTTCTTTCCCGGCCTGCTCTGTAGGCGGGCGCGGCTTCGTGGAGGACGCCGCCGAATTCGCCGTTGCCATCGTCCTTTTTTTGTTTCTCGTCAGGCGATTGACGGAGGAGCAACGGAAACGCGACTGCGTGGCCGCGCATACAGTCGCGCGCCAAGAGGTTTCTCGTGAACATGAACGGCGTTCCTTCCGGTTCAGCGACCCCGGCAGAGCGGCTCAAAAAGAATGAATTTCCAGCCCAACTTTGCTTCCAGAGTTCCGGGCGCGAACGCTTCCAGACATTAGGAACGGGTGTGTAGTAGCACCAGCGGGTGTCATAAGGACGGAAGAGATAACGGCGAAGATTTTGAGTCGTGAATTCATCTTCCTGCTGTGCCTTCTTTCTGACTTCTTCCGGCACGAAAGCCGCGCTCTTGCGGGAAAGTCCGGTTTGCAAGGACGCAAACTGAGTCCAATCAACCCGATTATCGAAGTACTTCTCCATGCGCGAGGCGAGTTGATCCTTGTCAATTTCAATCAGACTATTGGCCCGATCTTCATCCATTCCCTGCAAGGGCAGGTTTCCACAAAGAGCAGAGAGCTTAGGCCAGGACAAATAATTTCGGGCCACATCTTGCGGGCAAAACGTGAAGCGGTTGTTTGGTTTTGGCTTAACTTCTTCATACTGCCTGGCAAATTTCTTTGACTTCAAGCTCTCGAGAATCTCCGCCCGCTTGGCCGCGCCCCAAAACTGCCGGAAGAAAACCCGCGGCTTCTTGCCGTGCGAAGGTCTGCGAACCATCAGGCAAACAGCGGTGCCGACGCGGATGCCTTCGCGATTGGATTCGGTTGAAAAAACCGACGGGTCGGGTTTGCCGTCCGGTGTCAGCTTGCCGGTTTCGCGGCTGTCGCCGTTCAAGCAATCAAACCAAAGCGAGTCGAACTCTTTCAAAAACCGCTGGCGCATGACCACAAACGATGGGTCGCCCAAGTAGGAGAAGTTGGAGAGGAAAGAGACGATGCCCTTTCCGGTTCTCTCCACGATACGCCGTTCAGCGAACCGGAAGAAACGAACGTAAAGGTCGTCGAGGTTGAACTTCTTGATGCCCCATTCCTTGGCCAGTCCTTCTTTGTAAGGCTCGACCAACCCCTGCTCTTCCTCCGGGCTGGTTCCCGCGTAGGCGTTATAGGGCGGGTTTCCGAGGATGACGAGTATCGGTTTCTGTTGTTTCACCTTGCCGGCGGCTATGTTCTCTGTCGCCAGTTCCGGAAAGTGGGCGAGCTTGGGGTTCTGACCGGCAAAATCCCAGCCTGTCAGCGAATTGGTCAGAAAAATACCGGCGCGTTCCCCTTTGGCGTTGTCCAGCGGCACGGCGAGATTTTGCAGGAGCAGGCTCATTTGCAGATGGGCGACAACGAATGGCGCGGGCATGATTTCAAAACCGAAGACACGATTCCGCGCGGCTTCCTTAAGTTCGGCGTTGACCAAGGCACTTTCGCCCTTTTCTTCCCGGAGCGTTTTCTCAATTCGCCGCAACACTTCGACCAGGTACTTGCCGGTGCCGCAGCAGGGATCGAGCACGAGCACGCGCGAGTCGGCCAATCCAAAGGGAATGTCCAGTTCCTCGCGCAGCACGGCGTCCACGCGGGCGACCTGATATTGCACGATTTCGGGCGGCGTGTACCAGACGCCCAGTTGCCGGCGCAGATCGGGATCGAAGGCCTCCAGGAACGGTTCGTAGAAATACTGGACGGCGTGGTCTTCGACAAACCGTTCAAAGAAGGCGGCGTGGTCCACGCGGTTGAGCGCGGCGGCGGTCCAATCGAGAACTTCCACAAGATCGAGCGGGCCGAGTTTGGCCGGCGTGGCGACCTGATCGAACAAGGCGCTGATCATCGGCACATGGAGGGTCCAGGCGGCGGATTTCCAATCGAAATCATTCTTGCGTTGCGGTTTTTCCTTGCGCCAGAGGACCCAGGCGGAAAAGACGCCGTAAAACAGGGTTTGAACCAGGGTGGAGCGGAAGAAGTGCTCGCCCCGCCCCGCCTCGAACTTCATCCCCAGCGCCTCCTCCAACGCGGCGCGCACGGCGGCGAGGGCCGGCAAATCGCCCGCGCCTTCGACCCGCGCCCGGGCGTCGCGCGCATAAGAGGCGAGAAAGAAGGCGACATCCCTGGGATTTCTCAACGGCGCGGCGTGAACGAGAACGCGCTTGAGATATTCGGCAAAACGCTCCCCCAGTTGGCTGGCGGTTTTGCGCGGCTGCGCGGCGGCCTGCCAGAAGGTGGGTTCGTCCGGCGCGAGTTGAAAGGCTTCCAGGCGGACGGGGTTGCCGTTGTCGCCGCGTTTTAGGAGAAGGAAGCTGCGATAGTTGGTCACCAGCACCAGCCCGTAAAGTTTCACGTAACTGCGGACTTGGTCGCTGTCCGCAATGGCGTCCACCCCGTCCTCGGTGGGTTTGACTTCAATGACGCCGCGGGACGGAAGGGGGATTCCGCGAAGGGGCGCCTCCGGGTCGGTGTTCTCGAGCTGGTCGGCGGTGAAAAGTCCGCCGTCCGGCAGACCCGCGCCGCTGTTTTTGATCTGGAGGATGCAAAGGACGTTTGGTTTGAGCGTGTGGCCGAGGGCATTGAGGAGATTGGCCAGCGGGCCGTAGCCGGAAGTTTCCCCGGTCGCCGCGCCGGAGGAACGAATGGCCCACAACTCGCTGAGGTAGGTTTCGAGGACGCTGGTCATGACTGGGCAGATGATTGTGAAATTTCGGACGCGTGTCCAAGAAAAAAGTGGCGTAACTGTTCAGGTAGGGACGCCTCGCCGAGGCGTCCGCGGGCGCGGTCCTTTGCGCTGCTCGATGCGGCGCAACGGATCACCCCCCGGACGCCTCGGCGAGGCGTCCCTACCTGAATAGTCACCTTAATCCTAATCTCTTCTTCCCTTCACGATGGAGATTAGGATTAGGATTAAGATTAAGATTAAGAACCGGAAACCGCCCGCGCCGCTTTCTTGTTTGCCAGCGATTTCGTAAGGGTGACGTGAAAATTGGCGCAACTCGCTCGCCTGCCGCAGGTTAGGCACTTTCGCATTTCCAGGGCATTTTCTTTTTCTTTGACATTCTCCGCCGTTTTTGTATCCTT
>Ga0182027_10007050_pt1 | contig 16671 bp, 15 predicted proteins | sample 712E1DmetaG_FD_121300 | JGI IMG/M metagenome (GOLD analysis project Ga0182027, IMG submission 121300) | Permafrost microbial communities from Stordalen Mire, Sweden - 712E1D metaG (Illumina Assembly) | ecosystem: Environmental > Terrestrial > Soil > Wetlands > Permafrost | place: Sweden... | reverse complement strand
TGACGGATCGTGGCTGCCAGCTACACCCGCCGGTGGTCCGCCCAAGCGCCGCCCGAAGGCGGCTGCCGTCGCCTCAGCCACGCCCGGTGACGGATCGTGGCTGCCAGCTACACCCGCCAGTGGTTCGCCCAAGCGCCGCCCGAAGGCTGGCGAGTCAGGTGACAAGACGCCCACTCCGCCACGTCACCGTAGTCTACCCGCGCCAGCCCTTCCTCCAATGACGACGACTGACTTGGCCTTGGCGACAGTCTGGTGGGCGGGCGCAATTGGCGCGGCGGCCGGGGGAGTGTGGCTGTTCTATATGTACTTCCTGCGGTAGCCTTTGCTTAGCACGGGTCAAGTCCGGTTACGGGAATTGACTCACGCGATAGCGTGTCGCGGACTACGGTCCGTCGCAGAACCTTGAGACGACCGCGTCCTAGAAGAGGGCTGACGCGATGGCTACCCCCCGCGAGCCGATGTCAAGGAAGGTAGGCAAGTCGCTTACGCCTCCGTTATAGACAAAGCCTCGCGCGCCCTCCCCGAGCGCAATGCCGCGATCGGCGGCAAACCTCACCTTCGAGGGCGGCAGAATGCTCGATATGTCGAACAAGAAGCGCGCGAGACCGTCGGGCAATGCGTCCGGTGCGGATGGAAAGCTGATCGGTGCGCCCGCGCCGCTGGAGATATGGAAGTTGAATACAAGCACGGGGCCATCGCTCGTGCCGACTGACAGGAGTCGCGACGCTTGATGTCGTGCCTCGTCCATGTCGTCTGGTTCACCCTCCGCGATGTTGATGACAACTGGCGGGAATGAGGTAGGGTTGGTCCTCGTCCACGGCTTGAGCACTGCATAGGCGCGCTGGAACGCCTCTCCCATCGGCGAACGACCTCCCGCCATTGGGTCGATCCAGATCGGCATTTTGAACTTGACGACTCCACCAGTTCCGTCAGGGCGGTCCCGCTCCTCGATCCGAAGAGGGCGATCCTGAATCTTCGCGATCGACACCAACTCGGCGCCGTTTGGCTGCTCAAGAACGCCCTGGAAGGCCGAGCCAACCCCCTCGCCGTACCCGACGACCCCCACATCCCAGTAGTCGTAGAGCTGGGCGGCACCGCTAACGCAACTTAGGACGAGGTTGTAGAGGAAGCGGTTGAGCGCGTCCGCGGCGCCCTGAGCTTTGCTGGTACTGCTCCCGCCAAATGGCCCGGCCATCGCACCCGACTGGTCTAGCAAGAAGAGCAATGCGCCCCGGTGATGGCGGTCAACCCACTGGCCGTACGCACCAAACTGCGACTCGGCTGCCACGACTCGGTACCTCCACAGGTCGCTTGACGCTCGATCCGGCCACTACGTCGCCCCAGGCCGCCTCGGCACAGCGTACACGAGCGCGCGGCGGCCCCAACCCACAACCCAAGTTCAGTACTTCCAGCTCTCCAGCGAGTCCGTGGGTCGACACGATGAGGCGCTGCTGCGCTCGAGCGCCCAACATGGCCGACTAGCGCTCGTCTTCGAAGGATAAAGGGTCACAGTCTTGCTGCCGTTCACAGGGCCCGCGTCCTCATGTTGATTCGCGCATCTAGGATGCGATACATTGGCTAGGTCGATCTCCTGTCCTGCCATCACTCCGGGGGCGCAGCATGTACAGCACGATTGGATACCAGGCTTCGGTTGACTGGCTCATCAGGCAGCTTGGGGAAGCCGCGAGTGAGGGATTGACGCCACGAGTGAACCCCGAGCGGGCGCTTGCCGCCGTCGGCCTTCAGCCAGACGTCCTGAGCCAACTCTTCGCGGGAGAGTCGGACCTTCGTTCGATACCTGGGGAGGTCCCGAAGGGCGACGACGCGAACACGCCGAGTCAAGGTCCGCAGTGTACTCAGGCGGGTTGCTGGACATACGGAAACTGCCCCTCCAAGTACGCTTGTAGCGGCGAACCTGGCTGTCGTTGATCCCGGATTGGGTTCGCAAGTACACCATCGGACCGGCCGACCGTCTTTTCGACGATCAGGATGACGCCGTCAGCCGGGCGTTTCTTCGAGCGTTCCCGTGGGCCTCTGACGAGGGAGTCTTCCTGTTCCAAGCGTTCGGCGCTGATCAATGGCCGTCTCAGGGCTGGAAGCTTCATGTGTCGGCTACGCCCAGGATGGCTGTCGACGTACTAGAAGCCGTCATTCCGACACTGCAGCGGGCCGGGGTGCGGTTCAAGGCCGTCTCCTCCGCTTATCGCCTCCTTGAGTTCAACAGCGGCCTCCACGGGTTGAGCCAGGTCGGCAAGTTCATCACGGTCTACCCATCCAGCGACGAGCAGGCCGTGGAACTCGCGATGTCGCTCGATGAGGCAACGCGGTCGTTCGGTGGGCCCGCGGTCCCGAGTGATCGCCCGCTCCGCCCAGCGAGCCTTGTTCATTATCGATACGGGTCGTTTCGCGACCCTGAGCGTTCGGCATCGGCGGCCAACATGCTTGGCGACGCCGAAGGACGCCTCATCCCTGACCAGCGCCAGCCGTGGTACGTCAAGGGGCCGCGCAGGGATCCATTCCGTCACGGTGATGACGACGACCAGGGCGGCGACAGGAAGCCGCTGATGGGGCGTTTCCTTGTGCTCGACGCCCTGAACCGCTCAGCCTGGGGACGCGTTTACGACGTAATTGACCTTGATGCGCATCCGCCAGAGCGCCGAGTTCTGAAGGAGTACTGGCACGATGTATCGCCCGATGTCTACGGCCGAGACTCGCGCGAACACGCCACGCTGGAGGCTTCGATACTTGCCGGACTTCCTGCCCGGATACCTGCGCCCAGGCTCATTGATTGGATCGAATCGGATGGGAATGTCTACCTGCTTCTGGAATACGTGCCCGGGCGGCAGTTGGCCGACGAGGAGTCGCGATCGGCACGCGTCGGATCCGCTCGAACTGCTGTCGATCTAGCTCGGGAAATCGCGCAGGTGATCTCGGAAGTGAACCACGAAGGGATCGTCCACAGAGATGTAAAGCCTTCGAACCTCCTCGTCCTGCCCTCCGGCCGCGTGGCGCCCGTCGACTTCGCTTTCGCCTACCGCCTGGGCGCGGACACCGGCCCACCAATCGGGTATGGCACGCCCGGCTTCACGGACCCGGACGTTTCCATGTCCGTCCCACCCTCCATGGAGGCCGACGTGTTCGGTTGGGGTGCGTCGATGCATTGGCTATTGACGGGTAGTCATGCGCCGACGGCCGAAGGCGAGGAGCGGCGGCCCATCCGAGATGTACGCGAGGACGTTCCAAAATCGCTCGCGAGCCTCGTAGACCGGTCAGTGGATCGAGAACGGGCTCAGCGGCCCAAGAGCCTCGACGAGGTCCTCGCTGAACTGGGCTCTGCCAGGTGCCGGGCCGTAACGACGATCCATCCCCTAGCCGCCGCACAAGCCGCCACAACGCAGCCCGATTGGGCCTCGGCCGCCGAGACTCTCGCCAAGGCTCTGATGGCTGCCGCTGAGCCGAGGGGGCCTGGCCTCGCTTGGCCATCCCCTGGCAAATCAACGAACCCGGTCTTCGTGGCAAATCTGTACTCGGGAGCCGCAGGGATCGGCCTCGTCTTGTCGAGGATGGCGGCCCGGTTCGACCAATACCGCCCCGCGATCGAGGGGGTTCTCCGGTGGCTGGGTTCTGGCGAGTTCGGTCAGGGTTCGGGCCAGGTTGGTCTCTACACCGGTGATTCCGGGATTGGCTTTCTCTTCCTGTCGGCGGCACGGGACCTAAAGGTGCCTGCCTATGTCGACATGGCGATCCTGCGTGCGCGCCGGCTCATGAGCGCGTCTGTTGACGACGTAGACCTGGTGGAGGGCTCGGCTGGGCGCCTCTTGTTCTTGGCAGAACTCGCGAGGACGACAGGAGAGGCGGCAGATCGCACCCGTGCGATGGAAGCGGCAGCGAACTTGAGAGGGTGGGTCGACCGCGTCCTCGCTGGCTTCAACGAACAGTCGTCCGTGCCGCTCGCTTGGCGCTTGCCGCCATCGATGCGCTATCTCGGCCTGCTGCACGGCATTGCTGGTGTTGGAATGAGCCTGCTACTGACAGGATTCGCGACGCGACAAGACGAGCATGCGGAGGCCGCGATCCGCCTGGGCGACGCTCTACTGTTCTGTGCCGACATACGCGAGGGCGCAGAGGGGGAGACGTACACCTGGCCGCGCCGACTTGGCGACGATGGCCAAGCGACGCCCGCCCTATGCCACGGCGCCACAGGGATTGGATTGTTCCTCATCCGTCTATGGCTCGCCAGTGGCGAGCAGCGCTTCAGGTCGGCCGCGATTGGTGCTGCGCGTGAAGCGGCCGCATCCAAGAAAACGGGAGTGTCGCTATGCCACGGCGCCGCCGGCGACGTCGCGCTTCTCCTGAGCACGTATCAGGCCACGAATGAGGCTTGGCTCTTGAATGAAGCACGGTCCCTTGCTCTGAAAAGTGTCCTTCCTATCGCACTTCGTGAAGGTTCGCCGGATCCCGGCGAGCCTTCGATCGACTGCAGCCTGATGCTCGGTCAAGCCGGGTTGGCAGCCACGCTGGATCGCCTGGCCAACGTCGAAGCTCTTCCTGACCTTGTGTTCCGTTCTTGAGCGTCGCCACCTCGATGCCCGACACGGCTCTATCCGACGAGGCTTCAATGCTTCTCACGAAAATGGGTAACGCTGGGGAGGTCAGGGCGGCCATCCCCTAGTCGGTCTCAACAAGGGAATTGCTGTAGGTTGGGAATACAGGTGGGGATCATGAGCAAACTGCACATACTGCCTTGCCTCGATTCTGAGCAGATGGCTGCGTCCCGACGGCAGGAGTTGAACATCCCCAGAGATGTTGCAGCTGCACTGGGTCGGTCTGCAGTAGAAGCTGCCCGCGAAGGTAGTTATGTCACCAGGCTCGGTCAGAAAGTCGTTTGGCATGACGCTGTACGAACTGCCTGTGCCGCCAAGCTGAGCATTGACCCAGACGCTACGCTGCCAAGGAACGAGCGAATCGAGTTCACTGCGACAAGGGTCCAGGTCACCAACGAGACAACGCTCGGAGCGTCACTACGCCTCGTTGAGTGTGGATTGCGACCTCTTGCCCTGAATTTCGCCAACGGCATCCACCCCGGCGGGGCCTTCCTTGGCGGGGCCACAGCGCAGGAGGAGGCGCTTTGTCGATCCAGTGCTCTATATCAGACATTAGTCGGCGATCTGATGTATGAGCAGCACCGAAAGCGACAACTACCGGATTCTACTGATTGGGCAGTCTATTCACCTGACGTTCCCGTCTTTCGAATGGATGACGGAACGGAGCTTCAACATCCTTGGCTGCTATGTTTCATTACATGTGCCGCCCCTTTTGCGCCCCTTATTGGCCAACCGGAAGCCGGCGACATCCTGCAGAAACGGATTCATCGCGTGCTCGCTATCGCACGGTCGTATGGACATTCGGCACTCGTTCTCGGCGCATGGGGATGTGGTGCTTTCGAGAATGATCCGCACCGCACTGCTATTGATTATCGGCAGGCTTTGGAAGACGACTATCGCGGAGCGTTCTCCGAGATCGTCTTTGCCATAGCAGATTGGTCGCCGGAGAGGAAATACCTTGGTCCTTTCCGTGATGTCTTCTCTCCAAATGACATTACATAGGGGCATCCAAAGGGAGAAGCACGCCCAACAGAGCACCGCAGCCGATGCCCAACAGCCTTCGCCCTTGCGTTGCTCCGGCTCTTGGGCGCGGCTGAGCGCCAGCGATCAACAATCACGAGGGCTTGGCCTCGATGCGCGCGTCCCTGGGCGCACCGGCGTTGGCCCGTCGCATCAGGATTCCAGGGGCTGCCGGCCTCACGCATGCCATGCTCAGGGAAGTCGAGTGGCGGGAGGGCTCTCATCGTGACTAGAAGTCGCCTCCTGTGGGTTGGATTGCTTCTCGTCTTCTGCCTTGAGTTGGTCCTCGCAGCTCGCATACCCAGGGCGTCCGTCGCATCGATAGCGCAAGCCTCGCCCGGATCGGCGTGTCTTTCGGGCTCACGGCCGCCAGTCGTTTGTGCCTCACGGGCAATCAAGTCGGACGTGGCTCAAGCGATCAAGGCCACCCCTGGCCCTGTTGTTCCCGACTCGCAATCATCGAGCGCCTCAAGACGACCTCAAGTTCGGTCCCCCTCGACTTCGATGCTTGCGACGCCACCAGCGCCCATCTCTACGGGGACATCTCGGACCCTTCAGGTCCCGTCAGCGCGCCCTTCGCTCGCCGCGACAAGGTCGGCTTCGTGTGCTTTCCCGCTGGCTGGTCAGCAGTATCGATCGAACCGCATCGACACCACGGAGCCGATCGAAGATGATCTGTACAGAGCGGTGTGGACTGGCGACGGGATCCTGTGGCAGCCGTACCTGCCGGCGGCAAGCCAGCGGCTGTCGTTCGCTGTTGCGGTCGAGATCCCAGACGGCAGTTACTCTTTCGATGGCACCGAGGCCACTCTCTATCTTGATGCGGAGAGAAACGGGCGGGGCTCGGAGAACCCGGCGGTAGCCAGCCACGAGAATGGGCGCCAAGTCAGCGTCCACACGAATGACGGCGCTCCGGCTTGGGGCCTAGTCGAGGACGATGGAGGCCCTTCGGCTGGCTTCGAGCTGCGATCAACTCAGCAGTACTGCGCGTGACGAGGCGACCAGAATGACCGAAGAACCGGCGTAGCGCATGCTCAGCCGTCCGTCCGCCGTCCGCTGGGTCGGCCTCGTGCTGATCATCGTCGCGCAAGTCGTCGCCTCCGCGCCGCTCATTGTGTCGCGCGCACAGCACGAGCCAGCGGACACGGCATCGGTGGCTGACCGACAGTCTGAAAGGGCGACGTCAGTGACCGCGACACCGGACCCAAGGACACCAGCCGATACGTTGTCGACCAAACTGCCCGGAGTGTGGGCGGCCGCCGACGGCACGTACGTGGAAGTCCCGCTCCAGGAAGTCTCTGAGCTGGCGAGTCCGGAGACGAACCTCGAGTTGCCTCCTGGCGACCACGTCATGGACGGCATACCTATGGAGACTGGGTGGACTGCTTCGACCCAGTGCTCTACCCTGCCTGCTCGACCGCAGGAGTTCTCCCTCAAGGTCGGCATCGCCGTGAAATCGCTCTACTTCCTGCTCCAGGCAGGCTGGGGTATGCAGTCGTATGCATCGAAGCAGATGGGCAGCATAGAGCTGAACTTCTCCGACGGCTCCAAGTCCGTGCCGCTCATCCTTGGTTCCAACATACGCGACTGGTCACTCGCCCACCCTGGCGCCGTCACGACAGTCACCGACCCCAACACATCCGAAGCCTGGGAAGGCCTGGCTCCCGACGGGACATGGGGCAGGATGGACCTGCTGACTGTCCCCCTCGGCCAGGTCAGAACGCTGCAGAGCATCACGGTTCGGGACGAGAGCAACAGCAAGCTTGGGTCCACGGATCCGTGCGTCCATCTACTTGCGGTCAGCGTGGCGGCGAGCGGGCTTGGCGGCGTCAGCGCTGGCACGAGGCCACTCCCGGCCTGCGAACCGGCTGATGAGAAGGGCCCATGGCCCACCCCTCCAGGCACGCCCGTCAAACCATTGCCTTTCGACATCGACTCCAGCGCTGGCTTGGTGATGCTTGACATCTGGATCCCGGGCGAATCGCCGGCCAACACGGAATACGAGATCTGGCTTCGTGGTCGGAGGCTCCATTTCCAGGGCGCCGGCGTCGCATGGCTGTACGGTAACTGCGACCCGGGAGTGGTCTATTCGCAGGTCGCAGACCACGAACAACAACGGAAGACCGCGGGCATCACGACGGTCCGGATATCGATCCATGACTTTGCCACCCTGTACCCGGGCAGCATCGCGACACTGGACGGGGGCGATCTGTAGCATGTCCGTCCCCGCACACACCAGATCCCTGACCAGCTTGTTTCGGCGACCATCCTATGTGGCGTGGACCGCATTACTGGTGGTCCTAGTCTTTGAAGGGGCCGCTGTAGTCTTCCAGTTGGAGGCTCCGCCAGGTGGAGGCTCGCCGCCCCCGACGACTAGTAGATCGTCGGCTCGGGCCTCAATGACGCGTGGGCGTGTCGTATCTCAATCGGACCTGCCCACCTTAGCCGTTCGTCCGATCGCATCTCTGCTTCCTGGCACAGTCGTCGTCTGGGGCGACGACTACTACGGCCAGACCGATCTGCCATCTGGTTTGTCGAACGTCGTATCAATAGCTGCTGGTGATGGCCACGCCCTCGCGCTGCGGGATGATGGCACCGTCGTGGCCTGGGGGTCCAATTCGCTTGGACAGGGCGAGGTGCCCAAAGGGCTGGCCGGAGTGGCGGCGATCGCGGCCGCCGGCGACCATAGCCTCGCGCTCCGTGGCGACGGCACAGTAGTTGCCTGGGGCGACGACACCTACGGTCAGAGCGACGTGCCGAATGGGCTGGTCGACGTTGCTGCGATCGCGGCCGGCGGCACGTTCAGCCTCGCGCTAAAGGACGACGGGGCAGTCTTCGGTTGGGGTTGGGATGAATACGGCCAGACGGATATTCCGGTCGGCTTGTCGCATGTGGTCGCCATCTCGGCAGGACGGAATCATTCGTTGGCTCTTAGATCCGACGGGACGGTTGTTGCCTGGGGTGTCGGCGAATGGGGCGACACAACGGTGCCTGCCAGTTTGTCCGACGTAGTGGCAATCGCAGCAGGCGGCTGGCACAGCCTCGCCGTGAGGGCGGATGGTAGCGTCGTGGGTTGGGGCGGGAGCACCAACATGCTCTCCGCAAACCAGCAGGCAATGACCGTTCCAGACGGCCTATTCCACGTCTACTCGGTGGCTGCTGGGGGCGACATGAGCCTGGCCCTCCGATCGGACGGGACCGTGGCGCAGTGGGGCGATGACCCGTTGGGCCTGATCCGAGAACCGAGCGGTCTGTCCAATGTCACGGCCGTAGCGGTTGGCGAGCAGTTCTGCGTCGCCGTGGTTGTGCCCCACCCGTCGGCAAGCTAGTGAGGGCTGGTTGACACGATCCGGCGGAGGGCAGGCGCAGTGCCATTGCCACCGGCTGGCCCCTCGTCGGGCTTCACGGCGGCAGTGTTACTCTCATGCCTCCGGATTCACAGATAACGGGCGCTGGCAAGAGTGCCCGGACAAGTTGACTCTGGCGACCATGGCCCATCTGCTCGGTATTGGGTGTGGGTGCAGGCGTGATGGACTAGAAACCTACGCGTATCCGCTGGGGCCTGTTGCTGCTGGCTCTTGCGGGTGAAGGTCTATTGGCCGCTCCGTCCATTGCGCGGGTGCACTCCGGCCCATCTGACCGTCAGTCCGGAGCGAGCCCCACCCTCCAGCAACAGTTGCCCTCGATTGGCTCAGTTTCCAGTATCGGTCCCAGGGCCGAGCAGCCGATCAAGATCGATGGCTCTGGCTTTGGACAACTTGCGCCCTACTCGGGAAACAGCGAGTACATCGAGCTCGCTGACCTGACCCGCGGCTGGAATGCCGGGTGGCACGAGCCGGGTTCGCCGGCCTCCGACACGGTCACCCTGGTTGTCGCTTCTTGGAGGGACTCCGAGATTATCCTCAACGGCTTCGCCGGAGACTACGGCGCTGTCTTCGACTCCGGAGGCAACCACTACGACTTCAATCTCAAGTCTGGAGACCAAGTCCGCTTGAGAGTCTGGAATCCACAGACGTCTGGCGGGCCGGCGGAATACCTCCTCACGGTGTCGGAGTGACCGGCGTTGCCGCCAGACAACCACCACAGCGATTGTCATGGAGCGCCCGGATCGACCAAGATGTTGACCAGCTGCTTAGCGATGGGCAGCGGGTGTATCGGCACTTCTATCTCAGCAACGGACGCCAAGGTGGGCCCAGTCAAGGCCGCGCTGAGTCCATCGACGATCCCACCGCAAGCCCTTGTCGCAGGAGACCGCGACCACAACATGGGCGAGGTACCGATCGATCTGCCCGAGGACTTCTCGATGGTCGTCGACCTCCTCGAGTAGGGGACAAACTAAACGAGAGCGATCCTTCGGGCCGGACAAGGGGGTGAGCGTGACAGGCTGGAAACCTACGCGGATACTATGGGGCCTGCTGCTGCTCGGCCTCGCGTGCGAAGTTGTTCTAGCTGCCCCGTTGATCACGCGGGTGGTTTCCGGCGCAGATGAGCCTGTGGCCGGGTCGTCCTCCGTTGCCCCGACATTGGATCATTCAAACACAGCCAAGCTGATCGACCCCACGCCGCCCTCAACGCCTCGCATAACCACGCCCGTCTTGCTGGTAACCTCGCCCCGCAGCACCTCGCGGGCGACGGAAAGGCCGGCCACGCTGCCGCCACCGACCCCGACCCCAGGCTGTGACCTGACTGGACCGGCTGAGCTCCAAGCCGGCCACAAGACGGGCACTCCGGTTGACAATCCGCCACCTGTTGCGATTCTCGCCACGCTGAGTAGGTGCCAGACTCTCATCGTGACCAGCGGGTCGATCTGGGTCGGAGGGTCGCAAATTTGCGGCTGGGAGCATCCGCAGATTTGTGTACTCGTGTGGACTGTCACCACTGATGGCGCTGTCACCCAGCCCACAACTGTCGGGATTGAAGCCGACCAGGGTCACAATTGGTGGACGATCGCGACCGGCTCGCCGGAAGCCGTGGCCAGATACAACGAGGCCAGCTACTGGGACCCCGCGTCGGGCAACTGCGACACCGGCTGTTCCTACGCTACCGTTGTCCCGTTCCTCGATGGTGTCGCCGGAAAAGCCTATACGCTCGCACCCTGAGAGTGCATCGGGCGCCTATGTCAGGTCCTACGCTTCGGTCGGCCCACAGATCTCCAAAACATAGACCCCCTCGATGGCGGTCGGCCCCTCGATAAGTTGCCGAGTGGCGGCCTCGAGGGCATCAACCTCTAGCCCATCCGGCACGCCGTAGTACACAGTCGCAGCCTTGACGGGCAACTCGACACCAACGCCCAAGGTGACGCCGATCTGAGGCGACGTCCCCGGGACGGGTACCTCCCAGTAGCCCTCGCCGATCGCGTCGACCATCTCGACAAGGCTGTAGGAGCCGTCGGGTTCTGCATCAAGAGCCCAGCCGTACCCGTCTCCCGCAGGATGCCAGTGAGCTGATTGGCGTGACCAATTGTCTCGTCCAAACGTTGTGGCCGCGAATTGTGCCGTTATGTGCTGCGCTGTCCAGGGAGCGCCTGGACTCGAGCCAGTGTGGTGCACCGGTCCCGCGCGACAAACTCGGGCGACGGCGCCAGTGGGAACACCGGGATTGTCAAAAGGCAGGCCACCGCTCGCCGCTGCGTCGCGAGCGGCATTGTCGCCGAAGCCTGGAGACAGAGCGTACACGGCTGCGTCCTGAACTGGCAGCCGGATGCCGCGAGCTGCCACAAGGCGCAGCGCGTGCCCTGATCCTGTGCCCGTTGCACCGAGAGAGGACTCTACCAGGTAGCCGCTCCCGCTCGAGAGAACATGGACTCCGCCGCTGGGATCACCTAACAGATGCGCGCCGATCGCCGCCCCGAACCTGTCAAGGATGGGCTTCCAGTTGGCGGGGCTGCGCGAGTACTCATCCGTGCCGGTGTCCGCCGCGAATTGTTCGATTGTCCGAGCGACCAGTTGCGATGTGGCTGCGGGACCGGTCGGAGAGGGCCGAATCGCAGGCGTGACTGTGGGTCCACTGATAGACGAGCCGGGCGAGCCAGCCAGAGTTGCCGCCTGATGATTGGGTTGGCTGCTCAGCAGAGCGGTCAGAATCCCCTCTGCGAGGAGGGATAGCAACAGAAGCCCCCAGAGGCTACGTGGCGGGTCCCAGCGTGTCACGTTCAGCCCCATCTCCCTATCAGAGGGACATGGATGTCCCGCGCGCAATCAGTATGCCAGCGTGATAGCAGGCGGCGGCGCGAGACGTCTGGCAGTCAATTCACGGGACCGTTCCATCGTCAGGAGCACGTGGGCCAGCCGGAGACACCATCAAGGGTCTCTGAGCTCATGGGGGCTGACGGGTTGTGGCTGTGGGCCGCGGACGACCTGTGGTCGACGTTCAGCCACCCGGGGCCGTACAGCCGAGGCCCCCTGTTTGGCCCATGGCTGAACGTCATTAGCGCCGTCAGGATCCCGTTCGTGAACGAACTCGTTCCATCCACTCATGCCGCCTCCGCGCCGATTTCGATCGACGCCGCTCGGCTGGCGTTGGAGAACGCTTCCGATGTCACGGCGGTGGCATCGCTCGTGGACCGGCTCGAGGTGATCCGCGTCGCCGCCCGCAAGGCGAAGACTTCGCACGAAGCGCAGAACGATTGGGCGACTCTCAAGCTCGAAGCGGAGCGAAAGGCGGGGCGGATGCTCGGCGAGCTGCGGACAAAGGGCAGCCTTCGGGCCGGCCGACCAAATGCTGACAGCTCGTCAGCATTGGCGGACTTGGGCATCGAGCAACAGCAGTCGTCGCGATGGCAGCGGCTGGCGGCCGTCCCCGAGGAACGATTCGGTCGCTGGGTCCAGGAGGTCCGGGGGTCTGGCAGCGAGGTGACCGAGGCGGGACTCTTCGCCCTCGCATCGCGCATCGCCCCGAGCGGGGGCCGCGGCTATATGGCATTCAGGCCCGCCCCGACTCCAACTGGCGCAGTGCCGAGGAACGTCCTCTTCCAGGGCGACTGCCTCGAGGTACTGCGCTCCGTGCCGGACCATTGCGTCGACGCCCTCGTGACCGACCCGCCGGCCGCTATCTCACTAATGAGGGCGGAGTGGGACAGCGACCGGGGCGGCCGTGACGAGTGGGTCGCCTGGATGACCGACGTCGCCCGGGAGTGCCTCCGAGCAATGAAGCCAGGAGCGTACGGACTTGTGTGGGCGCTCCCTCGGACCAGCCATTGGACCGCATGGGCGCTCGAGAACGCCGGCTTCGAGATCCGCGACAGTGTGCTTCACGTATTCGCTCAGGGGTTTCCCAAGAGCCACGACGTCGCCAAGGCGATCGACCGCTTGGTTGGCGCCGAGGGCCCTGTCGCCGAAGATGCCGGGCGATGGGACGGGCATGGGACCGCCCTAAAGCCAGCTCACGAGATCTGGTGGCTGGTCCGCAAGGCGCCCGAAGGAGGCGTTGCCCTAAATGCCCTGCGATGGGGCACGGGCGGTCTCGACATCGACGGCTCTCGCGTTGCCTGTGCTGACGACGACATGCCAAAAGCTGGCCATCGCACCGCCAACTTCGGCGACCGCCGCGCCAAGAGACGGTCCGGCGGGAATGGTTCGGGTGCTTGGGAAGCCGACCAGCTTGGCCGCTGGCCTGCAAACGTAGCCCTGTCGGACCCCGTGTTTGACGGCGGCTACCCTGACGAAGTGGTGAATGGCGCCCAAGCTAATGCCGCCGGCAATCGCTCCGCGTCGCGCTTCTTCCTCATTCCGAAGGCCAATGAGCGCGACCGGAACTCCGGAGTTCCGGGATCGTCGCCGGTCGAGAACGATCACATCGCAGTCAAGCCCATCGAGCTCATGCGCCACCTGGTCCGACTGGTGGCGCCGAAGGGCGGACTCGTCCTTGATCCCTTCGCCGGATCCGGGTCGACAGGCGTTGCCGCCGTTCTGGAGGGCGCGGACTACCTGCTGATCGAGCAGGATGAGGGTCACGCCGAGATCGCCCGCGCGCGTCTCGGCCTGTGACCGAGTAGAAGTCAGCCGCCACCTCGCATCGTATTGAGCTGTTTGTCGGCAGCGGCGAGGTCGCTCATGGTGTCGCCCGCTCCAGTGCGTAGCAGAACGCGGCGAAGGCACCGAGGTAGGCAAGGTGGGCCGGGCGGCCTTCGGAGGCGGTCGCTGCGGCCCAGGCAGCGACCTCGGCGGCATATGCGGGGGCGTTGTTCCCGGTCCTAGCAAGTTCGCGGGAGGCGGCGAAGGCAGCTTGGGCGGCCATCTCGCATTCTTCCTCAGTCGCTGACCCCACCAACCATCGTCTGGCCATAGCCAACGCATCAGCGGGTCGAGTGTCGTCCGGATACTCGCGTTCGAAGATCGGTACGACTTGAGTGGCCCAATCGCAAGCTTTGAACGCCAAACTCTGGCGTTTGGTCAGTCTCTTCTTCGCTCCGTAGGGGATGCTGTCGCTCATCAGCCCCCTCTTCCTATTCGGTGGGATTCCAGGTTGGCTCTCTTCGAACCCAAGGCCGCATGCGAAGTTTTCCGTCGGTGGACCTCTCAACTGAGATATCGGTTCTTAAGAGGGGATGGTGATGGTTATCTAGAAGCTTACGAGTATCACCATCACCATCACCGCCTGGGATTGTTATGTCTGTTTGTAGGCGGGCGGTGAGAGTTGTCAAGCATTCCCGTCGTAAACGACCTCAAGACCCCGAAGTCGCCCCGGTGCCAAGACGGCGCAATTGATTTCGCGCCGAGGTTGCCAATCGGTCCGAAGCTGACCACGACCCGCCTGGTTGCGGGATTGAATGACGGTCTCAAATTGCTTCCCCGACAGGGATCGCTAGCGTCTCTGCTCGCCGAGGGTTGCGGCCGCCACCTTCTGCACGACCGGTCGGCCAGCGTGACCAGGTGCGAGTAGGCTAGCAGGCACTACCGTGCGGGGACCTGCCCTGTGGGAGCGATTCGGCGCGGCCAGCCTGACTTTGAAGTGAGGGAAACGGGGCCATGGTGAGCGAACTCAACCTCGACTATCCCGACCTCCTGGAGCTCCTGAGGAGTCAGTTGGTCCCCTCCCGGACCGAGTCACATGCCTTCCTGCTTTGGTATCTAGAGAGTCTGTACCACCTTGACGCGCTCATGGCGGAGGACGCCGTGTGCGATGGCCCTGACGACAAGGGGATCGATGGTCTGTACGTCGATGAGATCAACAGCCGTATCGACGTCCTTCAAGCCAAGATCGTCCAGTCGCCTGCCAAGACCATTGGCTCGTCGCAGCTCAAAGAGTTCTCGGGGACGCTGGATCAATTTGGTTCGCCCGAGGGTGTCGAAAGCATCCTCGACACGACGACCAATTCGGAATTGCGTGACCTGATCGAGACGATGAACCTTCCCCAACGGATGCGAGATGGCTACTCCGTTCGGGGAGTCTTCGTCACGAACGCCAGGGCCGACCAGTCAGCCCGTGACTACCTGGCGACAACGTCTAAGCCCATCATCCTCGTTGATCGACCGCAGATCGAAGCTCAGTACATACCGGCCCACCATGCCCCGCCCGTGACACGTCCGGTTACCTTCGACATTGGTGGCTTTGACGTCGGAGAGTACCGAGTGGGCAGCCAGCGAGTCGTGGTTGTTCCGCTGTCCGGCCGGGACCTCATCGCCATGGACGGGATTCAGCTAGGTGGACTCTTCGACTACAACGTCCGCCAGTACCTTGGCCGAACCAACGTCAACCGAGACATCGCAAAGAGCGTCGGGGACGCGAGCGAACATGCCAACTTCCTGCTCTACCACAATGGCATCACCGTTGTGGCCGAGAGAGTAGACACCTCGGTCCGTGGCAGTCTGACAATAGAGAACTACGTCGTTGTCAACGGCTGCCAGAGCCTGTCGGTCCTTTGGGAGAACAGAGCGAAGCTCACGGACGACCTCCGGATCCTCGCTCGGATTATCGAACTGGACCGGTCCTCGCCGCTTATGGATCGGATTACTCATCACAGCAACAACCAAAACGGTATCCGTCCCCGCGATTTCCAATCCAACAACCCGATCCAGCTCCGACTCCGGTCCGAATTTGAGAGTCTCTACGGTGGGCGGATCTCCTATCAGATCAGCAGAGGCGAACATGTCGGGTCTGGGATTGAAGGCATCGACAACGAGCTTGCCGCGCGAGTCCTGCTGGCCTTTGACCTCGGACGACCCTGGAACGCACACGAGACCTACAAGCTGTTCGACGAGCTCTACAACCAGGTCTTCGCACGGCCCGAGGTGAACGCCACCCGGATCGTCGCCCTCGTGGATCTCTTTCGTGTCGCCGAGGTCGTAACTCCTGTGATCAAGACGTCAGGTCTGGCGAACTTGACCCTCATGAAGTTCTACTTGCTGTACCTGATGCGCCAAGCGTTCGACAAAGATCGTCTGGGTTCCCAACTGGTCCGTGACCCGGCACCTTTCGTTCGTAGTGAGGAAGAGCGTCACCACCTAGGGCAGTGCGCACTCGAAGTTCTGAAGGATCTGGTGGTCGACTTGGAGGCGGAGGTCGAGGAGCGAGAGTCGGCTCAGGGTCCGCTCGACTTCAAGAGGCTGTTGAAGACGGAGAAGGAAGTCCGAATCCTCACCAAGGACGTGATGACGGGCTATCTCAAGGCCATTCGAAGGAGGCGCTCCGCCTCGTTTACCGAACTTTGGGAAAAGGCTCATGCCGCCACCGGCGCCTCAGCCGCGAGCCGCTAGGCTAGCCGCCTGACCTAACGGGGGACATGTGTCCGGCCGAGCATCTCCACGAATCTGGATTGGTTTGCGTAATCCCCTTGACGATTCCGCTTCGCTGCCTATAACCCGCCCAGCGCCCGACCGATTGTTGGGCCTGTGCGAATAGGAGCAGCGAAATGATTCTCTCGACCCTTTGCGTGAACGCCATTGTGCGGACGTCCCTGCCTGACGGCATGACCCCAAGCGAAGCCTCAACCCTGGCTGTGGCGGCGTTGAACGCGGGTGCCGCCCAGCTCGCCAAGGGCGCAGTCCTTCGCGACCCCTCGGCCTACGGAGGCGAAATCGTCGCCCGGGGTATCTCGAGGTGGAAGCAC
>Ga0182027_10007049_pt1 | contig 16671 bp, 14 predicted proteins | sample 712E1DmetaG_FD_121300 | JGI IMG/M metagenome (GOLD analysis project Ga0182027, IMG submission 121300) | Permafrost microbial communities from Stordalen Mire, Sweden - 712E1D metaG (Illumina Assembly) | ecosystem: Environmental > Terrestrial > Soil > Wetlands > Permafrost | place: Sweden... | reverse complement strand
GACGAATTCGCCATGGGCTCCACCACCGAGAATTCCTATTTCGGCATGACCCGTAACCCCTGCAACCTCGGGCATATTCCTGGAGGATCGAGCGGCGGAAGCGCCGCTGCGGTTGCGGCCGGATTCGTTCCCGCCTCGCTCGGCTCCGACACGGGCGGCTCCATACGGCTTCCCAGCGCCTATTGCGGCGTCGTCGGCCTCAAACCGACCTATGGCAGGGTTTCGCGATACGGGCTCGTGGCGTTCGGATCGTCGCTCGACCAAATCGGCCCCATGGCCGCCGATACGCGCGACGTCGGCCTTATGCTCTCGATTATTTCGGCCCCCGACGAACGCGATGCGACCCATGCCGGACAGCGTTTTACCGACGAGACGGGCCTTTATTCCGATGCGGCGCACGGTCTTACCATCGGCGTCCCCAAGGAATACTTCGGCGTTGGGCTCGGCGCGCCGGTACGCTCATCCATCGAAGGCCTCAAGGAAAAACTCTCGAGCGCCGGAGCGACGTTTGTCGACGTGTCGCTTCCGAACCTCGACTCTGCCGTCGCCACGTACTATATCATTTGCACGGCTGAGGCGTCGTCCAACTTGGCGCGCTTCGACGGGGTCAAATATGGTTTTCGCTCCGACAAGGCAAGCTCACTCCTTGACCTTTACCAAAACACCCGCCGGGAAGGCTTCGGCGCCGAAGTCAAGCGCCGGATCATGCTGGGGACCTATGTGCTGAGTTCAGGCTACTACGACGCTTATTACCTCAAGGCCGCCAAGGTCCGCACGCTCATCGCGCGCGACTTCGACCGCGTTTTCGAACGCTGCGACGCCATCATTTCCCCGGTCGCGGCAACGACGGCTTTTGCCGTGGGAGAAAAAAGCGAAGACCCGCTCAGCATGTACCTTACCGATATTTATACCGTGTCGGCCAACCTTGCGGGAATTCCGGGTATTAGCGTGCCGTGCGGAAAAGACGGCGTTTTGCCCATCGGCGTGCAGTTCATGGCCCCGAAATGGCGCGAAGACACGCTCCTCAAGCTCGGGTTTGCAACGCAAAGCCCGGCCGGTTAGCCGCCCTTGCCGCCGATGCGCCTTCTATTTCCGTCACGGTTTCGCATCGGGTTCTTGACCGCGGCCCTGTGTTGCGTGGTGACCCAGGGTTGCATGGAGCCGCGGGTGCGGTACACGCGCGACGAACAAGGCGGCGTCCACATGTTCGTTCCCGGCAACTGGGACTACCGGACCAATTACCGGGTCCCTCAGGCGCGGCTAAAGAAAATCGCGGACTCCTACCTCGGAACGCGATATAAAAACGGCGGCACCAGCAGAAAAGGGGTGGATTGTTCGGGTTTCGTGTTTCTCGTTTTTCAAGAACTTATCGGCGCGGCGGTCCCCCGGTCTTCGGGAAAACTTTGGAAATTAGGGACCACCGTTTCAGGCCCCGAGGCCCGTTCCGGGGACCTCGTGTTTTTCAGGGGGGGCTTTTTTAACGGCATTAATCACGTGGGCATTTACATGGGCAACAAAACTTTCATCCATGCCAGCGCGACAGGCGGCGTCATGTACGACGGGCTTGACGAAGCTTATTACAAAAAACGTTTTGCGGGAATACGGAGGATTTTTTAACATGGCAATCGTGTTTCAAGGCGAGCGTGGCGCGTTTACGGAACTTGCGGCCATTGAGTATTTCAGCGGCAAGGAAAAGGCCATGGCGGTTGCGAAGTGGGAAGACGTTTTCAAGGCGGTTGAAAACGGCAGGGCCGCCTATGGCATTATTCCCATCGAAAACTCCCTTGGCGGCAGCATCCACCGCAATTATGACCTGCTCTTGCACCACGATCTACTTATCACCGGAGAAATTTACCTGAAAATCTCCCAATTTCTCCTTGCCAATAAAGGCGTTGGCCTTGGGCGGATAAAACGGGTTTTCAGCATCCCGCAGGCCTTCGAGCAATGCAAGCGCTATTTCGATAAAAACCCGGCATTTGAGTGCGTCCCCGCCTCCAACACGGCCGCGGCGGCAAAAAAAATAAAAGAAGAAAACCTGCTCGAGGCGGCCGCCGTATCGTCAATGCAGGCCGCCATCGATTATGACCTGAAAATCCTGGCCCGCGATATTGAAGACGACAAGGAAAACATCACCAGGTTTCTTATTCTGTCGAATAAAAAGATCTCCCCGCGAGGGACGAAGGCCATGAAAACCTCGGTTGTTTTCTCCCTTAAAAATATCGCGGGCGCGCTCTTTAAAAGCTTGAGCGTTTTCGCGCTGCGCGACATCGACTTGCTCAAGATAGAATCCCGTCCCGTGCGCGGGAAACCTTTCGAATACCTTTTTTATCTTGACTTTTCGGGAAGCGCCCACGAGGAGGCGCAGCGAAACGCCATCAACCACCTGCGGGAAATTACGGTCATGTGCAGGGTTTTAGGCTCCTATCCCGTTGGCAGCGTGGCGCACCCGGCTTACAAAAAAAGACGGATATAAAACAGTGCGAAGGACTTTCGCCCTGACTATTTTTATAGCTGCATGAGGTCCAACCCGCCAGTGGGCGGATAACAATCGGTCAAAGGAGTTTCATTATGTCGGCAATTAAAAATATCCGGCCATTTATAAGGTTAAAAATTTCGGCCATCATGGTTTTCGCGGTAATGGGGACAAGCTTCGGTCAATCGGCATGGGTATGGAAAAGCCCGCTTCCGCAAGCAAATCCGCTCTACTGCGCGGCCTATGGCCTAAGCGTGGACGGAAGCGGCGGCCTCTTCGTGGCCGTGGGCCTCGGCGGCGCGATCGTGACTTCGCCCGACGATTCGGTTTGGACCGTAAGAAATTCCAATACTCCCAATGACCTCTACGGCGTGGCCTATGGTCATGGCCTGTTCGTGGCCGTGGGATACGACGGCACGATCGTGACATCTTCCGACGGGCTCACGTGGGCGATTAAAAACCAGGGCACGACAAATGATTTGTATGCAGTGACCTATAGCGACAGCGTGTCGCCAAGCCAACCCGGCCAGTTCGTTGCGGTCGGGTACTATGGCGCGGTTGTGACCTCGCCCGACGGCTCCGCGTGGACGCTTAGGACCTCGGGCACGACAAAAGGTCTCAATGCCATAGTTCATACCGACAGCCTTTCCGGCCTGTTCGTGGCCGTGGGCGATTCCGGCGCGATGGTGACTTCCTCTAACGGCGTATCGTGGACGACAAAAAACACCGGGACCCTCAACTACCTTTATTCGGTTGCGTTTGGAAACGGCAGGTTCGCGGCGGCGGGCGAATCGGGTACTATTATAACGTCAACTAACGGGACGGCCTGGACGACTGAAAATCCGGCCACAACCTACGATTTGTATACCGTGGCGTTCGAAAGCGGCATTCTAAGCGGACAACCGGGACTGTTCGTGGCCGTCGGCGATTCCGGCACGGTCCTGACCTCAACCAATGGCACGTCCTGGACCAACGCCAACTCAGGAACGGCCGAGTATCTTTCCGGCGTGGCATTCGGCGGCGACCGCGCCGTTGCGGTCGGCGACGCCGGGACCATTCTGGCGTCTACGGATGCGGTTTCCTGGACGTCAAGAAATTCCGGCAACACCAACGATTTGTATTCGATTGTCCAGGGAAGCGGCTTGTACGTTACCGTCGGGGACTTTGGCACGATCTTAACGTCTTCCGACGCCTCGACATGGACGTCGGTCAATTCAGGCACGCATGATTATCTTTTGTCCGTTGCCTACGGGAACGGCAAATTCGTCGCCGTCGGCGCGGGAGGCATTATCCTGACCTCCGCCAATGGCTCGGCGTGGGCCGAAAAAAGGGCGGATTCTTCGTATGACCTCTATTCCATTGCCTACGGCGACGGCCGGTTCGTGGCAGTGGGCGATTCCGGCACGGTCCTGAGTTCAACCGACGGTTCCGCTTGGTCAACGGAGAATTCGAATGTATCAAACCATCTTGGTTCGGTTTGCTTCGGCGACAGCCAGTCGACTTCCCAGCCGGGGCTGTTCGTTGCCGTGGGTGACACGGGCGCGATAATTACTTCGCCAAACGGCCTGACCTGGACAATAAAAAATTCGGGCGTGGTGGACTTTCTTGACGGTGTAACGTATGGCGGACAAGGCCAGGCGGGTAAGTTTCTGGCAGTGGGCGCCAACGGCACGGTTTTGGCTTCCCCCGACGCAGCGGACTGGACAATAGCAAGACCGGACACTGCCTTAAATCCTCTTATCGCCATAGCGTATGGCAACGGTGTTTTTGTCGCCGTGGATGACACGGGAACGATCATGACATCTTCCGACGCTTCCCTCTGGACAACCCAATATTCAAACCCCTCCCTTTGGTTCAATGCCGTTGTTTATGGAACAGGCGCTTCGGGCCAGCCGGGGCAGTTTGTGACGGTAGGAGGAGAGGGCGTGATTATAACGTCGATTGCCGGTAATTTAGCGGTCCGTTACCAGCATATCGCAAAAGCCAATGGCGCTTTGACCCTAAAAATCGCCGTCACCGCTGCCGGTATCCAGGCGATTGTTCCTAAGAGCGCTTCCGGCAATCTCATAAACGTCGGCGTTTTCACCGCCTCGGGCAAACGGGTTTATGGCGCCGCGCTTATGGCCAAAAACGGCATAATGACGATCCCCTTGAAGGGATTAGCGGCAGGCAAGTATTTCATGTCCGCTTCAAACGGCCCTATGGCGGAACTTTCGTCGCCGTTTGTCGTAACGAAATAACGGCCGTCGGGCAAAGGCCCGGGCAAGAGGCAGGTTGTCAATGACTACACAAGATCTTTCCAGTCATCGGTCAATTGACGCTCATGAATTGAAGCGGACCGAAGAGGCCTTGCGGATAAGCGAGGAGAAATTCTCCAAGGCCTTTAAAACAAGCCCCGACGCACTCAACATCAACCGGCTCTCCGACGGCATATATCTTGAAATCAACCCCGGATTCACCGCGATAACCGGCTACACCGCCGACGACGTTATCGGACGCTCGTCGCTTCCCGGAGAACTGGGCATCTGGGTCGACCAGAAGGACCGCGACCGCATGGTAGCGAGCCTGCAAGCGAGCGGTGAAGTCATCGGATTAGAAGCGCCGTTCAGGATGAAAAACGGGCAGATACGCATCGGCGTGATGTCGGCGCGGGTCCTTGAAATAGGCGGCGAACCGTGCATTCTTTCCACAACGCGCGATATTACCGAACAAAAAAAAGCCGAACTTTCGACGCTTGCCAGCGAACAAAAATACCGTGAGCTCGCCAATTCGGTGCCGGTGGGCATCTTTGAGAGCGATTGCGCCGGGAAATTGACATTTGCAAATGCGATACTCTTCGAATGGTTCGGTTATTCCGAGGCCGAATTCAGCGCCGGGCTGAGTTTGGTCGAACTGGTGTCCCCCTTTGACCGGGCCCGGGTGCGGGAAAATGTGGCCCGCGTTTTATCGCGGTCGCGGCCGCTCACCAACGAATACGAACTGACCCGCAAAAACGGTGCGGCTTTTCCGGTCATGACCATTACCCGGCGGATATGCGACCAGGAACGAATTGTCGGACTACGCGGCATATTGCTTGATTTGACCGAGAAAAAGAAAATGGAATTTGCTATGCAAAACATGGCGAAGCTCGAATCGCTCGGCGCGCTTGCCGGGGGCATCGCCCATGATTTCAATAACCTGCTCGCCGGGATTTTCGGCAACATCGACCTGGCCCGCTCGGTTTCAAAGGAGCCGGCGGCGCTCGAATACCTTCGGGCCACCATGGGTTCCATGGACCGTGCGCGGGCCCTGACCCAGCAACTGCTGACTTTCGCCAAGGGCGGGTCTCCGGTGTGTAAAATAACGCCTTTGGTCCCCTTTATTCAGGAGATTGTCCAATTCGCCTTGAGCGGCTCGACGGTTTCATGCCGGTTTTCCATGGCAGACCCCCTTTGGCCGTGCAATATCGACAAAAACCAAATCGGCCAGGTGCTCGACAATATCGTCATTAACGCCCAGCAGGCAATGCCAAACGGCGGTACGATCGACATCACGGCCGAAAACGTCTTTCTTGAGGAAGGGGATTTTCCGGGATTGTCAAAAGGCGCTTATGTCAGGGTTTCGATCAAAGATACCGGCATCGGCATCCCCAAGGAAATCATGCCGCGCATTTTTGACCCGTTCTACACTACGAAAACAAAGGGCCACGGCCTCGGACTCGCCACCAGTTATTCCATTATCAACCGCCATGGCGGATGCATTACCGTGGATTCCGAACCCGGAAAAGGCAGCGCCTTTCACGTTTTTTTGCCCGCATCGGTGCAGAGCGTTAACGAGGGCCCAACCGACTTTATCACGCATTCGGGCCTAGGAACGGTCCTTATCATGGATGACGAGGAAGCGGTCCGGGCTTCGCTCGGAAAAATCCTTGAATCGTTCGGCTACGACGTGGTCGGCAAAACCGACGGCCAGGAAGTCCTGGATTTCTTTCGGAGCGAAACGGCGGCTTTACGCCCCATTACGGCCATGATCTTCGACCTCACGGTCCCCGGCGGCATGGGCGGCGTGGAAACGCTCGCGGAAATCCGGAAGCTCAATAAGGAAATTCCGGTTTTCGTGATAAGCGGCTACGCCGACAATTCGGTGATGAAAAACCCCGTCCGATTCGGATTTACCGCAAGCATCTGCAAACCATTCACGATGGCCGAACTGTCGGAAACATTGCATAAACACCTTACAGGGCCTCGCGGCGATTCAAATCGCCGCGCGCAAGAAAATAAAGCGCCGCAAGCATCGAGCACGGAAACAGCGCCCCATAATACGGTATCATAATTCCCAGAAGCGCGATAAGCGGAAATCCCCAGAAAAAAACGCCCGCAAACCGGACCTCGGAAGACGAAGCCATTGACGAATACCATTGGCCCGCGCCGGCGACCAGAAACGACTGCGTTGACAGGAAGTTAATGGTCCGAAAGACGCCGCGCGGAAAAACCGGCCCCGAATTCCCCGTGGCAAGAAACATGATCGTAAAAGGCAGGCAAAAAAGCGCGGCAACCACGGCGTTTGCAATGAAAAAATCGCGCTTGGTTATCGTATAATAACTGCATCGCATGATTTTTTGCGCGGAAGCCATGGCGCTTTCCGCGTTCATGGCCAAAAGGGCGAACGGGAATATGACGTTGATCAAGTCGGAAACCTGATACCGCGAGTTTCCGAGCATCGCGCAGGCCAGGGCCGAAAGCGCAACGCCGCCAAGCGGGACCGCGATCGAGGCGAAAAGATCGCCGTGCATAAAGTATAAAAGTTGACGTCGCGAAACGGCCCGCACCGGGTTTCCAAGAAAGCGCGTGCTTTGGCGCGAGACCGCCTCAATGGCCGCTATGCTTAGCCGACGCCATTGAATGTTTCCCAGGCCCCACTGTCCCCTAAGCGCCCTGTCCTTTGCTGTCGGATGGAGCAGTCCGCCGGAAACGATGGTTGTCAGTGTCCACTCCAAGGCCTTTACCTCTCCGTACCCGCACAAGAAAATAACCAAAGACAACGCTTTAAAATTCGATCGCGCAAAGCACAGCTCTCCAATGATCAGCAGGCCATAGCACAGGGAAATAAACAGCATAAGATTCGACGATTGTTGCTTGACATGAAAGATTACGCAAGCTTTTCTTTGCTCGAACGACACGCCATAGGAAAAAAGCGCGTTTGGTTCCCGCGGAAACCGAACGAGCGACAAGGACTGCTTGACCAAAACAAATAATAGCGCGGGCGCCAAGACCAAAAGCTGCCATGCCACGGGAATAGGCGGGATTTTTGGGAATATGCCGGATTCAAAAACGACGAAGTCGATGACGGTAAAGATCGCGGCAAATTGGAAGAGTTGGTCCTTTTTTACCGGCTTGCCTAAAATCAAGGCTGCCAGGCGCGCAACATTCATCCGGATCAGTCCTTGAGGAGTTTAAGATACATTTCATCGACGGTTGAAGTTCCGGGGGAATGATTTTTAAGGCCGGCGAGCGTACCTGAAAACTGCACGGCGCCTTCGCGTATCACGACGACATGCTCGGCGATGCTGTTGACGAAGTCGATTGAATGCGAGGAGACCAAAACGCCCACGCCGCCCGCGATCTTTTGCCGGATAATTTCCTTAAGGCCCAAAACCGATAAAACGTCGAGAAAGTTTGTCGGCTCGTCAAGAATGACAAACCCGCGATCGCCCAGAAAAGCGATAAGCAGCCCCAGTTTTTTCCTCATGCCTTGAGAATATTCCGAACACTTTTTCTCCCGAAGCCAGGGACCTATTCGCAGGTGTTCCGAAAAAAAATCAAGCTCACGCTTAAATGCCTCTGAAGCGACCCCCCGCAAATCCCCTACTATTTCGATAATTTCGCGGCCGGTAAGATCGTCGTCTAAAAAAATTTCCTCTGGCAGGTATCCAAGCCTGAAGTCGCTCAGCATGTTGCCGTGAATATCTACGACTTTTTTATCGTCGATATAATAGTCGCCCTCTATGGAAATAAGTTGCCGAAGAAGGACCTTAATCAGGGTTGATTTGCCGCTGCCGTTTTCACCGACCAATCCGATGGTGGAGGAACTATCGAACGACACGGATAGATTATTGATCGCATTTTTTGGCGACTTGGGGTATCTGAAAGAGACATTTTCAAGCCTGAAGCGCATGGAGGTCCATTATTATTAGTGAAGGAATAATCATCGAAAATACATCGAAACCCTTCGGGGCTTCAATATATAAAGGCGCTATCGCTCGGCCCGCCTGCGGTGCATTTCGGGGGACTCTTTTGCAAGAAAAAATAATCCGCCGCTTGCGCACATCATGACACCGAGTCCTACCAAGGAGGGTACATAGGAATTATGAAGCGCGCTTTTCAGGCCGTCCATGAGCACAATTAAAAGCCCCGATGCCTGAACGACCAGGGCGAAAATGCCGTTACTTGCGCCTTCCGGGGCCGGATTGGTGATCTCCGCGCCATATTGGTAGGCCACGGGCGTAACGCCGGTAACGCAGAACCCAAGAACGAAAAAACAGGCGATTTCAAAATTAAACCCCGTTGCCAAAGCCAGACAGAGCGTTGCGGGCACGGCCCCGAAAATCCCCAGCAGGATTATCGTTTTTCTTCGATGCAAAGCATCGGAGAAAATGGGCAAAACCACGCTTCCGATGATGCCCGCCGCCAGCAGAACGACGGTCAGGGTGATTCCCTGCCCGGCAGTCAATCCCTTTTCCCTCCCCAACCCGTCGATCAGGGTGAAAACCGCGTTGACGATCCCGCTGCCGATGAAAAGGGCGAAGGACAGTAAATAGACTTCCCGCTGCCTGAGCATCTTTTTAAATCCGTCAAGGACCAGGGCCCGCGCCTCATCTTCAGCGGGGCCCGCGGGAGTGGGCGGTTTGGAGCGCGCAAGCGTGAGAAAAAGCGCCGCGGCCGCAAGCGTAGCGACCGCATAGATCATTTGCATGCCCTTGAATTGAAACGCCCGGAATAGCCACGGAGTAAGGGCCTCGCCAAGCCCGATACCCAAAAACATGGCAAGGAAAATGACGCCCGTGATCGTCGCCCGCTGTTTGTGGGGAAACCAGAGCGCGGCAAGTTTTGTAAAAGCGTTAAGAAGAAACGGTTGTCCCACCGCTATGCCGATGGAGCCGATAAACGCGCTGGTATAATTGCATGGGAAAAGCGCCCGGAGCATGCCGAAGGCCCCGATGAGCAGCGCGCCGAACCCGACGGCTTTTTTAAATCCGAAATAATCGATGGCCCATGCAGCGGGAAACGCGACGGGTAAATAAATCAGCATAAAGAGGTTCGCCAGCATATCGACGTCCTCCCGTTTAACGCCGTAGGCGTTTGCCGCCGACGAAGCGATGGGCGCGTAGCAGATCCATAATACTTGGACCATGACGTTGATCAGCATGAAAACCGCGAGCACGACCCAGCGATACGGATAGATTTTAAAATTTTGTTCTCTCAAAGGTTTTCCCCGGTCCTCGGTTGCAAGTTATCCGATCAAAATAACCGATATGAATTCAATCGACAAGTACATTAAAATTCCATGACGAACATTTTTTTAGGACTTTGCCGTTACAATTAATTATTTTAATTCCCAAGAACCACCGGCTGTGAAATGTATTGCGGCGGGCCTGGTTTTTTTCTAACCAATTTTTAAGGAGTCCTGAATGGGCAAGAAGTTGTATGTAGGCAATCTGACCTACAGTATTGGAGACAGCGATCTCCAGGCGTTGTTCGCACCGTTTGGAACCGTTGCATCAGCGCAGGTCATTATGGATCGCGAAACCGGACGCGCAAAGGGTTTTGGTTTTGTCGAAATGGGTACGGACGAAGAGGCCAATGCCGCCATCGCGGCGTTGAACGGTAAAGAAGTTGAAGGCCGCGCCCTCACGGTCAACGAAGCTCGTCCGAAAACCGAAGGCGGAAGCCGAGGCGGTTTCGGCGGAGGAAGCAGGGGCGGTTTCGGCGGAGGCGGTCGCAGGGAACGCTATTAATATCGAATAGTAATCAAGGTTAGCGTACGCCTTTTAAAGCGCACGAATATAAAAAACGTTCTACAGCAATGTAGGACGTTTTTTTATCGTTAACGAACGGTAAAATGAACGCAATTTGCGGAATGCGTAACTAAATATTATTCAGCGTGATTGCATGATTTTAAAAAAAAATCTTTTACTTACTTATTCCATTTAATAGATTAATAGGATCACTCATCCGTTTTCCATCTTTCGCAAAGGGGGATTTTTATGCGTTTAAAACACTTAGGTATTTGCCTATGCGGCCTCAGTTTATTCGGCGCTTCGGCATTCGGCGCCATTACGACAAAAAATTCGGGTAAAGCTTCGGCGTCCGCAAAAACAGCGGCCGGAAAAATACTTGCCGGTCCCGTTTCCTCGATCGATGTTGGAAAAAAGGAAATCGTCGTGGACAGAAACGGAAAACACTATCCTATTATCATCGGCGCATCGACGAACATCGTCAGCGCAAACTCCCCAATTACCTTTGAAACCATCAAGGTGGGCGACCATGTTTCCGTGGAGTATGTCAGGTCTTCCGACGGCCGCAGGACCGCCTTGACCGTCGATTCGAAATCGATGGTTGCTCCCGCAAGCCATAAAGCGTCCGTGGCTAAAAATGTTAAAGCCGCTCCGCAAAAAGAGGCTGTAGCCGCTAAATCCGAAGTGAAGGCCGGGCCCAAAAAAGAGGCCGCCGCACCCAAGGCGGAGATCAAGGCCGAGGCGAAGAAAGATTCGCTGAACGCTCCAAAGCCTGAAGCCAAAGTCGAGCCGAAGAAAGATCCCGCAACAGCACAAAAAACCGAAGTGAAAGCCGAGCCTAAAAAAGAAACCGACGTAGCGCCCAAAGCGGAAGCGAAGGCTGAAGTGAAGAAAGATACCTCTGCCGCCGCGAAACCTGAAGCCAAAGTCGAGCCGAAGAAAGATCCCGCCGCGGCACAACCGGCGAAAGCCCCCAACTGACAGCGGACCCAAACGTAAAATTTGACAAAAAAGGGCCGTCTCCCGCACCAGGCGGGGGACGGCCCTTTTTTTGTCCGGCCCCGAATCACCGCTTGGCATACGATCACGGACCGCCGGAAATCCTCATTGCTTCATTGAAATATTTTTCAACAAGCGCCTTTTTGACCCTTTTTTCGGTTGACCTGCCGCGGTTGAGTTCCCGTTCGAGGGACACGGCCATGTTCGAAGAATCGGCCACCGCCTCCGCAAGCGCGCGCTTTGACAGGATATAGCCGACCGGACAATCGAAATGGCGTCCCATAAGTTCCCTGAATACCCAGGCGACGGCCGCTTTGCGGCGCTTGTCGGGGCCAAGGTTACGATAACCGGGAAACTTCGCCTGGTAATGGCGCATATTGTCAATAATATAGTTTTTTTCCGTCAGCAGCGCCGAGCCCTTCACGTACTCGTCATACGCGCCTTTCTCGCGGAGTTTGGCCGCGATTTCACGTTCGATGGTAAAAAGCTCCATGACGTCGTTGATCGCGTAATTGAGCAGCTGCGGCCTAATCGGCCGCTTGAGCCAGTTGGCGCGCTGAAAGGAATCCTTGACCTTTTTGTCGATCTTGAGGTATTCGGAAAGGTTGACCGGCATCTTCAGCAGCTTCTGACCGACGGCTATATCGCGCACCGGAGCGATCGTGCACCCGAGCACGTTTTGCGCCATGAACACGTCGTTGGCGCAGGAAAACATGATCTTGACAATTGCGGGATCGATTAAAAAAGCGCGCAGTGCGCGCAGCGCCGGATTGTTTCCCAAGGAAAGCACGTCGATGACCGCCGTTTCACTTCCGTCAAAGCACTGGATGATGGAAATCGAATAGGCGTAGCGGATAGTGCCCTGATCGCCTTCCAAATCGAGGGCCACGGCGCCTACGGAGCGCCGGCGCAAATCTTCGAGGTATGCCGCAAGCTCCTTTTCGTGTTCGATGTACCGATTGATGCGGGGTTGCAAAACGGACGGGTCCATTGTTCCTTTTTCACGTGCCGGAAAACAGCGTGCCCTAAATAAGCGCCCGGCGCGGGTGGCGTACCCGCGTAACTACATAATATAGCTTTTCTTGGAGTCAAATACCACCACCAATGGCGGTTTCCGAAGGCGGGAAATGGAAACGGTCAAAAATATGACCGGGCCGGTTGTTTTTGGGCCGTCGCAACATCCTGCAACCAAGCGGTCAGCGGTCGCATTTCACGTTTGCCGATGCAGCCGCGTTCGATAAGCATCGAATAGCAGGTAAGCAGATTTTGTCCGATTGCCTCCACCCCACACGGCAAACCCAGATCGCGAAGTTCCCGGGCAATAGGTCCGATATGCAAATACCCGGGAACTTCGTCGCGTAAGTCCTTGAAAAGATTATGGTGGTTTCGCTCATGAAAAACCGTGGCCCCATGATGAAGGACATGCCAGCCGCAGGTCCACGCGATGCGCTGGGCGATGAGGCCCCGCCAGATATCGGTCATTCTGAAACCGCAATAGCTCGGCAAATACAAAAGCGCAAACGCTTCTTTAAACCATGTCGTGTTCTGACTATTGAGTGGACAAATGCAGCCGGTTCCAAGGGCGATGGCCGGTTTTTTTTCGAAGAAAACGGGCGGCGGCAGCGTAAGCCTGAAAATTGCGTCGACGTCGGGATTTTTATCGATCAATCCTTGTTGGATCGGGGCGCGCACCGTGCGCGGGCCTCCGGGCTCGCAGAGCTTTTTTGCGCCGAACAACTTTTCCAGGGCAAAACCCCGCGGCCAAACCACGCGATCGGTAAAATAGCGGTACGTATTGACCCACCCCGCTTTTTTAAAGGTTTCCGCCGTCACATCACGGCTGCGTTCATGCCAGAATTCGGGCTTTGGAATGGTATCGTCGTCGGTTTCAATGATGGCGTCGGCGCCGCCTTGGATGGCGACAAGATAACCGATATTTTTTCGGGCATAGGAATTCGCCCGCAAAAGACCGGCAAGCGTAAAAGGCGCCCGGTTGCCGCGGTCAAAACCCCAAAAATCACAATTGTCAAGGTGAAACCCGGCGGGTGACTTTACGTCGCCCACGACGGTGAAGGCGGCGCCCTGCTTGGCGCATTGACGCGCAAACACGCGCAGTGCCGGGGTATCCGGCCCCGCGATCGAGGTTATGACCACGTGGTTTTTCACGGTCATGGAGCGCGCCCCGTTATGCGCCTGAAGAAGTAATAGCCCAGCGCGGCCGCGGCGTTACGTACCGACACGGCAGAGACCCTTGGCGATGGCGTTTTGTAGCGAATGGGCACCATAACGGACGACTTTGCGCGCAGGAAATACCGCACTTCGGTCTGGAAGAAGTGCGCCTTCGACCGAAAATGCCTGTCGAGAAGTTCCTTGACAATATGTCGGCGAAACCCCTCGAAGCCCGAGGTCATGTCGGACAGGTCCGTCCCCAAAAGCGCGTTTGCCGCAATGGTCCCGCCCCGCGACAGGAAGCGCCGCCAAAGGTTCGCGTCGACCATGGAACCGCCTTTCATGAAGCGGCTTCCGAAAGCGCATTCGCTTCCTTCGTTAAGCGCCCTCAGAAACCGGGGTATCGCCCGGGGATCATGCGACATCCCGGCGTCCATCTCGATGATTATGTCGTGGCCGTTATCGAACGCTTCGCGATACCCGCGAAGGTAGGCTTGGGCGACGCAGCGATTGCGGGGCTCATAAACCGTGACAAACCTCGGATCCACGCGCGAAAGCCCCATGCATAGCTCACGGGTCCGGTCCACCGAGGCGTCGTCCACGACGCAATAAACGCGGCCGGCTTTAAGCAGGTCGAGCTGGGCCCTGATTTCATTGACAAAAGGCCAAAAGTCGGGCTCTTCGTTGGCCATGGGCACGACAATGGCGAAATTCAGGGCGCCATTCATCCGTTCTTCCGCGCTACCGTACGAACTTAAGCAGGGCAGGGCCGGCCTTGGCTAAATAAACTCCCTTGGAAAGCGAGGAAACGTCAATGACTCCGCCGGCCGGGATCTTTCGGCGTAAAACGAGTTTTCCCGCCGAGGAGAAAATATTCGCTTCAGGGCCCACGTCGACGCATATGATCGCATTTGCGGACCTGATGATTTTCGGGACCGCCGCGGTAAGCCCGCCGCCTTGTTGCCATAAAGAAATTCCCGACCCTGTCGGTGAATAGGAGCACATTGTGGCATTTAATTGCGCGTTGAGGGCGGTGATTGACGTTGTGGAGTAGTTATTCTGGTTAAACAGCACGGCAATCGCGCCTTCCGCGATGCGCGTATTGATCTGGGCCGCGGTAGTTGTGGTCCAGCCGTCGCCCCTGGTTCCGGGAAGGCTCCCGTAACTTGTTTCGGCCATAATGGGCCGGTGTTTGATATGAACGCTGAGCGAGTCCCAGCGGCCGTTGTCCGCGTAGGAATTATTCAACACTTCCTGGTCTCCCGGCGCCTGTAGCCAACACATGTCGATTTCGGGCCCCATATTTTCCCAGAATTGATTAAGGGACGTGTTGGTGATCCACGGCGAGTGGTTCATGGCCACGATGGCGTTGGGCTCGTTTGTTTTGATCGCGCAGGCTATATCGTGGGCCAACTGGCCGAGTTCTACGTAGCTGAGCGGTGTGACCTGGCCCGCGTCGCTATATTGGACGAAATCGCCTTCCAGCCACCAGATTGTCGGTTTGTTCGGGCTTGCGGCATAGACCGCTTTAGCATATTGGGCGTAGGCGTTAATGAGCTGGGGGCGGTTTGCGCGGATCCACGCGGAGGCGTTCGTGCAGAGGTTCGGCGGGGATTTCGTGTTGCAATCACCCAGGCCGCCCTGGTTTTTTGCCTGAAACCCGATGAAATACGTGTAAAACACCGCGAAATTATTCGTTGTCGCGGCCATGGTTTTGGCGAGATTGCAGCCGCCGCAAGAACTGTTGGTTGCCGTGGCCGACCATGAACTGAGCCCACCGTTGTTTTCGCCGCCGATCCACACCGATTGAAAACTCAGCGGCGCGGTATGGGAGCTGATCGAACCCCAGGCGAATTTACAATTAGGAAACGGGTTTTTAAAGGTGGTGACGCAGCCAGCGGTTGTTTGGGCCATGGCGCCGGTAAAAGCGGCAAAAAGCAGAATACCCGCGATAAGCATGCGAGCGCCGCAAAGCCGTTTATGTAAAAGTTGCATAAAACCTCCTCTTAAAGTTAATCGATTAAATTGCTTGTTATTCTAACCTACCTAACCTAAACCAGACTATACTAACATATATAAAAAAAGAGAGATTGTCAACCGATTGTTTAGATATAATTATCTTACCCACAAGGTGGATAAGTGTACGCAGGAATTATATACGTTAGACGCATATATATTTCAGCTACAGAGACTAATAAGAAACTGCACTGATTATATTGATCTGAATTTAAACGAGATAGATTGATTTTTTGTTTAGTTACCTCGTTTGAAGTTCGTTTTGATATGAGGCCCTGAAAATCAGACTATGCGCAATTCCTGAATTTGGAGACCCTTTTATTGCGGCCTGGCTGAAGCTGATGCGGTCCCGGAAGTTGGGAATATATTGAAGGTTTACGATGCAACATAGTAATCCCAAAGCAATAACAAGGGCAAATGCGCTTCTATAAATTAATCCGCCATTGAGCCGGGCAACACGCAGAACTTCGGCCATAAGCATGCAAATGCCGGCGGCGGGAAGGTACAGGCGAGTTTCAATCACGACATTTCGCGCCCCAAGCAAACCCATGAGTAAGGGAAGCAAAATCATTGCCCATGCAAACGTAATAATGCCGCGCCGCATCCCCCTCAAAAAACATACGGCAATCAGCAAAGCGCCGCTTGCCGCTCCCGGCCACCACAGCGCATCTTGGGGCGCGGCCAGCACCTGGAGCCGAAGGGGAGCAAGAAGTTTTCCGACGCCGGACAAAAGCTCGGGCCAACGTTGCCAGAAAGAAAACATTTGGCCCATAACATATCCCGAAGGGGCGATGACCGCATGCCGGGCAAGAGCATACGCCGCAAAGGCAATGACCCAGCTCACCCACATCCATTTTCGCCGCTTGAATGCCCCGCGCCCTTTTTCAACCCAAAGGAGAACGCCGAACATAAGCGGCAGACAAACCGCCGTTTCTATGGTAAAAAGCGCAAAGGCCATGCAAGCGCCATGACCGATTTTAAGGGCCCAAGCGGGACGGCGGGCGTCATACGTTAAAAAGAG
>Ga0182027_10007048_pt1 | contig 16671 bp, 15 predicted proteins | sample 712E1DmetaG_FD_121300 | JGI IMG/M metagenome (GOLD analysis project Ga0182027, IMG submission 121300) | Permafrost microbial communities from Stordalen Mire, Sweden - 712E1D metaG (Illumina Assembly) | ecosystem: Environmental > Terrestrial > Soil > Wetlands > Permafrost | place: Sweden... | reverse complement strand
TCTCGCCCCTTCCGGAAGGGACGGGGCGACGAAGCGCGCCAGCGCGAAGATGGTCTGCGCCGGAGGCGCTGGCCCCGGAACGAAGGGCAGGGGTGGATCCGGCCGGGTGCCCTTTGGGCGGACGGAGCCACAAGCTGTGTTGAGCCCCGACGGAGCCACAAGCTATGCCAGATATATTTGGACCCGCTGCGCCTGTTCCCTTTTTTACCATGAACCCTAAGATGATCATCCTTGCTCAAATTGGCTGTGGTTATTGGGGGCCAAATCTGTTGCGTAACTTCTCGGCCGTTCCAAACTGCCGCGTGAAATACTTGGTGGACACGAGCGAAGAGCGCCGCGCATTCGTGAAGAGCTCCTTCCCGGCTACCGAGGCCGTTGCCGATCTGAGGCAGGCCCTTGGGGATGCTGAAATCGATGGGGTGATCATTGCAACGCCGGCTGGCACGCATTTCGAGTTGGCGAAGATGGCGCTCGAAGCGGGCAAGCACGTTTTCGTGGAGAAGCCGCTCGCAACCCGAGTGGTGGAGGTGGACGCGCTGGCTGAACTCGCACACGCGTCGAAGCGAGTGGTCATGACCGGCCACACGTTTCTTTACAATAATGCCGTTCGATATGTGCGTAAGCTGATAGAAACACACGAACTCGGAGAGGTCCGGTACATCTACAGTCAGCGGCTCAACCTAGGACGCATCAGATCTGACATTGACGCGCTCTGGAATTTCGCCCCGCACGATGTCTCGATCATCCAATATTGGCTCGGCGACCCGGAGCCGGTAAAGGTCACGCGTAGCGGCATGGCGTTCGTCCAACGAGGCGTGGATGACGTGGTATTCCTAAATATTATTTACCCGAACAAAGTCATGGCGAATATCCACGTAAGCTGGCTGGATCCGCAGAAAGTTCGAAAGATGGTGGTGGTTGGATCGAAGAAGATGGTGATCTATGACGACGTCGCTGATGAAAAGGTTATGATTTACGACAAGGGAATTGATGTTAAGGCAAAGCTCGGCGAGCGGATGGATTTCGACCGTCCCGGACCTATGCAGTTTAGCCACCGATCTGGAGACATCTTTATTCCCAAGATTGACTTTCCCGAGCCGCTACGCGTCGAGGCGCAGCATTTTGTGAACTGCCTCCAGACGGGCGCGACGCCTATCACCGGTTTGGCCCACGCGCGCAACGTGGTGCATATCCTTGAGCAGGCAGTCTTGGAGTAGATATCCCATGGAAACGGATGCTCAATCGGGCGCTTGGGCGGAAATTCCGGCGCGCCATCTCAAGATCGGGGTGGTGGACGTGCGGTTCGGCCACGGCGTCACTATTGTCGATCCCTGCAATCTATACGGCTGCGAGTTGGGGGACGGCGTTCGCGTGGGACCCTTCGTGGAAATTCAGAAAGGTGTCCGGATTGGTCGGGGGACAAAGGTGCAATCCCACGCGTTCGTCTGTGAGCTGGTGACGATTGGCGACGACTGTTTCATCGGCCATGGGGTGATGTTCATCAATGATCTTTTCAGGACCGGCGGTCCAGCTCGTGGCGACAAGAGCCTTTGGCGCGCTACCTCGGTCGGCAACCGGGTCAGCATCGGCTCCAACGCAACCGTGCTGGCGGTGCGCATCTGTGACGGCTGTGTGATCGGCGCAGGCGCGGTCGTTACCAAGGATCTGCTAGTGCCAGGCATCTACGCCGGAAATCCCGCGCGGATGTTGCGCCGGATCGACCCACTCCAGTCCTCCCACATTCCAATTTCATCATGAACATCCCACTCGTTGATTTGAAGGCGCAGTACGCGGCACTGAAGCCGCAGATCGATGCCGCCATCGCGACTGTGATCGCCGACACGGCTTTCATCGGCAACATGTCGAACCGGTACGTCCAGAACTTCGAAGCGGAGTACGCGGCATACACTGGCGCGAAACATGCCATCGCCTGTGCCAACGGCACCGATGCCCTTGAAATCCTATTGAAGGCCAGGGGTATCGGGCCGGGAGACGAGGTGCTGGTGCCGGCGGTCTCATGGATCGCGACATCGGAGGCCGTGAGCAATGTCGGCGGCAAGCCCGTCTTCGTCGACATCGAGGCTGGCACCTACACGATGGATCCGGCGCAGGCGGCCGCGAAGGTGACACCCCGGACAAGAGCGATTATTCCTGTTCACCTTTACGGGCAGCCTGCAGATATGGATCCGCTTATGGCATTGGCAGTGAAACACAAGCTGTTCGTACTTGAAGACTGCGCCCAGGCGCACGGCGCCAAGTACAGGGGTCGGATGGCGGGCCGGATCGGCAACGCCGGCAGTTTCAGTTTCTTCCCGGGCAAGAATCTTGGCGCCTATGGCGATGCCGGTGGGATGATCACCGACGACGACAGTCTTGCGGAGCGCGCACGAATGATCGCTCAACATGGTCAGTCGAAGGCGAAACACGATCATAAGATCGAGGGCCGTAACAGTCGACTCGATGGCCTGCAGGCGGCCGTCCTAAGTGCGAAGCTTCCTCACCTGGAGGCTTGGACGGCCGCCCGCCAGCGGCATGCCAGCCGTTACCGTGAATTACTGCGCGACAGCGGGCTTTGCCTGCAACTTGAGCGTGCCGAATGTCAGCATGTTTATCATCTGTTTGTCGTGCAGGTAGACGACCGCGAGACTGTGGCCAAGAAACTTGCTGAGGTCGGCATCTCCACGACAATTCAGTATCCGCGAGCTCTTCCGTTGCTCACAGCCTACCAGCGGTTCGGGCATACGGCGGCTGAATTTCCGAACGCAGTGAAACTCACTATGCGTTGCCTTTCGATCCCGTTGTACCCAGAGCTCAGCGAGGACCAAATCCAGCATGTCGTGACCACGCTTCGCCATGCGATCCGCTTAACATAATGCCCTGTGCTCAGGCAACATCCGACCGCAGATGCTAAACAGGGGGTCTTAATCAATTGCACATGACAGAAGGGCCGTTTAGCTTGTCAGTCCATGAAGGCACTGACGATATCCGACCGGGAGGAAATGATCCTCGCCTTGCAGGCCGAGATTCGCCGCAGCCCCGATGCTCGCTACGACCATCAGTTGCATGGGGTGTTGCTGGTGGCCGAAGGAATGAGTTGCCGGAAGACGGCGGAAACGTTGGGCGATTCCCCGGGGACCATGGTGAACTGGGGCCGACGCTTCGAGCAGACCGGCTTTGGCGGGCTGTACGACCAGGAAGGACGAGGCCGGCGTGGACGCCTGGGCCGGGAATAGATGCGCTAGGTGGAGACAGCACTGCGGAAGAGTCCGGCCCATTACGGATTGCCGGCCCAGCTTTGGGATGGGCCGCTGCTGTCGAGTTTTCTTTCCAACCAATTCGGTGTGACGCTGCGTGTGCGCCAATGCCAGCGGCTCTTCCGGCGCCTCGGCTTCCGCCTGCGCAAACCACGTCCGGAGATCGCCCAGGCCGACCCGCAAATGCAGGCTGCAGTAAAAAAAACTCCAGCGACTCGCCTGCGACGATGAGATCGATCTGTGGGCGATGGACGAGGTTCACTTTCAGCAGCACGGTAGCCGCTGCCGCATGTGGGTTCCTCCGGAAATCCGTGACCCGGTCTGTCGCCACGCACCCACCCGCAAGACCGTCAGCTACTTTGGCGCCGTGCGCCTTCGCGACGGTCGTCTGGTTGCCTCCAAGCCGAACTCACCCAGATCGTCGACCTGCAGTTCGCGGCCTGGAACCGTCCGAACACAATGCTTCGGCGCCTCTGTTCTATCGGCTAAGATGTTCAATTCCTTAGGACGTTGTGTCTAGATAGCGATTGTGGCGTTGGAAAGATGTACTGCACATCGTACAGCCCCGCCGGGCATGTTATCGAGTCAATATGGCTGTTCGGCTGACATGTTTGCTCAACTCCTTCTTCTCCCTGATACGGAGGAAGAGGCTTCCGGATCGTTTTATCGCGGGACAATGATCTTGGGTTGCGCCTTTCCAGTTGGAGAGAAATCGGAATGAAATTTGCCTTCTTAACGTACGTTTACCCTGACTACGCGAGGGCTTTCTACGACCATCGCATAGCTCTGGCAAGTCAGAGTTATGAAACCCAATACACGGCCCTAGCCGAAGATTCGTTGAGCTGGAACGGTGCCTTGGCGCCCGCAATGGCTCCCCTCGGCTTCGAAGTGATGGAGGTTATTTCGCATATTAAGCCGCTTCAACAAGCATGGGCAAGAGAGAATGGTGTTCGGTGGCCCGCGATCAGCTGGCAGACAGAGATTCCCCTGCAACAGATTAAATGCTTCAAACCAGACATTCTTGTTGTGGCAGCCCCTCGCGCTTTCAATCGTTGCTGGATCGCGCGTCTGAGAAGAGAGTGTCCGTCACTCCGCGCCACAGTAGGGTTCTACTGTTCCCCTAGTCGGGATATTGATACGGTACGTAGCCATGACGCAGTATTATCGTGCACACGCGGCCTCGTCGAAGAATTCTCGACCGCAGGAATCCGGAGCTACTATTTTAGGCACGGATTCAATAAAGCGGTATTAAAATCTCTGCCGAAACGCGGTGCGGTGGATACTAAAGTTTGCTTTATAGGCAATTTGGTTCGGGGCCCGGGATACCACTTAGGACGAGAACGCTTGCTCGAGACTCTTGTAGATAATCTGAAAATCGATATATATAGTCCCCAAGTCTCACAATATGTCCGAAATGATACCGTAAAGACTGGCCTGAAAAGGGTTGCGTATTTGATAGCAATGTTATTACGTTACTGCGGATTCAGTGAGGTCCAGTTGAGTAAACTGCCGCACCTTGGAAGAGCTGCCACGTTGTCTCGACTACCGATGAGTCAGATTAGCCCCAAACTGAAGTCTTATATAAAGGCACCGGTCTATGGATTGGAAATGTTCAGGACGTTGCTAGATTCTGCTGTCGCTCTCAATAGCCATATCGACATGGCGGGGAACGAGGCGGCGAATATTCGCCTATTTGAGGTAACGGGAGTAGGCAGCTGTTTGCTAACTGACTGGAAGGAGAATCTGCACGAACTGTTTGAGATCGATCGGGAAATTGTGGCCTACAAGTCGGTCGAGGAATGCATCGAAAAGGGGCGGTGGCTGCTCGAAAATCCAAGAGAGCGGGAAATGATCGCGGCGGCGGGACAGGCTAGAACGTTGCGGGAACATACGTTCGATCAGCGCGCAGCACAACTAGCCGTCGTATTGAGGAGAATCGTCTGCTCGAAATCTAATGGCGATTAAAGCACCGGGATATCACGGCCTCGTCGGGTTTGAGCAAAACGAGATTGTGGGTTATCCGGTTATCGGGCGGTTCGGGCTGGGCCATAGCTTGCTTGCGTGGGCGCGATGTTTCATCTGGTGTAGCGATAATTGCGTTAAGATGTTAGCGCCAACATGGGGACAAATCCGGTTAGGTCCCTATATTCGAGGTGAGGCGGATAAGAGGAAATATGGATCGCTATTTGTATCGAGTGGCTATGTCACCGGCTTCCATAGACTATTGTACCTAGTATTAGCAAAGAGGCTTTCTGCAGATAAGGTAAAATGCATTAGGGCCGGTTTCCGGCCGATCGCGGTCGAATTCCGAAATGATGTTAGAGACAATACGAGGTTCTTTTGTGAAATCGTCGGTCGAAACAGTGAAATCAGGCAAGAACTGATGAGAATCACACGCTCGCAGCACGTTCCGAATGAGGTTTGCCGACAGCCGTTTATTGCAGTGCACGTGAGACGCGGAGATTTCGCGATGGCGGCAGGCAGCACCTCGCTGACCTCTGGCGGGAGCAATCTTCGGATACCTTTGGATTGGTTTGTTGATATGCTACGGGCTCTGCGGAGAGGATTAGGTCACACGATGCGAGCTGTTGTCTTCACGGATGGAACTGCTAGTGACGTAGATAAGTTACTGCGAGAGGCTGATGTCACGCTCGAATCAAGAAAGTCTGCGATCCACGATATATTACACATGGCCCGTTCTGTGGTAATAATTTCATCGGGCTCCGGATTTAGCATGTGGGGAAGTTATCTTGGAGAGGTGCCGAGGATTTGTTTCCCGGGGCAAAGGAAATCGCGTGTGCTAAGAGGATCGGATGTGGATTTGGAGCCCGAATGCCTTTCGTTCGGTGGCCTCGATCCGCGATTTTTGTCTGTAGTCAAGGCCTGCTGCACGGAGAGAGGGAGAGATGCGGCAATTTAATACGGTCCGGGGATGGTTCGACTCAGTGTTTGGATTTGCTATGAGCTTTGCTGGAGCGAAGCGGAGTTTAGAAGGAGCGCTCAAGAGGAAAGGCTTTGGCCGTAATGTAATGACTTTGACTGGCGCGAGTTTGGCTGGGCAACTAATTTTGGCATTCACATTACCGATTTTGACTAGAATTTACTCTCCGCATGAATTCGGAATATATCAGGCGTATGTAACAGTTCTAGGGTTTGGCCTGGTAATAGCGGCGCTGCGGTATGACACAGCTATCGTCCTGCCTAAGTCTGATAAGACGGCAATAGATCTCGCTGTGTTGTCGCTTTTGATTGTAGGCTGCTTCACCTTGTTGTTTCTGATTTGCACCAGCGCCTTGATTTTGATCGCGAGGAAGAACCTATTCGGTGGGCTTTCGTTGGTGCTGTCCTATTGTTTAGCGCTGAGCTTCTGCTTTGGAGGGGCGAGTCAGGTCCTGAATTATTGGGCCCTACGGCGTCGTGCTTTTGTAACCTCAGGCAATGGCAGAGTTGCCCAGGTGAGCTCGCAAAGCATGTTCGCGGTAATCGGCGGACATTTTCATCCCGCCGCTGTAATGTTGATCGTTGGTGATATGGGCAGCCGATTCATTTGCATGTGTTGGCTTGGAGGGGCCGCTCTGAAGGAGACCGCCGGCACGCTGAATTCCCTCACTAAGGCGGGCTTGAACATCGCCTTAAGGCGTTACTTGAACTTTTCGCTTATTTCATCGTTTTCTTCGCTGGTCAACACGCTCACGTTGTCGCTCCCGTTGCTGCTTTTAATTCACTTTTATGGTGCGAATACTGCCGGGTTATTCGCGCTTGCAGACCGCGTTTTGTCAATGCCTGCGGCTCTGATTACAGCGTCTCTTTCGCAGGTATATTTGTCGGAGGCGTCTGCCATCCGGCACACTGACCCGTGTGGCCTGAGATCCCTATATTGGAAGCTGATCTTGGTGCAATCGCTTATGGGTATCGGGCCGTTTCTCTTCGTCGCAGTATGCAGTCGATGGGGCTTCGTTTGGGCATTTGGAGCATCGTGGCGTGAAGCCGGACTCTACGCACAGGTGCTTAGCGCGGCATACTTCGTCGGATTTGTCAGCGGGCCAGTAGGCCTTACTCTGATAGTCTTGGAGCGGCAAAAGTGGCAACTACTTTGGGACTGTGGCCGGCTGCTTAGCATCGTGCTGGCAATGGGATTAGCAAGATGGCTTGGATTTGGGGTGTTGCCGTCGCTGGCGATATACGGGATCGCAATGGCGGTCTGCTACGTCATCCATATAATCGTGTGTCATCAGGCCATATACTATTTGGAGCGCAATTCACTGACATCGAGGGCTCCCGCATAACTGTAGGTGTCAGGCCACGCCTGTCCAGTTATGCGTAATTGATCTCCATTTGGTTAGGAATATCGACATGCTCGGTTCTTGTGTTGAGATTCGCAAAAAATGCGTGGATAGGTTAGTCGGTCTTCACTTGGGCTCACGGGGACAAGGCCACGCTCAGTTCGATGACTGTCGCATTCGGAGCGAACAAGTCCGCTTTCAGTCCGAGCTCGGGCGGCGTGTCGGCGTACAGCCGTTGAGCGCGGCGCATCAGGACACCAGCGACCGCGGCGAAGACATGCTAGTCTCGGTGCTCGTTGGCGTATGCCAGATTGGTCCGCGTTACTCTGCTGGGAAGCCCCATTCGGTAAGAAAGAGCAGGACTGGCACTCAAACAGGTTTCGATTCCGCACAGGCTTTCTCGGCAGGTCAGCTGCGCGAAAACCATGGCCGCAAAATGGTCGTACGGACTCAAGGAACGGGAAGCCCGCGGCATCGGAAAGCGCGCTGCCGCACGCGCGAACCCGATGGCATCCAGACCGGCCATGATCTGCGCGAAGACAGTCTGGGCAGCTTCCATTCCGCGGCAATGACAGCACACATGGAACTCTCCCAAGCGAAATCGAAGACATGCCTTAAGATTCCTTTCTCACGGGTGTCTAGCCTCTTACGGATCGTCGTTAGTCCTTTAACTGGACAGCCGTGGTGTCAGGCAGAAGGCCTTTCGAGACTGCCATGAGAATCAATCGTTCGCGGATTTGGCTAATAGCCGGCGTGATTGCATTTATCGGCGTCTTCAACTGTGTGTACGTTCTATGGCTTTTCCCACACTATGGATATATGGGGTTTCGATATGAAGAGCCTCCGATGCAGTATTTGGCTCTGGCATGGTTGCTGACGGCTTTTCCCTCAATATTCATGCCCGTAGAGCTTTCGAGGCCGTCTCAGTTTATTTACTGGGTACTCTATCTGATCGTCTTCATCCCGTCAATTTTCATTCCACTATTTGTGCGATTCAGTGGATTGAGTGACATCCTAGGATTAATGCTGTCACTATTCGTAGGATTTATGTTATTGGGCGTCGGTTACATGCTACCGCTCCTGCGATTCCATGCCCCGAGTGTAAGCCCAACGGTATTTTGGTCATCTTTGACAGGATTTACCCTTGTGCTGATATTTGCTGTGGCTAATCGCTTTCGAGGAGCACTCTCAATAGTGTCGTTCAGCGAGGTGTACGAGGGAAAAAGATTGGCTGGCGGTGAGTTGTTGTCGGGTGGCCTCGTCGGCTACGCAGCGTCGTGGCTAGGGAATATTCTATTTCCTTTGTTTATAGCTACAGGCTTTATTACGCGCCGCTTCGCAGTGGTGGCGCTTGGGATGGCGGGGCAGGTATTCCTCTACGCGACCGCCGGGCAGAAGGGCTTTCTAATAGCCAACGGGATCATGATCGTGCATTACATCATACTATTTAGAAAGGGGGCCGCGTTTGGAGTCAAATATGTTTGGGGGTTCACAATCGCACTGATCGGTCTCTTGGTCGTCGCTAACGCTATTCCCGTAGAGGTCGGAGGCGTGTTCTTCCTCGTACTGGCGACTGTCTTCATGCGCATCGTCGGCATACCGGGTCAACTTACCGCGGAATACCACGATTTCTTTCTGAACAACGTACATACGCACTTTACCCACGTCAATGCCATCGGCTGGTTTTTTCAATACCCGTACGATAAAGCACTGGGTTATGAGGTTGGCTATTATATGTCAACGAACGTCGATCTAGATGCGAATGCAAACTTTTGGGCGATGGATGGATTGGCTTCATTCGGGCTAGTGGGCGTCCTGATGGTATCGCTAATGGGAGCTGCATTGTTCTGGCTTATCGACTCGGCCTGTAGGAAACATGACGCTCGGTTTGTAAGTTTATCGCTGACTGTAGTCGCACTTAGCTTGTGTAACGGTTCGCTATTCACGGCGATCTTGACCGGGGGCATTGTTTTGGCAGTAATAATTTGGAACGTGATGCCTGAACTGGCTGTTGAAACGTCGGGTCGTTGGCATTGAACGAACGTAAATATCGGTAATGGGGTCTGCTCGATGGGAAAGACGCAGGTCTGAGCGATTGTTATATAGCTTTACCAACATCCATGGTCCCAAAAATACGCGTGGTCTGGCATGTTTACTATAACACGAGGGGTGCGGCGGGAGCGTACATAGATGCGCTCCAAAAAGCGATGTGGGCTGAAGGCCTGTATAGCAGGGCGATTGTAAGTTGTGCTTATAAATTTAGAACGGCGGGTGTGCTGCCATTCTTCTTTCCTTTTACTGATAGGGTCAATTACCGTGGAATCGGCAGAAGACTTTTACGGGGAGGGGAGCTATCCCTAGGCTATTTAATTCTTTGGTCTATTGCGCTCTTCGAACGGCCATTGATCAACTTTAGCATGAATGAGGATCTTGCAGTGGATTGGCTATTTTTAAAGCTGTGTAGAATATGTGGTCTAGTTGTGTTTGTGACGTGTCATGACCTGAGAACGCACGATGGTGGCCTCTCGGAAAGGCGTTTGGAGATGATCAGGACGGCAGATGCGGTAATCGTGCACAACCAGCATGCGTGTGAAAGAGTTGCGGCGATTGTGGGCCATGAGAATGTCATCGTGTTTCCTTTCCCAGGGAGTCCATATGAAGGCTTACTGTCCGCACATAATGGGGATGTTGCGAAAAGATATTGGGAACCGAAGTTGGATCGGCGTCCGTTTATCTGCATGATTGGTTTCGTGAGGCGCTCGAAAGGGATAGAAACACTTCTAGAAGCATGGAACACATTGGAGGACCACGAAGGGTTCAATCTAGTGATAGCTGGGCTGTGGCATGACAGTGGAGAGTTAAAGCCGGTAGCTGGTGGGTTGCGGGACTGTATCGTTGAAGATAGGTACGTCAACGACGACGAGTTAGTGTACCTGATTAAGGCGGCGAAATGCGTGCTGTTGCCATATCTTGACTATACGCATTCAAGTGTTTTGATATCGGTATTGCAGAATGGTGGACTGGTAGTTACAAGCGACTCAGGGCTGTTTCGAGAGCTGTTGGGGAATTACCCTCTGATGTTTCCAGCGGGCTCGGTGAAGGATTTGAAGGATATGCTGACCAAGGTGATGAGACTGAGCGATGCTGAAGGTCGGGCTATAAGAGAATATTCTGCGAGAATCTGTGAGGCGGAAAAGCGAGAGCTTCGAGAAGGTGTAGCGGCGGCTTTCGGTGGACAGGTCGAAATGCGACACAGGGGAAGATAGGAAAATCGCGCAGGTGATATCGACAAAGCTTATGCGAAAGAGAGATATAGGACTTTTATGAATAATATCGTTAAAGCAGTCGGGCGCTTCGTCGCATGGAGGTTTCTCCCAAGGATTGCTTATCCGGTCCTGATAGGTCCGCTCCGCAAGAAGAGATTCATTCTCGGAGCTATGGGTGGCGAGGGCGGCGGGGCCTCTGTGTATTTTAACATGGTTGAACCTGGGCAGACGAAGGCTTTTACGGAAGTTCTTAAGAGGGGCCAGATATTCTTCGATATCGGAGCAAATGTTGGCTACTACACTATCTTGGGTGCCAAGCTCGTCGGCGAAACAGGAAAGGTGGTTGCCATGGAGCCTAGTATTAGGAACCTCTGCTATTTGTATAAACATCGTCGAATTAACAGGGCAACGTGTGTCGCTATTGTGGCAGCGGCGTGTTCAAATGTGGCATCGGTTGAACGCTTTTCGTCCGGCGAAGACTGGGGCACTGGGCATTTATCTAACGACGAGGCCGTAAGCGCTGGCGTGGACTTCGCAATCGTGCCGACGGTCACGGTTGATATCATAACGCAAAAACTAAACTTTTACCCTGACGTAATGAAGATCGATGTTGAGGGGGGGGAGTTTAAAGTATTGCAGGGGGCGCGACAGACCCTGGAAAAAGGCCGACCCAAAGTCCTGCTGTCAACGCATTCGAACGAACTAGATGCGCGCTGCGTGAAGTTTCTAGAAGAGCTAGGGTATACTTTGGACGTGCTATCTGAAGAAGAAAGTGTGGGGCGAGAATATTTGGCAAGTTGGCGTGATCATTATTGATAGTATCATGGGGAAATAACGTGATTAATATAACGTAGAGTGGTAGAATAGCGCCGATTCCTAATGATAGTTGCAAAGATAGATGATGAAAATGGAAAGTGACTAAGGAGCATAAATGACTTTGGATAACAAGGATATCAAAGATAAAGTTCTCCTGATTACAGGGGGGACGGGCAGTTTCGGGAACGCCGTTTTAAGGCGCTTTTTGACTACCCAGATTAAAGAGATTCGGGTGTTTTCTAGGGATGAGAAGAAGCAGGATGACATGCGGCATCAGTATTCGGAAGCGAAGCTCAAGTTCTTCATTGGAGACGTGCGTAACATTGATAGCATCCGGGAAGCCATGTCGGGCGTGGACTGTGTCTTTCACGCCGCTGCTCTCAAACAGGTGCCGTCCTGCGAGTTCTATCCGATGGAGGCTGTGCGCACCAATGTGCTCGGAGCTGATAATGTCTTGCATGCAGCCTTGGAAGCTGGCGTCAAGCGAGTGGTCGTGCTGAGCACTGACAAGGCGACTTACCCAATCAACGCGATGGGTATGTCCAAAGGATTGATGGAGAAAATCATGATCGCGCAGTCGCGCGTGGCCGCGGAGAAAGGCTTGGTGTTCTGCGGCACTCGTTATGGCAATGTGATGGCCTCGCGTGGATCGGTGATCCCGCTCTTCATCCAGCAGATCGAGGCCGGTCAGCCGTTGACGGTGACGGACCCAAACATGACGCGCTTCATGATGAATCTGGATGGGGCGGTGGACCTGGTATTCTATGCATTTGAACACGCTAAACCGGGTGACCGCTTTGTGCAGAAGGCACCAGCCGCAACGATTGCTACGCTGGCCGAGGCGGTGAAACGTTTACTCAAGGCGGAGAATCCGATCAAAATCATCGGGACGCGTCACGGAGAAAAACTCTACGAGACTTTGCTTACAAGAGAGGAGATGGCGCATGCAGAAGATCTAGGCGACTACTACAGGGTGCTAGCGGACAACCGGGACTTGAACTATAATCTCTATTTCTCCGAGGGCACCGCAAAGGCGGGTGAGGTTGAGGATTACCATTCTCACAACACAAGGCGTCTAAACATCGAAGAAATGACGGAGCTCCTCCTAACACTGCCGGAGATGAGAGAGGCGATGGATCGGCGCGGTGTGGCCCGGTAGGGATAGACATCAGAGGTCGGAAACCAGGGGACGGCAAACAGGAAGCAGCAACGCAGCGGCAAGAAATCCAATGAGGACTGTTTTGGTTACGGGTTCGGCTGGGTTCATCGGCAAGCACGTAGTGGAGGCCCTGCGGCGCAGACCTGACACCCGGGTCGTGGAGTACGATCTCAGCACCCCTCCTGACAATCTCGATCTGGGTCTGACTGAGGCAGACTTCATCTTGCATCTTGCGGGTGTCAATCGGCCACAGAGCGTGACAGAGTTTCAAACGGGGAACGCCGGCTTTACGCAGAAAATCTGTGCGAAACTGGAAGAATTGGGGCGTAAACCAACGATCGTCATTTCGTCGTCCATTCAGGCCGAGCTCGACAATCCCTATGGTCTGAGCAAACGGGCGGCCGAGGCTGTTTTGACGGAATGGTCAGCGAAAACCGGGGGAAGGGTTGTCATCTTACGGCTGAAGAACGTCTTCGGCAAATGGTGCCGACCCAACTACAACTCGGTGACAGCCACATTCTGCCACAACATCGCGCACGATCTTCCAATCGTCATTTCGGACCCGAATCGCGAACTGGAGCTGGTCTATATTGATGACGTGGTCGCAGCTTTTATGGGATGTTTAGACGATGCGATTGCGTCGGGCTACGAGCAGCGCGACGTGAAGCCGTCGTATCGGATTACGTTGAGTGAACTGGCCGGAAAGATTCGTTCATTCCGCGAGTCGCGCCGATCACTAGTATTGCCATCGCTTGAAGACGAGTTTACCCGGCGGCTCTATGCTACCTATGTGAGCTATCTTGATGGTGGGGAATTCGCATACTGCTTGGAGCAAAAAACCGATCCGAGGGGCATGCTCGCCGAATTCATGAAGTCGGCTCAATTCGGTCAGATCTTCGTCTCGCGGACCAAGCCGGGAATCACCCGCGGAAACCACTACCACCACACGAAGACCGAGAAGTTCCTTGTCGTTGAAGGGGAAGCGGTGATCCGGTTTCGTCATGTTGGAGGCGGAGACGTGATCGAGCACCACGTAAACGGACGGAAATTCAAGGTGGTGGACATTCCGCCGGGATATGCCCATTCGATCGAAAACGTCGGCATAGGCGAACTCGTGACGCTTTTCTGGGCCAGCGAGATCTTCGATCAGACGAAGCTGGATACGTATCCGATGACGGTGATTAAGGAGAAGGCGAACATCCAACACTCAACATCGAACGCTCAACGGTGAAGGGGAAGGACGAACGTCGAACATCCAACATCGAACGTTGGACCGCGAAGGGTGGAAAAACGAACGTTGAATACTGAACGTTGAACGCTTAACGGTGGGGGCGGAAAGGCAAACACCGAACATCCCATGTTGAACGCTCAACATGGAAGGGAAAAGGCGAAAGTCGGAAATTCAGCGGTGAACGTGGGGCTATCGGAGGGGAAAGATACAGGAGGAGAAATACGATTTGGAAGGGCGGCTTTTGGAATACTCGGCAGCCATTATTCGATTGGTGGAAGAAATTCCCGATACACGTGCAGGTAATCATGTCGCTGGCCAATTACTTCGGTCGGGGACATCGGCGCTGCCCAACCACGGCGAGGCACAGGCGGCGGGGTCACCCGCCGATTTTATCCACAAGATGAAGGTATGCTTGAAGGAGCTCCGTGAATCCTATCGTTGGATGTTGTTGATCCGGCGGGTCCCATTGGTGAAAGACAGAGCTGAGATCGGACCTTTGATCCAAGAAACCGACGAACTGATCCGGATCTTCTTCAAGAGCATTCAAACTGCCCAGAAGAACTTGGCGAGAGACACTTTGCCCAAGGTCTCTTAAGCCTCGATTCAGCGATGAATTCTCGATGTTGGTTATTGGATCTTCAAAGTTGAGTGTTAGGCGTTGGATGTTCGCATAATTCGAGTATGAAAGTAATGACTGTTGTCGGCACTCGGCCGGAAATCATCCGGCTCTCTCGTGTGCTCTGTGCTCTGGACCGGTATGTAGACCATGTATTAGTCCACACCGGCCAGAATTACGACTACGAGCTGAATCAGGTCTTCTTTGAAGATCTGGAGCTGCGGAAACCGGACCATTTCTTGGAGGCGGCAGGCGGCACGGCCATGGAGACGGTCGGAAATATCATCGCCCGTACAGACGCCCTGCTTGAACTTATCAGGCCTGATGCCTTTCTGGTCTTGGGCGACACCAATAGCTGTCTCGCAGCTTACGCGGCCGAGCGCCGGAAGATCCCGGTCTTCCACATGGAGGCGGGAAACCGGTGCTTCGACCAACGCGTGCCTGAAGAGATCAACCGCAAGATCGTCGATCATATCTCGGACATCAACCTCCCATACAGCGATATATCGCGGGAATACCTGTTGCGCGAGGGACTGCCACCTGATCGCGTAATCAAGACCGGGAGTCCAATGTTCGAAGTGCTTCACCACTATCGGCCGAAGATCGAGGCATCGACGGTGCTGGAACGCCTGAATCTGCCGGTCGGTGAATACTTCGTTGTAAGTTCCCACCGCGAGGAGAATGTCGATTCGCCTCGGCAACTGAAGGGCTTGGTCGAGATTCTCAACGGGTTGGCCCGAGACTATGGCCAGCGAGTAATTGTTTCGACACATCCCCGGACGCGAAAACGCTTTGAAGCAGAGAGAATAGAACTAGATCCGAAGGTGGAACTACTGAAGCCACTGGGCTTCTGCGACTATGTGAAACTCCAGCTCAACGCAAATGCTGTGCTGTCAGACAGCGGCACGATCACCGAGGAGTCGTCGATCTTGAACTTTCCCGCGTTGAACATTCGGGAGGCCCATGAACGTCCTGAGGGCATGGAGGAAGCGTCAGTAATGATGGTCGGTCTAAGTTGGGAGAACGTGCGGCGTGCGTTGAGCTTGCTGAGAGATCAGAAGCGTGGTGAAGAACGTACCCTGCGTTTAGTCGACGACTATAATATCCCTAATGTTTCCGAAAAAGTCGTTAGAATAATTATTAGTTACACAGATTATATTAATCGCGTGGTGTGGAGGAAATAGAATCCTGTTCCGAGCGGAGGTCAATTCCCAATCTTTCAGTTGCCTCGATGCGTATCTTGGTCCTGACACAATGGTATCCGCCTGAACCCATGCAACTCTTTGCGGATTTGGCGAAAGAGCTGCAGTTGCAGGGGCAGGAAGTAATTGTCATAACTGGGTTCCCAAACTGGCCTACTGGCAAACTTTATCCCGGTTATCAGCTTCGACTTTGGCAAAAAGAGACAATCGACAATATACAAGTTATTCGACTGTTTCTGGTTCCAGATCACAGCAGTTCGGCGTTTTACAGGATCATCAATCTAGCGTCTTTCTTCTTTACGACGATCGGAGTGGCGATGTTTTTGATTAGAAAGCCAGACGTGATCCATGCGGTCCAACCTCCAACTGTTGGCTGGGCGGCTTGGGTGCTTAGTTGCATGTGGAGGGTGCCTTTCACATACGAGGTCCAAGATATGTGGCCGGAAAGTCTGGCGGCGACAGGCCTGATTGAGAATGAGAGGATCTTGCGAATGATTGGTTGGTTTTCTCGATGGGTCTATTCGCGAGCGGCGGCTGTTCGGGTAATCTCTCCCGGGTTTCGTACTAATTTGATTAGCAAAGGCGTCGCTTCTCAGAAGATTCATGTCATCTCAAACTGGGTCGATACGACCTATTACAGGCCTGAGCATTGGAACGAGGTGATCGCACGCGAACTCGGCTTTACAGGGCATTTCAACGTCGTGTACGCAGGCGTGATTGGTGTTTCTCAGGGACTGGAAACGGTACTTGAAGCCGCAGTCTTTTTGCATGACGCACCGAAGATACAGTTCATTATAATCGGCGAGGGAACGGAGCGAAAACGACTTGAAGAGTCGGCGAAAAT
>Ga0182027_10007047_pt1 | contig 16675 bp, 16 predicted proteins | sample 712E1DmetaG_FD_121300 | JGI IMG/M metagenome (GOLD analysis project Ga0182027, IMG submission 121300) | Permafrost microbial communities from Stordalen Mire, Sweden - 712E1D metaG (Illumina Assembly) | ecosystem: Environmental > Terrestrial > Soil > Wetlands > Permafrost | place: Sweden... | reverse complement strand
GGGTCAGGGAATCCAGTAGGATGACCACATCCTTGCCGGCATTCACTTCGCTGACGGCTTTCATCAGCAGGTTCTGGGCGACGCGAATGTGCTCCTCGTAGGGCCGGTCGTTGGAGGAGGCATGAACTTCTCCCGGAACGTTGCGCTTAAAATCGGTGACTTCTTCCGGGCGCTCGTCGATGAGAAGGCTGTAGAGCCGGAGGTTCGGATCGCATTTCGCAAAAGCCTGGCAGATGTTCTTCAGAAAGGTCGTTTTTCCGGCCTTGGGCGGCGACACGATCAGTCCGCGCTGGCCCTTTCCGATGGGACAAAGGATATCGATGGCGCGGACCGTGAGCTCGGCGGATCCTTTTTCCAGCGGCAGCCAGATGCGCGGGTCAATGGAGGTCTTGGAAAGGAACGCTTCTTCATCAGCACTTTTCTGAGGAGGCCGGTGGTCCGGACGCGAAAAATGCCGCCCTCCCGGTCCCGAAGGAGAGTGCCTCCAGGGGCGCCGGGATTGCTTTGGATTAAAACGCGGTCGGTATTGTCTGTCCAAGGCGAGGTACCCGTATTATAACAACAAAGTCACTGACGAAATAGTTTCTTTAAGGCGTCGCCGACGTCTTTGCCGCCGGCCTGCGGATCCTGGAGCAGATTCATGAAGGTGGCCCGGAAGGCTTTCTTTTTCAGGGATTCCAGATCGGCCTGGGGATGCGACACCGTGCCGGTGACATGCGTCTTGATCTCCAGCGCGCCCAGGACGGTCGTGGAGGGCGATTTGAGTTCAACGTCCAAAGAAAGCTTTCCGCTGCTCAGCTCCACCACCCCGGAGGCTTCCATCCCCAATTGAGCGCTCGCGATCGTAAAACGTTTGATGTGCATGAGGCCATTGTCGAACGCATAGTCCCCCTCAATGCTTTGAAGCGGCCAGCGGCGCAGATCCGGGAGCCCAAACTTCACAAAGCCTGTGCGCTCCAGATTCATCAGCATCGTGACGGGCGCCAACGCCAGCTTGGCGGATGGGTTCGTCGCCATCAATTGATCGATATTTTCAAGGAGGCCCGGCCCTTGGTCGAGGCGCGCCCAGCCGGACAAACGGGTCCAGGTCGGATCCATGCCGGAAAGTGACCACGTGAGCGAAAAATCGCGCGCTGAATAATGTGGATTATGAAATTCATCGATATGGAAACTTCCCCTCGAGCGGGTGATGAATTTCTTCCGGACGTTGAGGCCTTCCCAGAGGGACCGCAGGTCCCATCCCAGCCGGACGCCTCGGGCGGAAATGATGGTCCCTGAGCTAAAGGCGGGGGTCTCGGACAGGCGCAGGTCGTCGATCACCAGCCCGCGCAAGCCCGGATGAATGCGGCCGATTTCGATCTGGCGGTGGAGGCGTCGTCCGATCTCTTCCGCGGCCATCTCCCGAAGTTTCGTCTGAGGAATGTAGTGAAAAGCGAGAAGAAACAGGACAAAAAGGGCGATGACCGGATACACAAACAGGTGAAGAAATAATCTGAGCAGCCAGCGTATCATGTTATTGGTTCATCGCCCTTCTCCGTGGGTCAGGACGGACCTCCAGAAGGGCCGGCGCCTTCCGCGCGCAAGCTTATTGGCGGCCGCTTCGGCTGGTCGCCGCCCTCCATCTCCCGTTGCCACGGGAGCACTCCGCGACCAGCCGTCAGCGGCCCTGATCGTCTCAAGGCGCGCTCCAGACCCCAGCCCTTCAGGAGGTCCTCTTCTGGCCTCCGATGGGTGGTGCGGCGGAGCCGCGATGACGGGGTTCAGGAAGCCGGTGAAGAACGGGTGGAACCCCTCATCGGAGATGAGGGATGGGGAGCTGGCCCCGTTCGAGACGGCATTCAGAACCCCGTACGCGGTGGAGGCGTGCCACCTGTCGGAGGCCCCGGGGAGAGGAACCCACGGAGAAGGGCGATGCTCCATGTTATTTAGAGGGGTTGGACCACAGCGGTTCGTAATAGCTCTTGAGCGGGACCGCCTCATAAAGCTCCTGATAGAGAATCTCCTGCTGGCGGACCATGGTGTCAATATCGAATTCTTTTAGAATCAAGCGGCGACCGTTTTGTCCCATTTCAATGGCTTTCTGTTTATTGTCAGCGAGCCAAAGGATTTTCTCCGCCGCCAGGTCAACATTTCCTGGAGGGATTTGGAAACCATTTATCTCATTCTGCAGAATATCTCGAACACCATCCACGCCGTAGGCGACAGCAGGTTTGCAGGCAGCGAAAGCTTCAACGAGTGAGCGCGGTAATCCCTCCCAAAGGGAGGTTAGCAGAAAGCAATTCGAGTCTGTGAATATCCTTTCCACATCATTCCTGCGTAGTTTCCATTTTAGAAAGTGCACTCGATTTTGAATTTGCCTCTCTTGAACCCATGATGTTACTGATGGTCTCAACTCGCCGTCCCCGACTAAAATGAAGTGGATCTCGGGGTTCTTCTGTAAGACAATTGCAGCCGTACGAGCCAAATCCATGGGATTCTTCTGTGGCTTAAAATTCCCGACATAAGCTACAACCCAAGCGTCTTCTGGAATCTCGAACTTTTTCCGAATTCTCACCGGTTCCTTGCGTCGGATGCCCCCTGGCCGAGATACTTGCCGTCGCTCATAATCCTGAAGGGATGCAGGGTCTGATGTGAGACCTGGGTTCATTTGAATGCCACTTCGAATCAGACTGTTGGGGACATTTCTCCCGATCCCGAGCTGTTTTGCTTCCGATCGGTTAGCTTCTGATACAAATATTAGATGGGTGCTCAGCCGGGCGCATGTCTTTTCCAGCTTAATAAAGAAGCGGCGAACAAACGGTTTCTGTTTGGGTGTAAACCCAAAACCGTGGAAGGTATGAATAATCACGGGAACGCCTGCGAAATAGGCAGCGAGACGTCCCAAGATACCAGCCTTGGATGAATGGGTATGAACGATGTGCGGTTTTATTTCGCGCAGGCGACGATAAAGCTCAATGAAAGCCAGAGTGTCTTTTAGTGGATGTACGGGTCGGGCAAGATATTGCACAAAGTATGTCGGCCAGTTCCCCTGTTTCGTCTCTAATGTAAGAATTCCCCCCAATCCGCAGATCAGAAAAGGTTCGTATTGCTCACGATTTAGGTTGGCGATAGTGTACAGAGTGTTTCTTTGGGCCCCCCCCACTTCAAGTTGGGTGATGATATGTGCAACGCGCAATTTAGACATTTTTTCACTCATCGACGGTGACGATTGTAGATTAATTTGGTTCCGTTGGGTTATGGATTTTCAGGATTTTTCCGGATGTATTCGCGTACCTTATCTAGTTCGACCTCATTGCGGATGATGCGATCAGGTCTGGCCATAATCAAAAGAGCGCAATCGAGTTGAATGTCGATCAGGGTAAATAAGGTTCATTAGAAATGTAGGGGCGCACCGCTGTGCGCCCGCCATAAGGTTAGAGGGAGAAAGGACGGGAAATATTCACCACGTCTATTTCCGGATTACCGTGACGACGTCGTCGTAGGACAGACTGCTCAGTGAGATGGGCGTACCGTTGTGCAGGATTTGGGTGTCGTTATCGATGCGCACACTTTGGATGATGCCGGCGCTGTCCTTGACTTGGATCATTCGGTTGACGGAATCGATGTTCGTGACCGGTCCCGTGAGAGTCGTTCCGGGAGACACCGGGACGCGATAGTTCAAGATGCTCGGGGGAGGCGCAAACCCCGCAAAACTCACCGGGCTCAACATCAGGACAAGCACAAACGAAGCGGCGATTGTTTTCATAGATCTACCCTCCCGTTTCATTATAGCCCACCCGGAACGAAACGCCGCGCTACGGAATCCGGACTTTTCGGCTTTCGATGCCTTTCGCCGCCGGGGGATAATGGGGATCCATGGACTTCAGGGTTTTGACGATCACGTGCGCCACGAGGTGGTTCCGGTACCATTTGTGGTTGGCGGGAATGAGAAACCAGGGCGCGTGCTTGGTGTTCGTCGCCCGGATCGCCTCGGCGTAGTATTTCTGATACCGCGGCCAGAATTTGCGCTCGGCGATGTCGGCCAGGCTCAGCTTCCAGCGCTTCTGTGGGTCATGCAGGCGTTCTTCCAGGCGCTTCTTCTGCTCCTCTTTGGAGATGCCGAGATAAAATTTGAGGACCGTCGTGCCGCTTTTGACCAGCAATTTTTCGAACTCATTGATCCGGTGAAACCGGTGCTCCGCTTCCTTATCCGACACCTCCCCATGCACGCGCGTCACCAGCACGTCTTCGTAGTGGGAGCGGTTGAAAATGCCGATCCACCCCGCGGGCGGGGCTGCCCGGTGGATGCGCCAGAGAAAATCATGCGCCCGCTCTTCCGGCGTCGGTTCTTTAAACGAAGTCGCCCGGCAGCTTTGGGGGCTGACGCCGCTCATCACATGGCGGATGGTGCCGTCCTTGCCGGACGTATCCATCCCCTGGAAAATGAGGAGGAGCGAGCGCCGGCCCTCGGCATAGAGGCGATATTGCAGATCGTCCAGATGCGCGAGCAGCTTCTGAGTCTCCGGCTTGGCCTCCGCCTTATCTTTGAAGGGAGTGGTATCCTCCGGATCGAACCGATGCCAATGAAGATGTCCCGGCAAGATATGAATTTTTTTCATACAGGCTTAGCCTCCACGCATATTGTAGCTCTAGCGCTCAGGTCACCGTGATTACGGAATGGGTTGGCGGCCGTTAAATACATCTTCGCTGTAACGCGTGACTTCTCTCTGGAAAGCGTCCCAGTCCATTCCAGCGAGCGCCGGCAGCTGGTCCGCCAGCGTCTTACCGTCGCGCAGGCCGGCCATGAGATTGGCAATCGTCCGAGGGCCACCCAGCTGTTTAAGCCGCTGCACGGCCAGATAGAACTCCGGGTAGCAGCCGGAATTGAGATTGAAGGGGCCATTGAAGAACTCATCCACCGGTTCATCCAATTTGCAGAGAACCAGCGGGGCTCCCGAACGGCGGAGCGTATCGACGTCATTCTCCAGCCGCTCCTTGCCTTCATGATCGATCGATTGCGCCAACCCCTCATTCAGCCAGGATGGGATCGGGGCCGTGTGCGGCCCGCTTTCCACATCCTGCAGAACGACATGCCCCATTTCGTGTGTGACGATCTCCTCGACATTTTCCCGGGTAAACTGCTTGTACGCGTCGAGATCAAGCACCATCACCTGATGCAGATCGCTCCCCACGCCCCGGGCCTGCACGTAGGCCACCTTCTGACGCACCAGGGTGTCGCCGGAGAGTTCCTTGACCTGAACGGTCAGGGGATGCAGCAGCCCGGGATAGTCCAGGTTCCACGCTTTGGTCACGGTTTGATAGGCGCGCGGAATCGCCGCCTTCACGCGGGCCATGAGAGCATGGAACGCTTCCTGGTAGAAGACATCGTATTCCTCGTCATAGGTGATGTTGGAAGGCTCCCGGGGAACCGGGGCCGAGGCCGCCGCGGATCGGCCCAAAAACAGGAAGACGATGATGACCGGAATCGTCCGGGACAAGCTACAGATATAGCCCTGTGGGATCGCCATCGCCCGATTCCGCGAGGTTTGCACCTCGTCGCTACTCGTAGATGAACTGCAGGGAAACGGCCACATCGGGATGCAGGCTTTTGTGGACGGGGCAGTGATGCCCGGCCGCTTCCAGCTTGCGGCGATGCTCGGGTGAGAGGCCCGGCGGCAAGCGGACGGTCACTCTCAGAGACGCGATTTTTCGCGTGGGGACCGGTGTCATCTCTTTTTCCACCTCTGCCCGCGCGCTTTCAAAACGAATCCCGTTGCGCTGCGCCACAATCCCCAGCGTCGTCAAAATACAGGTCGCCAACGCCGCTCCGACCATATCGGTCGGCGAAAAGAGCTCCCCTTTTCCCATATTGTCTTTCGGCGCATCCGTCCGAATCAGCGATCCGGACGGCTCGTGCACCACCTCGCACCGCAGCCCGCCGGTATACGTCGCAGTCATTTTAACCATCGTGTCTTCCTTTCCTTAGGAGAACGTTTGCCAGTGGAGGACCTGGGCCAGCGCGCGTTTGGGGGCCCGCGGCGACGCGGTTTTCTCATAACCCAAGGACACCAGCGTAACGAGACGAAAACCCGCCGGGACACGCAACAGACGCGACACATCCTCAACGTAGGATTTTTTATCCCCCGCGACCCAGCAGGACTGGACGCCGAGGGAGGCGGCCGCCACCAACATGTTTTGCGTCGCGGCGGAGCCGTCTTCCAGGTAATATTTGGTATCTCGGCAGAAGACGGCGACACAAACCGGCGCTTCCGCGATGTGTTTACCGTACTCGGTCACTTCGGCGATCGCGCGGCGCAGGGCCAAGTCGGTCACGACGATGAACTCCCAGGGCTGCTGGTTGCGCGCGGTGGCGGCCAGGCGCCCCGTAGAGACAATTTTCTCCAGCAGGTCCCGAGGAACCTCCCGGTCCTGATACGATCGGGTGCTGTGGCGTTCGGCCATCGCGTTTAAGGTATCCATGCTGTTCGCTAATTTCGTAAGCCGATCCGGCACGAACCGCGCGAAGTTACTTGGCGGCCAGCGCCTGACGCAGAAAAGCGACGACTTTGGGCAGCGAATCGCTTGTCGCCTCCGCGTTATATTCCATATGGCCTCTCATATGCGTGGCCGCGGGATCCATGTAGCTTATGGGAGGCGCATCGCGATTAAATCCGTGCGAGACGCCGGCGTATTCGACGGTCGTCACATCAAACTGATACTTTTCTGACAACGCGCTTTTCAGTTCAGGAACGGCTTTCCCATCGCCGTAGGAGTCTTTGGTCCCATAAAAGATGATCATCGGGGCTCCGGTCATCTGCAAATCCTTTTGCTTTAAAAAGGATTTGCACACCGGGTAAAAGCCCACATGCGCGGCGAATCCCTTCTCGGAGTCCATCCATAATTTGCGACTGCTTTCAAAAGCCGCATACACGGCCAGGTGTCCGCCCATGGAGAACCCCATGATTCCGATTCGGGCGGGATCAATGGCCGGCAATTTTCGCAGTTCTTTCAACGCCGCAAAACCCATGGCCAGTAAAGCATCGGGCTTGGGCCGATTGAGCGGACTGGTATAAATCCCGGTCTTGAAATCGACTTCAAAAACCGCCATTCCCGCCTTAACGATCGGTTCCCGATACAACACGCCGCGCGAGTCGATCCCCATGGTCCCGTGGACCAGGACAACGGCCGGGCAGGGAGCTGAAGTGTTTTTCGGCAGGTAAAGTGTCCCCGACAAATTGTAGGGATGGCTTTGATCGAGGGACGTGAAATGAATCGTCGTTTCGCCGGAGGATGCTCCAACAGACATGACAGCAACACCAGTTAGAAAGACCACCGCCAGCAGTACAAAACATCTCAAATTCCTCATCGCGAGCCTCCTATTATGAGTTATGGATTTCCCCCGAATCATACCATCTTCATCTCTAGCGCACGGGCCGGTGCTGCTCGAGGATCGCGCGGCGGGCTTTTTCGCAGATCACTTTGCGGGAATCCCCTTTCGCCAGAGGGATCGGTGGCAGGAATCGGCATTCGACGTCGATCCGGCCGGCGGCGAGCAGCCGGCGCAGATGCGCCGTAAACCCCATATCGCCGTAGTAGAGCACCTGGTCCCGATTGGCGGAAGAAAGCGGTTCCCCGCCGACGGACAGGTAATTGATGCAGACGGGTAGGAGCAGCGCTTCGGCGTCGATGGCCGCCTGAAACAGCGCGCTTTTGAACGGCTGGACCGATAAGCCGTTGGAGGTGTGGCCTTCGGGAAAGAGGGCCGTATCAAACCCCTCCTCCAGGACCTGCTGGATTTTCTCCAATTCGGTCTTGAGTTCGGATTTGCGGCGCCGCTCCACGAAAACGATTCCGCCCAGCCGCGTCAAGGTGCCGAGAAAAGCGGTTTCCCCCACGTCGGCCGCCGCAAGAAAGACCACCGGGAGAACGGAGGCCAGGACGGGGATGTCGATATCGGAGGCGTGATTGGCCACCACAAAAAACGCTTTCCCGGCCGGAGGTCGGCTCGGCAAGTTGACGGCCCGCACGCGGATGTCAAAGCCTCCAAGCATCCCGGCGGCCGTGCGCGAAACGGCTCCGATGGAGAAACGCCGCTGCCGGCGGGGGTCCCGCATCATCAGACGCGCGGAAGAAGCGAGCGCGATGAATCCGCCCGCGCGCCAGAAAAACCCCATGCATTTGGAAATGGCTTTCAGCAATTCAATGGATTTTATATAAACTTCATCTAACGTGCCATGAATGAAAAAAACCCCTTGGATCAGGATTCGGAATGCCGACGGCTCCGCGCGCGCGTCGATCATCTGGAAGAACTGCTCCGCCTCAAGGACGACTTCATGGCCACCATCAGCCACGAACTGCGCACCCCGATCACCGTCATTCTGGGTTATGCGTCGCTCTTGCGGGATATCCACAGCAGCGCGGAGGAACAGCATAAAGGGCTGGAAGTCATCGAATCCAAAGCCAGGGGATTGCTGCAGATCATCAGCAACATCATCCATCTGGCCAAGGTCTCCGCCAAACGGGAGCCGCTGGTCATTGAAACCTGTTCCCTCGGCGATATCGCCAAAGAGGTCCACGACGCCTTCAAACCGGTAGCGGAAGCGAAGAAATTATTCCTGTCCCTGAAGGCTGCCCCGGACCTGTATCTGGAAACCGACCGCACCAAAGTGAAGCAGATCCTCGTTCACCTCGTGGATAACGCCATCAAGTTCACACGGGTCGGCAGCGTCACGATCAGCGTGGAGGTGGCAGATGAGCACCGGGCGCGGATCCAGGTCGATGATACGGGAATCGGCATCGAGGAACAGGACATCCCCGCGATCTTTGAGGAATTCCGCCCGCTCGACCCGTCGAACGCCGGGAAATCCAGCGGGACAGGCTTGGGGTTGGTCGTTTGCAGGCGGTTCGTCGAGTTGTTGGGCGGATCGATCGCGGTCAGGCGTGCGCCGGGCGGAGGGTCCCTGTTTACCGTGCTCCTCCCGGGACGAAAACCCGGCACGGAGCTGGCCGCCGCCCATCCTCAGCAGCCTCCTCCTGTGCGGGCCAGCGCCGGCCCACGGCTTCTGCTGATCGCGGATGACGATCCTTCCATCACGCGGCTCTTTCAGAACTTTCTCGCCCGCGAAGGGTATGCCGTCAGTATCGCCTCCGGGGGACAGGAAGCCCTCGACAAAATGGCCCGACAGACGCCGGACGTTCTGCTCCTGGATTTATTGATGCCAGACCTCACGGGCTTTCAGGTGCTCGACGCGATGGACAAACTACCCGACCTTCAGGGCGTGAAAATTATCGTCATCACCGCCAAGGAGCTTTCCGCCGAGGAAAGGGCCGTTCTGGAAACGCGCGCGGACCTGATCATTCAGAAGGGCTCCAAAGACCTCCCGGAAATTCTCGCCCTGCTCAACCAGCAGATGCACCGTTCGTTCACCGCCTAAAGCCCTGATCACTCAAGATTCCTCTCCTGCCCGATTCCGCATCAGAGCGAATATTTTTCTGGGTCTTGCATCTAGCTTGCAGCTACTTTGTGGGTTCGGGCAGGCGCTTCATGTATTGGGGGATGTCCGGATCGTCCGGAGCGATCTGAAGCGCATAGGTCCAGACATGGCGGGCGCGCTCGTATTCTTCGAGCATGTAATACCCGGACCCCATGATCTTGAGCGCGGCGATCTGATCGGGGTCTTTGCGCAGGATTTTCTCGCAGGTCGTGATGGCCACGTCATAGTGCCGTTGCCGGAACGCCTGCCGCGCATCGAAAAGCATCTGGTCCATATCGGTGAACGCGACCTGTTCGATCGTGTCGTCTGCCCAGATTTTCCCCGGGCCCATCACGATCGCCAGCAGAATCCCTAGGACCCATCGTTTCCTTGTCATTGGCCGAGGATCTGTTGCGCGACGGCTTGGCCTTCGAGGATGGCTTCTTCCATATAGGAGTATTTCCAGGCGCCAAAGCGGCCAATGGAGTGGACGCGCTTGGATTGGAGGAAATTCAGCAAGGCGTTGGTCGAGCGGGTGCGGTGCTTGTCGTAGGTGACGTAGGCGACGGGAATGTGGAGGAGGTTGCGCGTCACGATTTCCTCTTCATCCTGCAAAAGTCCGCACTCCATCAGCCCGCGGATGGCCTCCTTCATCGCTCGGGCTTCGTCGAACGGCTGACCGGGAGCGTAGGCGATCTCCACGTACATGGAGCTGCATCCGGGCGGCGTCATCTGCGTGGAAAAGTTCATCGGGAAGCCCACGCGGTAAAAGCGGAATTTCTTCTCCGGGAAATAGATCCAGTGTTTGTCGGAGATGTTCGGCCGCTTGACGCCGAGGTTGATGTCGTAAACGGAGCTCCAGCGGAGCGTCTGATGGAGCTTCTGGATTTCCGGCGGCAGCGAACGGGCCATCTTCAGGAAGCGCGCCAGCGGGAGCGTCGTGACCAAAAAATCGTAGGAGAGGGTCTCTCCATCGGCCAGGGTCACTTCCCTGCGTTCCAGGTCGATCGAGCTGGCTTCCGTCTTCAAGCGGATGTCCTTCAGTTCCTTAGCGAAAGCGAAGGCCAGCGCCTGGATCCCTCCCTCCCGCGGATAATAAAAAGTCGCATTGTATCCGTATTGATTCGTCCGGTCCGCCGATGAGCCTTCTTGGATCTCGCGAATCGAGGGTAAGGGCACAAACGGGGCCACCCATTCGTCGGTCAATTCCTTCATCGAGACGGCCCACAATTTTTCATTGTAGGGAAAGAAAAAATGCTTGCCGAAGCCGGCGCCGAACGTGTAGAGCACCCAATTCTCAAACGTTTGAGGATTGCGTCGGTCTTTGGCGACGGGAATGGCCGGAGGCGACGGCCTTTTCGTGCGGTCCGGATCGAGGCCATCCGTCGAGCGGTTCCCGATTTTCTGAGCGTCCTCCAGCCCCTTCAGACACTCCGCGATGATTTCCGGCGGGAGGCCGTGGAGATTGGCTTGATAAGGGTAGGGGGTATAGATGTCGTGAGAATAGATCCAGGCGCGCCGGTCGTGTTCGACGAAGTTGTCGCCAAGCAATTCCGGGACCAGGTTCTTCGTGTAGGGTTTGTGCAGGTGCAGGAGGTGACCGGTATGGTCAAAAACGAAGCCATCCTGCTTGATCGACCGCGAAAGGCCGCCGGGTTCATCGGATTTTTCGATGAGAAGATAATCGTGTTTGAGATGATACGCGCAGGAAAGTCCCGACATTCCCCCGCCCAGGATCAACGTCCGAACGTGCGTCATTCGTCGATGCGGATGCGGGCGAGCCAGGTGCCGATGGCCACGGCGGCCGTTCCCACGATGGCGTAGATGGTCATCGCGTATTCAAACACAACGAGAGTGGCTTCATAGGCGGCAAAGGTCAACAACAGACTGAAAGCATAGGACAGAACCAGAATTTCCTCCCGGTACAGGCCGTGCTTTTCCAGGCGCAGCGCATAGTGATCGCGACTGCCGAGGAAAGGCGACATCCCTTTCTGCAGGCGCAGGACCGTGACCAGGATGGTGTCGTAAATCGGGATGCCGAGGATGAGAATGGGACAAAAAACGCCGGCATTGTTGACGTGCGTATAGGCCGTTCCCATGGACAAGGCTGCCATCATAAAGCCGGTAAAGAGGCTCCCGGTATCGCCCAGGAAAATCTTATGCCGCGCGGAGAGGTTGTAGGGAATAAAAGCGAGAAGAGCGCCCGCCAGGGCCGCCGCGGCGAAGTTGACGTAAATCTGTTCCGAAGGGAGCGAAATAAAGAAAAAGCCGAGGCAGGCGATGAGCGCAATGCCGCTGGCCAGCCCGTCCATGATGTCGATGATGTTGACGGCATTGATGATCCCGATGACCCAGACGATGGTCAGCAGGTCGGCCAACCAGCTCGGATGGATGAAATGAATGCGGACGTCAAACGAGAGCAGGCAGAGGGCGGCCACGAACTGCACGAGGAATTTAAACCGGTAGCCGAGGCCTTTCGGCTTAATGTCGTCGATGAGACCGAGCAGCAGAATGATCGATCCGCCCATCAAGATCCCGCGCAGAGAGCGCAGGGTCCCGGTCGGAAAATTCGTGTAGACACGCGCGAAAATCAGCGCTGTTGCCATGGCGGCCGCGACCGCGACGCCGCCGAGATAGGGCGTCGGCTGCTTGTGGGTTTTGACGTCCGAGAAAGGATGATCCAGAATTCCGATTTTGATCGCCAGCGCCCGCATGAGCGGCGTGGCGGCCGCGGAAACCGCCAGGGCCAGCATAAAACTCAGGAAATACAGCTTATCGGTATTCATGACAGGGCCAGGACGTCGCAATGCGCGTCATGGTAGAGGAGCCGCGTCAGTCCGGACTGGAGGCGGTCCCAGTTCAGCCGCCCGGCTGCGGTAAACGGGAAAAGGTTGTAGCTCTTTTCCAAGCGAGCTCCTTCGCTGCGATTGATCAAAATATGCGTGATGCGCCGGGCCTTCAGGCGAGCGGCGAGGTCCTGGGGCGAGGACGCTTCATTTGCCCAGGCGACAAGAGGGTTCTGGTTAAAGACCGGCGAAACCATCACGCGCCTATTGTAATAGTATCCGCGCTGATCGCCCACAACAAAAACCAGGCTGTTTTCGGGCAACCCGTTCACAAACTGCGCGGCGGCATAATAATTCAGTTGGCGCGTAAGGTAATGGCCGCGGCTTTCGAGCCCGAGCGCCGCCGGGAAGGGCTGGATCATCCCTTCGACGAGGAAAAAGAACCCGAACCCGCAGAGGATGAAAACCGTCAACACACCTGTGGCCAGCCGGCGAGCAGTCCCGTGTCCTCGCTGAAACACTCTCATCCATGCTGCCGCGGCCAGAATCGACAGCACCGGCGCCAGAGGCAGGAGAAAGCGTAGGACGGGCCGGGTGAAAGCCCAGGGCACAAAATAGAGGGCTGCAAAGGCGACCATGAGGCGCGCGATCGGCGGCAGCGCTTTCCGGCAGAACATCAAGCAGGGGACCAGAAAAACAAACGGCGCCCAGCCGTAATCGCCCAGGATATCCATCCCTCCGCCGAAGCGCATGCTCCGGATCACGATATCGAGGGGAAGGCGGATGAATCCCATCAGGCCGCAGGGCTGATATTCCGCAAGACCGCGGAAATAGCCGGCGGCGGCTTCCTGCACCCAGGGACTGAGTTTCGGATTTCCCCATTGATAGAGGAATGGAAAGAATGGATTGCCCACGCAGAGGGTGTTTTTGATCAGCCAGGGGCTCCAGAGGAGAATCCCGGCGCCGCCGTAGAGAAAAAGGTTCTTGAGTGAGAGGGATAGCCGGCGGTGATCACGGCAGAGGACCAGCACGCCCCCCGCGGCGAAAGGAATGCCGCCCGTGTACTTGACGCCCATGGCAAGGCCTCCCAGCAGACCGGCCAGAAGAAGCATCGAGCGACGTCCCGCTTCCCACCAGAAGCAGAGGGCATAAAAGCTCAGAAAGACGTAACACGTCAAGCCGTTATCGACATAGCCTCCCGAGCTGAGCAGCAGCATCGCCGGCATGACCGCGAGGAAGAGAATCGCCAGGCGGCTTTCCCGCCGCGTCAGCCAGCGCAATGCGAAGGCCCCCGCGGCGGCGACCGTCAGAAGGGAAAGTGTGAGGCTCATGAGGTTGGCGACGGTGTCTCCGTTGAGCAGAAGGCCCAGCGTCCAGAGCATTTCCAAGTTCTGCGGGAAGGCCGGATAAATGAGTTCCTTCAAGCTCAGCCAGTGGTGCGCCTGCACGTAGGCGGCGGGAATGGCGAAATGATAGACCAAAGAATCGTAATACGTGACGGGAGCCAAGGCGAGAAGATAAGCCCACAGCGCGCAGAGCGCGATGACGAGAAGAGAACGCCAGCCATGAAGATTTTCCCGCGGGACCAGAGAACGGAGAAGACGAAGAAACGGAATAGCGAGCGCCAGGCCGCCGGCCAGGACCAACCAGGCGCCGATCGGCGTCCAGGCGTTGGCGGCGCCCGCCGCCATCATGAGCAAGGAAAGAACGCCATACCCGGAGGCGGCGGCAAAGATCATTTCTTCCAGGGGAGTCCAGGGCTCAAAGGCCAGGCGCCGGGTCAATTGGACCCCATATCCGCCGGCGCTGACGAACGCCAGGACGGCCAGGAGCGTGGAGGTCAGCGCGGTTCGAAGAGCGGGCATCGCCAGAGGTGCGCACGGTGCAGCTGATAGCGAAAGACGCTTTTGAGCGATTCAAGTCCATAGCGCACGCTGCGCCCGAAGTTGATGGAAGACGCTTCTTCAAAATACCGCGCCGGGGTCGGGATGTCTCCCAGGCGGAACCCGAAGGCGGCCGCCTGAACGAGAAATTCGCAGTCAAAGACGAAATCGTCGGAATTCCTCTGCCAGGGGATGGTTTCCAAGACCCGGCGCGTGTACGCGCGCATCCCCGAATGCCATTCGCCCAGGTTCTGGCCCATGAAGAAATTTTCCACCATGGTCAGAAAGCGGTTGGAGATGTATTTGTAAGTGGGCATGCCGCCGTTGAGCGCTTCCCAGCGCGTCCGGATGCGGTTGCCGAGCACCACGTCGCAGATCCCGTCCTTCAGAAGCCCCGTAAGATAGGGCACGAGCCTCGCGTCGTATTGATAATCAGGGTGGATCATAACGACGATATCCGCCCCTGCTGCGAGAGCCGCTTCGTAACAGGTTTTCTGATTGCCCCCGTAGCCTTTGTTTTTATCGTGCTGAACGACCTTCAGGCCGAGACTCCGCGCGATGGAGACCGTTTCGTCCTTCGAACAATCGTCCACCAGAATGATTTCGTCCGTCGAACCGGGCGGGATATCCGCCACCGTGCGAGCGACGGTTTTTCCTGCGTTATAGGCCGGCATGACCACGACGACTTTCGGTTTCATCGCACTTGCTCCCAGGAGGACCCCGTTTGAATATACACCGGACGAATTTTTTTCTGCCGTGCCATCTCGTCGTTTAGACGCTGGGGGTCGAATGAATGCTTATTCCAGGCGGTGCGTCCCGTGAAATACAGCAGGTATATCCAAGACGTTCCGCCTTCCATCACGTAAAGCGAATCGGGAGACGTTATTTTAGATAACGCGAGCGTTTCTTGATAGAGCGAATTTTCTTCGGATCGGTGCATCGGGCCGATGCGCGTCGCCAGGTTGACCGTGAGCGTGGTCGCCAGTATGAGGCCCATCAGAATCCCCTGCGCAGGGATCTTCAGGGACTTAAGCCCTACCGCCATGAGAATCCCCAGAGGAATGATGTCGGTTATTTGGTAACACAGCGTGGCGGGTTCCCAGGTCGAAAGGAAGAGTCCGTACGCGCCGAGCCACAGAAGGGCGAAAGCCACGGATCGATCGTGTAACTCGTGGATGACTCGAAAGAGAAGAAACAGAACCGCGAGAGCGGAAACGGCAGTCATGGCCCATAGTCCGCCAGAAACATGAGCGCTTCCATAAGGCCAGAAGCTCCCCCATAACACGGGCGCTGTCGATTTCAGCCAGATCCAGGGACCCGTCCATCCGGGAAAATGCCAAGCCCAGTGACGGTCAGGGGTCAGGCCCGCGCTGCCTTTAAGCCAAATGTAAATATGGGTCAGATCGCGCCCGGGAGCGATGACGAAGGCGAGCACCACCGCATAAGGAATGAGAACCACCGCGGCCAAGGAGCCCAGATACCGTCTCAGATGCCGGCGCTCGAAACCCGGATCCTGGCGCATCCAGTAGATTGCCGGCACGATCCAGAGCAGATGGATCTGATGCCCAAGCACCGCCGCTCCGTGCAGCACACCTGTCCAAATGTATTTGTTCGGACTGGACGAGCGGAAGAGAACAAAAGTTGCCCAGGCGAGCGCTAAAAAACCCAGCGCATACACTTGAGCCTCAACGCTCCAGACCCAGAAGGCCGCTGTAAAGGCCAGAGTCAAAGTGAGAAGAAGAGCGATGAATCTGTTTTGAAGAATCGAATCGCCAAGTCGATAAAGACCCACCAAGCCGGCGGCGGAAAGAAGCGAGGTGAACAGCTGCAGGGCGGGAAGCGCCCGGGCAACGCCCAGGGGCGCGCAGAACCCCTTCCAGAAAAGAAACCCAACAAATCCGTAAATCAGATGATTAGCGTGGAAAAAGTAGGCCGGCTGTCCCAATTCCAGAGCGGCGGCGCAGGCCACGCCGTCAAAATTCCACATCGTCGAAGGAAGGCCGAGATACAACGTCAGGGGGAGAAGAAACGCGAGAAGGCCGGTCAAAGACGTACGAGATGGGATGCGTGGCGGCCGCGCATCAGGTTGCGGGTGTCGATGATGAGTTTCGCCTGGCGCAGGATCTCCTCCGGAACGAACGTCTGATGCGCGGTCGTGATGACCACGGCATCCGCGCTCCGCAGAAGCCCGGCCGACCAGGGCTTCCCCTTCAGCGGCACATGGCCGATCATCACCGACGGAACAAAGGGATCATGGTAGGAAACGTCAGCCCCCCGCTCGCGCAGAAGGTGAATCACATCCAGCGCGGGCGACTCTCGGACGTCTGTGATGTTCGCTTTGTACGCCACGCCCAACACCAGAATCTTCGCGCCGTTAATCACCATTTTCCGGTCATTAAAGGCGCGGGCGATTTTTTCCACCACGAATTCCGGCATGTGCGAATTGATTTCCCCCGCCAGGTCGATAAAGCGCGCCGTGAAATTGAGCGACTTCATTTTCCAGGACAGATAAAGCGGGTCGATCGGGATGCAGTGACCGCCGAGTCCCGGGCCT
>Ga0182027_10007046_pt1 | contig 16676 bp, 13 predicted proteins | sample 712E1DmetaG_FD_121300 | JGI IMG/M metagenome (GOLD analysis project Ga0182027, IMG submission 121300) | Permafrost microbial communities from Stordalen Mire, Sweden - 712E1D metaG (Illumina Assembly) | ecosystem: Environmental > Terrestrial > Soil > Wetlands > Permafrost | place: Sweden... | reverse complement strand
GGAGTACCACCAGGGAAACAAGCGGAGATAATATCCCAGTGGCGATCTTGGCACAAACGCGGAATGCACGATATATGTCAGGCTTTCACCCGTCTACAACAAGACCTCGAAGTACGAAAGTTTTCTTATAAAGTGGCGGAGGTCTTGTTAAAGGCTGATATTTGGGCATTAGAATTTCAGGTAAATGAACTTCATGAGTCAATAGATTTATTCAGAATTTATCGACCGCGGGATCATATCAAAAATTATCGGGCGTTCATAAAAGAAATGGAAGAAAAACACAAAGCCATTTATGGAGTCAGCCCAAGACACCTTAATGACATTGAGAATATGCTGAACGCACTACGGAAGGCTGTTATCATTTCAAGGGACACAAAGGAATATGAAGGCCTTTTGAAAATGGAGGAGAATCCGCTTTTTGAAATCATGGAATCGCACTGTTTTGACGTTTACGACTTTTTCTGGACGCTTAAAAATGACCTTGAAACTCTACAGAGTTTGAACTTAAGAAATATACGGGGCGGGTCCTATCAGCCCCAAGATAAAGTATCAAAAAAAGAATTGATTAATCTTAGGAAAAAGATAGATAATTCGATTAAAGATTTGCAGAGAGCAATTGACCTCGCTCTGAGGAGAAAATCATATTCAGTATTTACATGTCACCTTTGCCTTCCAGATGCCAAACCAGAGACAAATTCGTAACAGTCGCGGGTAATCTTACCATCCCTAATTCAATCTACTATTCAAACCTGCCTATGGCCTTTTGATATATCGGGGTGTATAATCATTCTCAATAACATATTCATCACCATACCCATAATTCAGGATAATAGCCAGCCACCTTTAACTATTAACAAAGTTGGATAGCAGGATGACAGAAGAAGTTAAAATAAGGCAACACAAATATAATCAGAGCGTATTAACTGTTCGTAATAAATTGGTTACGTTGCTGGGACAAGACCTCGATTTTCACGGAGAAATTACAAATTATGCCTCACACAACTTTCACTCTTTCCCTGCAAAATTTCCGCCCCAAATCCCAAAAATGTTTATTCATGAGTTAACAAACTCAGGTGATACTGTGCTCGATCCTATGGTTGGGTCAGGTACGACAATTTTAGAGGCTTTCTTAGCCGGTAGGAGAGCAATCGGGTTTGATATCGACCCACTCGCATTAATACTTTCAAAGGTGAAGGTAACACCGGCAAGCAAAGACGACCTCAGAATCATCGGTGAAACAATCTTGTCTAATGCTAAGCTTGCTCTTGAGCGAGAACCAGAGAAGACTGAGAAAATACTCAATGAGTATTGGGACCCTAAAACCAAAGAATTTATAGATTATTGGTTCGCCCCGCAGACACAACTTGAATTATTTGTTCTAATTGAAGAGATAAAGAAACTAACTGATCAGACTGCCAAAGACTTCTTCATGATAGTTTTCTCGTCGATAATCATTACTAAATCGGGGGGTGTTTCTTTTGCTCTTGACCTCGGACACACTCGACCTCATAAAGCCAAAATTATTAATGGGAAAACGGTCACGAACAATAATGTCAAAGATTCTAGCAGCAGGGATAGTTATGTTTCATCGAAGAATATAGGATCCGCATTCGAAGACTTCAGGAGAAGAATAAATAAAAATCTAAACGGATTGTTAGAGGAAATAATGGGAACTTATCCACCACAATTATATCTTGGGGATGCTCAAGATTTGATCATCCCGGATAATTCCATAGACTTGATTGTAACTTCCCCACCGTATGCTTCAAATGCAATCGACTACATGAGAGCTCATAAGTTCTCATTGGTTTGGCTGGGACATAGTATTGAGACTCTGAGTAAAAAAAGGAAGGAGTATATTGGTGGAGAGGTTGTAGTAGAGGAAAAACTAATAGATCTGCCACGAAAAACCAGCGGAATTATAGAGCAAATATCTAACCTCGATCCAAGGAAAGGTAGAATCCTTCATAGTTATTATTCGGACATGTTCAGGACAATCCAAGAGATGTATCGTGTACTAAAGAATGGAAAAGTTGCCATAGTTGTTGTAGGCACTTCTTTAATGCGCTCAATAAATACAGAAACAGCGGAGTGCCTTGCAGAAATTGGGGGAACTGTAGGATTCGAGGTGCCTAAGATTGGGATTCGTAATCTTGACCGTGATAGGAGAATGTTGCCTATTGGAAGTACACCCGATCTCAATTCTCTAATTCAGCAGCGAATGCATGAAGAATATGTTATAGGATTCTTGAAACAATGAGCATGATTGAACTCAGACGGGAATACCACAAACAAATTTGTGAGAAAATAATACGGATTACAAGGAGTAAGAAGTGTGGAGATTATCCTAACTTTTGTGACGGATCAAGCAAAGCAAGTGTAAAAATCGCTTATGGGATACTTGAACAACTAAAATACGTGCCAGCAGGCGAACCGGTATTTGAACAAACTGTCGGTGATCTTTTCGAAGCAGCTACCAAAGAGTTTCTTTCGAAATCTTTTGCTCTATTGCAGCATGTACGCCCTGGGAATTGGATTTACTCGACCGAACAAACCGACATTTCCAGATTCGACCAGTATGAACACCTTGCTTATTTAGCGAAACTGATAACTACTGACAAAACTTTAGCTCCTGCTTTAGGAGGAGACTATATTGTAACGCCCGATATTATTGTCGCGAGAATACCGATAACCGATGCTGAAATTAACCAAAAAGGTGCGATTATAAATGAGGGAGAAGTTGCAAATCTGACACCGCTTAGAATGATAAATCGAGAACCCGGATTTCCGATTCTTCATGCAAGCATTTCATGCAAATGGACGATAAGGAGTGATCGATCACAGAATACACGAACTGAGGCACTGAACTTAATACGAAACCGTAAAGGTAATTTACCTCACGTGGTCGCGGTGACTGCCGAGCCGTTGCCTACAAGAATCGCTTCCTTGGCATTAGGCACCGGTGATTTAGATTGCGTATATCATTTTGCATTGAACGAGTTGATGGGGACAATACAGAACATAGAAAACGAAGACCAAATGGACATGCTAAAAACTATGGTAGAAGGCAGACGGCTTCGAGATATAAGTGATTTGCCATTTGACCTTGCTGTTTAAATATTTTGAATGCCGTCTAACCATTTTCAGATAATCCGTATTTATCGTAGAATTATAAGAGTTTTTCTTCTGCGAGCCCTTTAATATCCTTGAATACGCTAATAAATGGCACACTGTCTTCTGTTTTCCTATCAATTTTCAGGGTCGTTTTTTACCCTTTGTTTAACCTTTAAAAGTTTGTCTACTTCGAGAGGCGCACAACGGTCCTCAAGTCCTTCGTCAACGCCGCCAAACCAAGCTTGACGTATTCCCCCCTCGCCCAACGTCAAAGGCAGTTCGTAAAAGCCATAATGATTACCACCCCACTTGGCCAGTTTGCCCTGCTTGCGTAGCGCGTAGATCGCCCTGGCGAGCTGCCGGGGTGTGCAATTCAGCCGCCAGTAAAGAACATTGGAGTCAACAACTACGTGGCTGCGTTCACCCATGTATTCGATGAGGAATAGAAGTTGGTGCAGGCTTTGTTGCCTGACGGATAAAGCGGACGGCGACTAAAGAGCCTTTGCAAAGGTCAGGGTTAAAAATAGGAGTTTCTGACACCTGAAAAGCCGGATAAGGTCGGTGGTTTGCAAAAGAAGTCATTTGCGAAGAGGTTGGAATCAACCTCTAAAGATAAAGGGTCAATTGGGGCACCTTCTTTATTTATTTCTGATTCTTTATGCTTATTTGTTCCCTGTGGTTTTTGTGTGCTTTAATTATTGAAATGCGGAGAGACTTAAGAAGGATCTGTAGTTTGAAACAAAGATTTCTGTTGTTTTATCCTCCAAAATGGTTATGTCTGTATTGAATTGAAACAATATTCTGGCAGATGTATAATTTATTCAACTAAATATGTCGGCAAGCAATCAAATAATTCTTACATTGGTTGATTTCATGATTGCGCCTATTAGATGAGCAATGAAAAATCTAAATCAACTTATTGAGTCAGTTGTTCGATTTTTAAGGGAAACCCAACATAATGATGGTGGCTGGGGCTACACCACAGAAAATCGACAGAGTTTTTTAGAACCAACTTCTTGGACACTTAGGGCTTTGGCAGGAAATTCATCTGCATCCGAAACCATTAACCGAGGTATCAAGTTTATTAAAATATCGCAAAATGAAGATCGAGGTTGGTCCAATTTACCAGGTTTACCGAGTGATATCACAACATCGCACGTTATTCTAGCACTTTCCACCTTAGGTCTAGAAGAAAATTTAGCGAATGAAGGAATTCGTTGGTTGCTTTTACATGAGGTGAGAAAAAGCGGTTGGGGTTGGTGCAAGGGTAGTGACGGTTTTGCGGAGCCTTTATCATATTCAATACTTGCATTAGCTTCTACAAATTGTCTTAGCGAAAACGAGAGGTTAATCGATCTTCTCCTTTCCTACCAGTGCCATGATAATGGGTGGAATTGTCATGTGCCTAACATACATGAGAAGTTCTTGGAAAGCCAACCGGCTCTTACTGCGATTAGCGTCATCGCATTATTTAATTCTAAAATAAATCTTCAAAATGATATCCTGGACCGAGTTGTTAAACGGCTTGAGGAAGATGTAAGAAATGGTAATGTCTCGACTACGTATACGAGAGCGCTAGTATTGTTGGCTTTTTGCAAAGCGGGAAGATCAAGTTCAGCCGTTTCAAATAATCTTAGACAGGCGCTATTTTCTTCTGCGGATAGCAATGGTTCGTGGCAAAATAATATCTTATGGACGGCAATGGGATGTGTTGCGCTGGACCAATTTATGATGGGCTAATGGATTCAATTAGCCAACCTTTCGAAAAGTTGATTCTTCTTACGGAAAAAGAACAAGCAGCATATCGTGTCGGATTGTCATTTCCAGAGAAAAATCTTGACCTTACGCGATTACTTCATCTTGAATGTTTTCCCACTGCCAATGTCGCCATCATAGATTGCCCCTCCTATGAAGCCCATCAGATACAAGAAAAACTATCTGTTTTGCTAGACATATTAAATGTTTCGCAATTCCGTCCAAGGAGAATCGTGATAAAACCCGCACTCGTGGAAGCGAAACTGCCATCTAATAATGTTACTCCCCATCCCAATATATTATATTCACTAGTAAAAACGTTACGTAGCATATTTGGAGAAATGCCAATTGTCATTGCCGAAGCTTCCGGTCATGAAAGAGACTCGGAGCTACTCATAGAACGAACGAAAATAAGAGACGTCATTTCTGATCTTAGAATAAAGTTTATTGATCTCAACCTCGATGATGTCGTTATAGTACCAGTAGAATCGCCTTTAACTTTTAAACAATTTGCTATTCCAAAAACCGTTGCAAATTCAGATTTCATAATATCGCTTGCGAAAATGAAAACTCACCATCGCACAGGTGTAACACTCGGGATGAAAAACCTAATGGGGTGCCTTCCGAGCTCGATCTACGGATTTCCTAAGAACAAGGCGCATTGGATGGGGATTTCAAAAACTATTGTTGATTTATCTAGTGTTATTAAACCTCAACTAACGATTATTGACGGTATTGATGCGATGGAGGGCGACGGGCCCATATACGGTACCGCTAAGAAAGAAAATATTTTGGTCGCTGGCCTCGATGTAGTAGCAACAGATATTGTGCTAACTCAAATTATGAATTTTTCTCCTCTACTTATACCTAAATTTTGGTATGCCCTTGCCAAAGGGATTATGGTTAATCCTAATTTAATTGACGAGCGTCCGGTTGATAAAAAACGTCCTGACTCATTCTTGCCTCCTCCTAACATTTCGTGGCTTTATGAATCGAACCTTAAATCAGAAAGCGAACAAATTTACTTTCTTGGTAAATTATTAGATGAAGGGAGCCATTGTTAAAAAATTCCGGATTACACTTGGTCTCCATATCTACCAGGATCTTCTCCACTTTCACCTCTTTCCAGAGTTACCGCCTACATGCAAGAGCTGAGTACAACTGTCAGGGGTATACTAATCACTATGATATCGGAGTGTACAACTATTCAAAACCGGACAAACGGACAAAGAGGTAATTTCGCCATTTCAGCTTGAGCTGACATAATATTGGAAACCTACAATTAGATTTTAACAAATACACGAAAATAGATTGATATTTTTGATTTGTCATGTTAAAATCACTCTACATTAACATATTTATGCTTTATTGAGAAAAAATAACATGGATGCGGAGATTCGGTCGTTAACTCAGAAAGCAATAATGTCAAAAAGTCGATGTAGTGTTCGGATAACGAGCAATTTTGGGCAGTGTTTATGAAATATGTAAGAGTATTGGTTTAAGTTATGTTTAAAAAAACACCGACGCAGCTTATTTATGTATTAATGAGCAATTTATTTGTTTTTATTATTACTATATTAGGACTAGTCTTGTCGGATATCAAGCAAATTGATGTTCACATATTGTTTTATATTTGTATATTTGTGGTGGCTGGCCTATCACTATTTTTATTTGTCATATATTTGTCGACGAGTGTAAATGAGTTGAAAATTATTTCCCAAGATATTAGGAATAATAACAAGCAGTTATCTTCATTATCGGCAATTTCTAATTATGTCATATTTGAAAGCAGAACTGATATATTTGAGATTGGTACCGACGGAAATGGTGAATTAACGTGGCGGTTTAAAATCATCAGGAACACTCAACAAGTAGTCAATGAAGTAAATATGCCGATATTCGCTGAACATCTTAGAGGGCGCACCGCTCAAAAAAAGGCGGTAGAAATTATCGAAGTCCTGATTGATGGAGAAAAACCTAACCCGATGGATATTTATATCCCGCAATTTATTAGAATGCCTATTCATTCAAATACTAAAGAAGTCCGGTCTGTTGAGTTGGGGAATATACGGATACCAGTTAATATGACGGGTTCAAAAACGAGTGTATCTGTTAAAATCAAAATGCTGTTGAACGGAGTATTTAATGAGGCATTGAAAGGGGAATTTGCTCTAATCGATTTTCCATATTTAACAGAACATTTTCTGCTTAAACTTTCATCAAAATCCCCAGATTATATTGTTATTCCGTTCGATGATCAAACGAGCAAAACGGTAATCGAAGCTTTACGGGATAATAATGAAAACGTTGATGTTGACGAGATGTTGATTCAGGCTGAAAATTGGAAATACCTAGATGGGCAAATGATTTGGGAAACAAGATATCCGAAGTTGGGATATAATTACAGAGTAAAATTTCGACTAGTTAAGAAAGAGGCTTAATGCTCAAGACTGGAGGACTCGCAAAGTTAAAAGAAAATACGCAGAAGCCGCAGGATTTCTCAGTAATTGGTCATTAAGACCTCCCTGTAATAAAAATTTGTGCCGTATTCATTACGGCACATGTCTCTAGTTTAACAAAGATTATTACAGGGTCGCTCTCCCACCAACATCGTGGCTCAGTATGACTGTCAAGGTGGCCATCACTCACCGTATCAGTGGCTCAATTTGAACCATATTATTTATTGATTTGGCCAAACATACTGTTTGATCTTGCAATACTCCCGGAAACCTAGTTTGGGATAGACATTTCGCCCCAGAGGAGAAGAGTGCAAAATACTTGCTTTATATCCTAAAGTGCGTGCTTCATGCAAGGGATGCAAGGTCATATTAGCCCCGATACCCTGCCTTCTCACTTTAGGAACCGTAGCAACATTGTAGATGCCAGCAACACCTGCACCTAGAAACATAGATGAAGTGGCAACGGGCTCGCCATTCAACAAACCAATGTAGTGACGAAACACTGATTGCGAATCAAGTCCTATGCTCATTGATAGGTCGAGGAATGCTTCACCCACGAAGTCCGGCCACTCATAGCCGATACAAAATGGCCTGCACCATTTCTCCATGGTTTTAGTATCCCTAACACGCTCGATTACTAGACCGGGTGGTATAGTCATATCTTGAGGTAGGGAATTTAAATCAGCTGCCATCCCAATTGATTCTTCACTGACAAAACCAAATGCTTTCAAGTCGTCGCCTAAGTCGGTTGGTTGTGAATATGGACCAGTCCACCACAGCAGGGGTACATTCCGCTGCCTGCCGCGTGCAATGGCAGCTTCGATTGAAGACTTGGGATTAGAAAGACGGGCTCGAAGAATAGCATTGAAAAGAGGAAAGGGTATATCGCTGATCGACCAAAGCATATCGTGATCATCATGTAACTCTACATGTGTCCACTTGGCGAATGAGTTATAGAGATTGAACAGGTTGTTTTCAATCGCAGCGACTAGTGAAGTGTCTGTTAGGTCTTGTAATATGTCGTTCCTATATTTCACTAAATTATCCTCCTGATGATGTTTTTCCCAGCAAATGTATCAAATTTATAAATCTATAGGATTATAGCAGAAATGGAAGAACAATCAAAAGAGAAATATCGGCATCGCTATTCCGGTGCAGTTATACCTATATTCTAAGGCCAACGGGTATTCAATATCTACGAAATAGCAGATAACTATCACTGTTGTGTCGAGCCATCATTTAACCGTGGAGGCCCTTGTTTCGGCTGTTTTTGTATTGCTTTTAATCATTCTTTTAAGCCAGACGCTTTCCACTCTCTTACATTCACTCTCAAATCTCATCTCACGACTATTTAATGCGCGGCTATCCTGGGATTGAACTCGTCACAAGTAGCACTTGCTCTTGACAGTTTTTAGGGTTAGATCTATGATTAGATTTAGAATATGAATGGAGGTGTATTATGTGGAATGATGCAGCCGGTGGAAGCTAGAAGAAGAATTTGGTGTTTATTAGTGAAACCGTAAAATAGATGGATTGCACTGTTAGCTTACAATTGTAATACTCATAGACTTTCCATGGCAAGAAAATGGGTTATGTGTTAATAACTCCTCGGAAGGCTAGTATTGTAATGCCTTTAACCGACCCGACTCAGTTGCCGGTTGCGGGGAGTTATTAGTAGAATGTTTCTATCAGACATATTCGTTCCAACTGGTTTTTCAATTCCTTCATAGTACTTTTATGTATTTTCGTGTATATCATTACGATGCGTTAGTAAGTGTCCTTAATCATCCATTTGTGGGTTTTTGTCTATCCAAACTTGGACAAGATTGACAAGAGTTTCCACGGCTTTCTCCATATCCTCAACTGAAATCCATTCCAAGCGACTGTGAACAAGATCACCACCTGCAAAGAGGTTAGGTGTGGGCACTCCTAAATAACTTAGACGCGCACCATCAGTTCCACCGCGGATAAAAGTTAGCTTTGGTTCAAGACCACTGCGACTAACAGCTTCAAGAGCGCGCTCGACCACCTCAGGGTGCTTCTCTAGGACCAGTCTCATGTTACGATAGGTTTTCTTTATTGAAATAATTGAATCTACATTGGGGAAATCAACCTTCAATACATTTAAGACATCGTTCAGAATTTTTCGTTGCATCATTAATCCGTTTTCTTCAAAGTCACGGAGAATAAGTTTTAAGGTTACTTGTTCAACGCTGCCTTGAATTGAGGTCGGATGGATGTAACCCTGTCTTCCCTCTGTGCTTTCTGGTGCTAGATGCCGTGGTAATAAATCCACGAAACGTGCAGCAGCTTTGACGGCTGAAGCGAGTTTATCTTTACCATAGCCTGGATGAATGTTAACACCCTTGAAAACTATCGTAACTGAATCGGCGCAGAATGTTTCGTTCTCTATATTGCCGACGGTCCCTGTATCGACAGTATAAGCATATTTTGCTCCGAACTTATTTACATCAAAAAAATCCATTCCTTTTCCAATCTCCTCGTCCACTGTGAAGGCAATTCGGAGCATGCCGTGAGGAATAGAAGGATCACTCTGGAGTTGTTCCAAAAGAGTCATAATTTCGGCAATTCCTGCCTTGTCATCAGCACCAAGCAATGTATCGCCACCGGCAGTAATGATTGTATCGTTTATGTGATGAAGTAGAGATGGACTCTTTTCCGGTGTGAGCAATTGAGTCTCATTGAGTTTTATTGAGCTACCACCATAATTTGGATGCACCTGTGGATTTACATTTGTTCCACTTACATCCGGTGATGTGTCTACATGGGCAATGAGCCCCAAAATTGGCACAGGGGTCTGCACATTTGAGTGTAAAGTGGCCATAACATAACCATGCTCATCCATGGCTGAGTCCTCCAAACCTAAATCTTGTAATTCTTTTACTAGCAGTTTTAACAAAACTTTCTGTTTTTTAGTGGAGGGAAAGGTTTTAGATATTTCACTGGATTGAGTGTCATAGACTGAATATCGCAGGAAACGTTGTGCAACCGAAGGTAATTCATCCATTTTTAACTCCAAATATGCCTGTTGGCAGCGTACGTTAAAATAGTAGCATTAATTGGTTATTCCATAAATAAATTCGAGCCTATCTCAAAACCAACGCTCATTTCGTGCCTGTGCGAGAGGTTATTTCGGGCTAAAATATGGTTTTTCAGCACCCTCTTAGAGCATATATTAACACAACCTGTAATTACGAGAAAGATCAAGAACAAAAACAGAAAGAGTCTTTACCTAAATAATAACTATTATTCCTGAGGCAATACCAATCAGCCTTGGATTGCGCACTTATTGACGATTATCTGTCTCGAATTTTACGCTCCAGATACAGGATAAATGTTAAAGGATTCATAAATAACGTTGCACCGATTTAAAATGTTTTTTAATTACAAAACTGCTACAATTGTAGTAAATTAGTTTAAGAGTCATTGAAATGAGGAGCCAAAATGCAATATAAGATAATGAGTGAAGAGGGGAAACTTATTGAATTTGTTGACCTAACGACTCCTGTCGATACCGATGAATGGTTATTAACTAAAATAGGCCCGCATAAAGTAATAATGATAGGTATGTTGGAATATTCTAGGGGCGACAGTAAATCATATATACCGATTTGGACACGAAGTATAATTGAAAAACCTCCAAAATAATTTGTCATTATAAGCTTGAGGGCTAATATGCAAAAAGGGTGTTATTAATAACTCATTTTTAATATGCTTAAATTCTGGTTAAGAGGGTCTCCCCCAAATTATTTGAACCTTATAATGCTTCAATTAACTTTCTTATTTCACAATGTGGAAAAGTGAGGATTTGCTCGATTTGTAATTAAAAGCAAATGTAAAATATTTAAATGGGTTTTTTATTGATTAAAAAATGATTCTCCCCGACGTAAGGCGTCGGGGTATTATACACTAAAAGGCGAACAATATCTGAGATAACTTAGAAAAATTCATGATTTAGATGATAACTTGGATTGACATTAATGAGATATGGCTTCCGCAGACTTATAAATTAATAAGTTATGTTTATTGTTTTAAATTTCGGATATCATCTCATGTGATAAGGAAGTTGAAATGGCAAATGAATTCTATCAGACCAATGACCATATGGAACCATTAAATAAATTCAAGGAATCTTTGACCATGCTTGCCAAAGAATATTGGGGAACGCGCTTAGTTGAGGAACCCCTTATGGCAACGGGGCTGGGAGACAGGCGCTTTGATGACCAGCTTCAGGATATCACACTTCAAGGACGTTTAAAAAAGGAAAGCCGGTACCAATCGATTCTACAGCGTGTTAATTCTATTCCAGAGAACGTTCTTTCCGGCGAGGATAGGTTAACTAGAACTGCGCTTGTTTTTGATGTGAGTACGCAGATCAACTTTTCGCGATGCCGTTTGGAAGAATGGATGGTAGACCCTCTATCTGGACCCCAAGTTGAATTACTGAATGTGGAATCATACCAACCTGTGAGAACTCCAGTTGATGGACGCGCTATGGTCAAGCGCTGGCGTAACATGGGAAAATTCCTTGACGATCACATTTTGAACCTCAGACGTGGTGCAGCGGATGGTAAGCTGTCAGTCCTTATTTGTGTGGAGAAGGTTATCGACGAAATTCAGGATTTACTTGCAAAACCTGAGGATAAATGGCCTCTTTTACGACCTTTGACCATGGTTCATGATGACTGGTCGGAAGCTGAGATTCAAGAATTCAGAGATGGGATTATTAATGCAACATGGGAGTTCATCCGTCCGGCGTTTGCTCGTTATTTGGAATTTTTGAAATTAGAAATTCTGCCACGATCTCGTTCACAGGAACGGCCGGGAATCTTGTATGTCCCAAACGGTTCCGAAGCGTATATTATGCTTGTCCGTGGGCACACGTCTTTAGATTTGACGCCTGATCAGCTTCACCAAATAGGTCTGGATGAAGTGGCAAAGATCAATGAGGAGATGGAAACGCTGGGAAATAAACTCTTTGGTATTCGTAACAGGGTTCAGATCCTTGAGAGGCTACGGACTGACAAATCATTGTACTTCACTAATAGAGACGAAGTGGCAGCCAAGGCAGAAGCAGCTTTGTCCAGAGCCAAATTGGAAATACCAAAGTGGTTTGGTCGACTTCCGAAAGCAGATTGCGAAGTCGTTCGCATGGAACCACATGAAGAGAAGCATTCTACAATTGCCTACTACCGGCAGCCGGCAGCCGATGGTTCTAGGCCGGGGCGATATTATATCAATACATCTGAGCCAAAATCTAGACCTCGATACGAGGCCGAGGTACTTGCATATCATGAGTCGATTCCGGGTCACCATCTGCAGATTGCAATAGCCCAAGAACTTGAAAACCTGCCCGAGTTCAGGAAACAAAGTGGGGTAACCGCCTTTATCGAAGGATGGGGACTTTATTCCGAAAGGCTTGCAGATGAAATGGGACTTTACTCTTCGGATTTGGATCGGATCGGGGTGTTGTCCTATGACGCCTGGCGTGCATGTCGCTTGGTCGTCGATACCGGCATGCATGCTAAAGGCTGGACACGTAAACAAGCAATTGAATTCATGATAAAGAACTCGGCTCTTGCGGAAAACAATATCATGAACGAAGTTGACAGGTATATCAGTTGGCCGGGGCATGCACTTGCCTATAAGTCAGGGCAACTCGAAATGAAACGACTCCGCGAGTATGCAGAAAAACGGTTAAGTGGGCGGTTCGACATCCGTGAGTTCCATGACATATTACTGAGCAATGGTGCGTTGCCACTGGAAGCTCTGAGACAAACCGTGGAGGAGTACTCTGGTCGACATAAATAGTATCGATTAAATGGATAGGCTTCTTGTCATTAATAACTTGTTGAGGGATATTATGCAATTTCAGGAATGTAACGTCATAACATAATGAGCTTGCTGTCAAACCATCCACCTCAGTGGTCTTTCTTTAGTTTCCTGAAATTATTTCGAATAACTTTATCCTGCAGCCAGACACGAAACATTTCTATAAAATAATATTTTAAACTCATTGGCACTCTAAAGGGATAGCCGCTCGGCATCTAAAATCCCTGTCAGTTGACAACACAGCTTTATTAATACGATAATAATTCAAATATATTCGATGTTCATTTCATTCTAATCAAAATCTTTAATTTCAAGAAGAATACTCGAAGTATTTTAGACAAATGTTTTATATTTTTATCGGATTGGATAATAAATAACGAATAGAAAGAGAAGGAGGGGAAGATGAGATTCTTAGTAGTTTCAAAAAAAAATAAAGCACTCCCAACTGAAGAAGCCAACAAGTTGATGGAGGCGACGAAGCAGTGGGCGGGTAAAAATAAGACTTATGGTAAGTTTGAGCAAGTATGGAGTTTTGCCGGTATTCGCGGAATAGGTTTGATACTAAATGTTTCTTCTCTTGAGGAACTTGATGCCGTTATGAACCAATATCCTTTAGTAGAATATTATGATATCGAAATTTATGCCCTTACGGATATGGATATTATATTGCCGGAAGGTTTTCAGGAAAAGGAACGTTTTCATACCCTTGAATTTGAGAGAAGCAAAAACATCCCTGGAGCGAAATTCCTTCCCCCAGTCATGTAAAGCAAATGAACTCTAACGAACTGAAATCAATCAGAGAAAATAATAGGTTGATTTAAAAGTTGGTTTATCATCACCCAAACCACTTGAATGTTATGCAACCAACTTGGGGTAAAACACAATAATTTGTTGCGCGCGGTACTGGAATGTTATCTAAGAATTTATGTTGTGTAAAGACACCTCAGATAGAGATTGTTGTAATAAGTCGAAAAGTAAACTAAATTGTTCCCATCCTAAATTTATGTTGATGCGTTAAAGCCGACAACTAGGAGCTAAAATTTGAAAAAAGATCTGTCTAAAGTATATGCCCGTTTAATGGACAAATTCAAAGAAATGATCGTTTTATCTTCAGCCTCCAGTTTATTGGGGTGGGATATGATGACCATGATGCCCCCTAAAGGAATCAATCTTCGCAGTCAGCAATTAGCATTGCTTGCCGCACTCGGACATAGAATGGCAACCGATCCTGAAGTGGGGAAGTTGCTCGATACCATGATGCAGCATTCTAATTACGAAGTTTTGGATGCAATTCAGAAAAGAAATGTTGATTTAATCAGAAAGAGTTATCTGGAGCAAGTAGCTCTCCCGGAGGAACTAGTAACTGAAATGCAGCGGCAACATTCTATTGCTCATGATGTTTGGAGAAAAGCTAAAACCTCTAATGATTGGAAAACATTCATGCCTGAATTAGAGAAGAACGTGGATTTGGCTAAAAGGGCGGCCGATATTTTAATGAAGGTAAAAAAAACCGACACTTCTTATGATGCGTTGATTGATATCTATGAAGCTAAAATGACCGCGAAAGACATAGACCAGTTATTCACTGAATTAAGGAGCGGTCTTATTTGGCTCATGGATAAAATCAAAAATTCTCCGTATCAACCCGACACATCTTTGTTACACCGGAGAATACCTATAGACCTACAGCGTAAGATTTCCATTGCTCTGACTCAAGCAGTCCAGTACGATGTTATTTCGAAAAACGCAGCCGGTAGAATAGATGAGACGGAACATCCTTTTACGACCGGATACTATGATGACGTGCGGATAACTACTCACTATTATGAAGATCAATTTACGCATTCATTATTTTCGATTCTGCATGAATCCGGTCACGCTTTATATGAACAGCAGATTAATCCCGAGTGGATATTTCAACCAGTGGGAACAGCCTGTTCCATGGGTATCCACGAATCTCAATCCCGCTTTGTAGAAAATATTGTGGGGAGATCATTAGACTTCTGGACCTATTTCTTACCAAAATTGAAAAATATCGCGGGAGATGTTATATCGGACTTTGATCTTGAACGATTCGTTGAAGCTATAAACCTGGTTACACCTACAAAAATACGGATAGAAGCTGATGAGGTTACTTATGGTTTGCACGTGATAATAAGGTTCAATATAGAGAAAGACTTGTTTGCAGGCAATATTTCAGTTAAAGACCTGCCGGAAATATGGAATCAAAGCTATAAGGAATATCTCGGCGTTAAGATTGAGAATTATACCGAAGGTATTTTGCAGGATATGCACTGGGCAAGTGGCGACTTTGGGTACTTCCCTTGCTATGCATTGGGGAACCTTTATGACGGACAGTTGCTGGCTAAGATGAACCAGGATATGCCAAATTGGCATCAAGATCTTGCGAAGGATGGTTTTACAATGGTGAAAGACTGGCTTGGTCAAAATGTGCATAGCTTGGGTAATCTTTACGATCCACCTGAACTGATAAAAAAAATAACCACAAAAGAATTAACCGTAGAGCCATATTTGAAATATCTTAACGACAAATATTCTAGAATATACAAAATGCCAAACAAATAGACATTGCGATTTAATATGCTGGATTCTTTCAAATCGGCTACGTTAGTAATTTTTTAGTGCTGTATTACAGGACATGCAGAGCGCACTATGAGGTGATGCTCCTATAAATGTCAAGTATCTTGAACCGCATGTTGTATGCCTATATCATGAAGGATGCCAAATACCTCGCGGGCGACGTAACGCTTCAAGCAACGAATCACTTCCGTTTTGGTCTTGCCTTCTTCCATTCGCCGCTGCAAATATGTCTTGGTTCGAACGTCATAGCGTAGCCTGACAACGACAATGCGATACAACGCGGCATTCGCCCGGCGGTCGCCACCACGATTGAGACGATAGCGATTAATTTTTCCGGACGAAGCTGGTATGGGGCTTACTCCGCATAACGCAGCGAAGGCGGCCTCAGACTTGAGACGCTCAGGGTTACTCCCGGCCGTGACCAGGAGCGCAGAGGCTGTGTCAATTCCGACGCCCAATGATCCCATGAGCGTCGGGGCAAACGCCATGGTGAGCCTCTCTAGTTCCGCGTTTAACGTCATCTCCTCAGCAAGTTGGGCGTAACGCCGAGACAAAGAGCGCAAGGCATATTTGGCGGCATCGGTTGGTGTCTCCATGGAGGCGTTGCGCCATCATGCACAACGTGCTAACAGTTGTTTTGTAGTGAGCCCACTCAGTGCGGCCCTCAGTTTAACCGGAGCGGTGACTACCAGCGCTTTTATCTGATTTATTGCCTGGGTGCGACCTTTCATGGCTGAGTCTTTGGTGCTCTTGAGCATACTGAATATTCCTACTGAAAACCGACAGTGTGACCGGCGAAAACCGACACCCCCGCCGTAAGGTCCGACACCTCCCTATAATGGGTTCAGCACCGCAAGGTGCGAATACATAATAGGAGGTCGGAAATGACCAATT
>Ga0182027_10007045_pt1 | contig 16680 bp, 15 predicted proteins | sample 712E1DmetaG_FD_121300 | JGI IMG/M metagenome (GOLD analysis project Ga0182027, IMG submission 121300) | Permafrost microbial communities from Stordalen Mire, Sweden - 712E1D metaG (Illumina Assembly) | ecosystem: Environmental > Terrestrial > Soil > Wetlands > Permafrost | place: Sweden... | reverse complement strand
ATTGGCGGTGGATCGAAAGTGGCACGGGTCTCCCGACCCGTGACTGGAGACCATGGGTCATGAGACCCATGCCACGGAACCGGGGACCGTGCCAGATGCCCATGCCACCTCGGATGACTGACAACTCGGAGAGGCGCCCGGCGTCTTTCCAGACGCGAAGTTTTGGTTGCATTTGGCGGAAGGCGACCTATAGCCTCGCACCCTTTTCCACTACGCCTGCCTCCGCCTCCGGAGTGACAGGGGGAACGAAACCATGAAACAACACCAGCTTACTGTCACGCCGCGCGAGGGTACGGGCCGCAGCGCCTCCCGCCGGCTCCGCAAACAGGACCGCGTGCCCGCGATCCTTTATGGCAAGCACACCGCGCCGGTCACCCTGTCGGTCGACGGCCCGGAATTCGCCCGCCTGGTGAAGGCGATCGGCGACAACGCCGCCCTGATCGAGTTGGAGGGCGTCAAGGAGCAGACGCTGTCCATTCTGCAGGAGGTGCAACGGGATGCGATGACTGATCAATACATGCACATCGACCTGCACGAGGTGAAGGCGGACGAGAAGATGGAGATCAACGTTCCGGTGCATCTGTCGGGCGAGTCGACCGGGGCGAAAAATGAGGCGGGCGTGCTCGAAATGGCTTCGCATAGGATCCGCGTCCGGTGCCTGCCCAAGGATTTGCCGGCGTTCATCGACGTCGACGTCACCGAATTGCATGTCGGCCAGACGATCCACCTTTCTGAAGTCAAGAAGGTCCCGAACGTCGTCTTCCTGGGCGACAAGGATCTGCCGGTGGTTTCCTGCGTCCAGCCCGTCGAGGAAATCGTCGAGGTCACGCCCGAGGTCGCAGTTCCGGTCGAAGGCGTTCCGGTGGAGGGTGTTCCGGTCGAAGGGGCGGCTGCCCCGGGCACTGCACCCGTGGCGGGAGCAGTTCCTGTCGCCGGCGCCGCGCCGGCCGCCGCTGGCGCCAAGCCGGGTGCTCCAGGTGCCAAGCCGGGCGCTCTTGGCGCCAAACCGGGTGCCGCGGTTCTCGCGGCCGGAGCCAAGGGCGCCGTCCCCGGCGCCGCCGCGGGCAAACCGGGCGCCCCGGGTGCCAAGCCCGGCGCTCCTGCCGCCAAGGCGCCGCCCGCCCGCAAGTAATCCTTTCCCGCCGGCCCGCCCGCTTGACGCGGCCGGGCCGGACCCGTTGTTCTTTGAGTCATGTCCATTTTGCTCGTGGCCGGTCTGGGCAATCCGGGGCGCGAATATGCCAAGACGCGCCACAATGCCGGTTTTGCCGTCATCGAGGCCCTGGCGTCCCGGCATGGCCTTATCTGGCGAAAGCAGTCGCGGTTTGCCGCGACCATGGCCCGCTGGACACCGCCTTCCGGCGCCGTCTGCATCCTGGCGAAGCCGGCGACATTCATGAACGACAGCGGTATCGCCGTGCGACTGCTGGCGGATTTCCACCGCATCCCACCCGACGACATCATCGCGATCTACGACGATCTCACGATCGAACTGGGACGCGTGAAGATCACGCAGCGCGGCAGCGCGGGCGGGCACAACGGCGTCGCCAGTCTCCTCGCCCACCTGGCGCCCGGTTTCACCCGCTACCGCATCGGCATCGGACCGAAGCATCCGCCGGAGATGGACCTCAAGGACTTCGTTTTGGGAAACTTCACCCCCGACGAACAAACAATTTTCGATCAACAACTCATCACCTACTTGGATGGCCTCGACCTGCTCCTCGATCAAGGGCCGGCCCGGGCTATGAACCAGCTCAACCGCCGAGACCGAACTTTATGACCCAGACCAAACGCAATTACCGCGCGACCTTCATCCTCGATAATCGCGGCAAGGAAGACACGATCGACCAGATCATCGAGGAAGTGAAGAAAGAGATCGCCGCGGTTCAAGGCGAGGTCACCGCCGTGGAGAACCTCGGAAAGAAGGACTTCGTGCGCGTGACCGACGCCAAGTTTACCGGAGCCGTCTACGTCCAGGTGGATTTTGCCGCGCCCCTCGAAGGTCCCCGTCATCTTCACGAGCGCCTGCGGCTCAACACCAACGTCTACCGCACCCTGGTGCAGGCGGTGTAGTCGCCTGCCACGGCTTCCCCCATGGCTTATCTCAACAAAGTTTTCCTCATCGGCAACCTCACGCGCGACCCCGAACTCCGGGTCACGCCCAAAGGGACGGCCGTCTGCCAATTCGGCTTGGCGGTCAATCGCCAGTACAAGGACGAGTCCGGCGCCACCCGCGACGAGACGGCGTTCATCGATATCGAGGCATGGGGCAAGCAGGGCGAGCTTTGTTCGAAGTACCTCCAGAAGGGCAGTCTGGCGTTCATCGAAGGCCGGCTGAAATTCGACTCCTGGGAGGATAAGCAGAGCGGCCAGAAGCGCAGCAAGTTGAAGGTCGTGCTCGACAACGTGCAGTTCCTGACGCGTGGCGGCGGCGGGGCCAGCGCGAGCGGGGCCGGCGCGAGCGGGGCGGGGGAGGCGGCCGCGGGCAGCGGGGCAGTCGACGAACCGCCGGCCGAACCCAATGTGCCCCCGCCGCGAACTGCCGCCAAGCCAGCCCCCGGTGGCGACAAGCATGTCGAGGATGACGTGCCGTTTTGATTCGGCCACCCTTCCCTCCAGTCCGGACAGCACCCATTAATCAACCAACCCATTTTTGTCATGGCTCATCGTGAAGTACTGTTGATCAAACCCGTCGAAGGTCTTGGCGCCGAGGGCGACCAAGTGAAGGTCCGCGCCGGATACGCGCGCAATTATCTGCTGCTCAAAGACATTGCCGTGCCACTCACGCAGTCCAATCGCAAGCAAATCGAGGCGCTGAAGAAGCGCCGGGCCGCGCGCGAAACCCAGGAACTCGCCGGGGCCCAGGAGATGGCGGCCAAGCTCGAGAAGACCCGCGTCGCCTTTGCCGTGAAGACGGGCGAGGGCGGCAAGATGTATGGCGCGGTCACCTCCAACGACATTCACGACAAGCTCGCGCAGGCCGGCCTCGAGATCGAAAAGCGCAAGATCCAACTGCACACGCCGGTCAAGACGCTCGGCCAGCACACGGTGAAGATCAAACTTCATGCCGACGTGTCCGTCGACCTGAGTTTCGACGTGGTGTCGGAAAACCCGATCGTCCCATCCGAGGGATGAAACGCACCAAGCGCCGGCCCGGGCTCCCGGCGCCGCGAGCTTCTGTCCCCGCCCCGTTGGCGGCCCGGATGGCAGACGCGGCGCTCGTGAGGGAGGCCGGTGGCACCCGGCTGCGAGGAACTTGTTAACAAGCTGATGTTGCCGGCGGCCGGCGACCTGCCACTTACTCGCGACTTCCCGCATGGCTGAAACTCCCACTGCGCCGCAATACCCCCGGGGGCCAGGCGCCGGAAGTGCGCCGGCCGCGACTCTGGCCGGCCGCTCCCCGCCCCACAGCGTGGAGGCGGAGGAGTACCTGCTTTCCTGCTGCCTGCTCGATGGCAGCGATACCATCGCCCGGTGCATCGAGGCCAAGCTGGTGCCCGAGGCTTTTTACGCGCCCGCCAATCGCGTCATCTACGACAAGCTCTGCGAACTCTACCAGAAAAGTCCGCCGGTGGCGGTGGAGATGCTGATCGAGGAATTGCGCACGACGAAGCAACTCGAGGCGATTGGGGGCGTGGCGTACGTGATGCAGGTGAGCGGACGCATCCCCACCACGGCGCAGTCCGGCTATTTCATCGAAAAGGTGCGCGAGCTCTACCTCCTGCGCGAGCTGATCAAGGTGGCCGCGGGAACGGTCGAGCAGTGCTTCGCCTACCAGGGGGGGCTCGAGCAGTTTGTCGACAAGATCGAACAGGACGTCTTCCGCGTGACGCAGGACCGGATCTCGGATGCGGCGAAGCCGATGAAGGATCCGACGCGAGAGGCGATGAACGTCGTCGACAAGCTGATGATGAAGAAGGGCGAGCTGACGGGCGTCGCCTCCGGGTTCAAGGACCTCGATGCATTGACCTTCGGCTTCCAGAAAGCGGAGATGATCGTGCTGGCGGCGCGGCCCTCGATGGGCAAGACCTCACTGGCGCTGAATATCGCCGAGGCCGCCGCCCTGCCGCACCGCGGCCAGCCCGTGCCCACGTTGATTTTCTCCCTCGAAATGAGCTCCGCCCAGCTGGCGTTGCGCATGTTGTGCTCCCGGGCGCGGGTTAACATCAAGCTCCTCCGCGAGGGCCTGCTCCCGAAGCACGGGGCCGAAGAGCACCGTCTGCTGGTCGAGGTGGCGGATGAACTGTCGAAGTCGCCCCTGTTCATCGACGATTCGAGCCATCTGTCGATCATGGAGTTGCGGGCCAAGGCGCGGCGCCTGTACTCCCGCCACCAACTGGGCCTGATCGTGGTCGACTACCTGCAACTGCTCAGCCCGATCGATCCCATGATGCCGCGCGAACAGCAGGTGGCCGAGATGTCCCGTGGATTAAAAGCCATGGCCAAGGAACTTGATCTCCCCGTGCTTGTTCTAAGTCAATTGAACCGCTCGTCGGAAAAGGAGAATCGCGCGCCCCGCCTGTCGGATTTGCGCGAATCCGGCTCCATCGAGCAAGACGCCGACGTAGTGCTCATGCTCGCCCGACCCAAAGATTCCGATGAACGATTCCAGACGGCCGCCGACGCCGCCGACTTAGTGGTTGCCAAGCAGCGAAATGGACCGGTAGGACAATTGCAGCTAACCTTCCTCAGGGACATCACTCGTTTTGAAAACTTTGCCCAAAATCCTGGGACGTGATCTTTTACGCCTTTTTGCCGTCGTACTGGCCGTGGCCCTGGGCGCCTCCGCGGCGCGAGCCCAGATTGAAACCCCCATCGACCAGACCGCCCCCCAGAAGAAGGTCGGGACGGTGGCGGTCAAATTTATCGGGATCGCCAACGTCAATGAGCAGATTGTGCGCGCCAACATCCAATTGCGCACCGGCACGGACTACGATGAGGCGGTGATCGACCGCGATATCCGGTCGCTCTACCGGACCGGGCTGTTCGAGTTTATCGAGGTCAAACGCGAGGAATTGGCGAACAACGTCGTTGATCTGGTGCTCGAAATCACCCCGAAATACCGCGTGCAGGCCCTGCGATTCGAGGGCAACAAGCAGGTCAAGACGGAGCGCTTGCGGAAGGAGGCCACAACCAAACCCAACTCCGCGTTGGATGAGCGGACGGTGAAGACCGACGCCGAGAAACTGCACGAGTACTACCAGAAATCCGGCTACAACCAGGTCCAGGTCACGTACAACATCGAGCGGGACCGCAACACCGGGTTTGGTACGGTAGTCTTCAAGATCCGCGAAGGCGCGAAGGTGCGCATCCAGGACATCCGCTTCACCGGCAATGCCCACCTGAAATCCGCCCGGCTGCGCAAAGAGATGGAGACGCGCCGGTGGTGGATGTTTTCCTGGATCACCGGAACGGGCCGGTTCAAAGACGATGCGTTCGAGGACGACGTGACCAAGCTGCTCGACTACTACCGCGAGCAGGGGTTCTTGGATGTGGACATTCCGCTGGACCGCATCACCTACGCGTACCCGAAGCCCGCGCGGATGCTGATCACGATCCATGTCGAAGAGGGCCGCCAGTACCGCATAGGCGACATCGCGATCACGGGCTCCAAGCTGTACAATGATACGATGATCAAACTCGTCCTGCGGCAGCGGAGCGGCATGATCTTCCGGCCCTCCAAACTGGACAAGGATGTCGAGACGATCACGGATTTCTACGGCCGCTCCGGCTATCTGGACACCCAGGTGCGATTGGTCCGCAAACCCAACGTCACGACCGGCAACATCGACATCGAATACCAGATCGAGGAGAGCGAGAAGTTCAACGTCGAGTCGATCAAGCTGGAGGGCAACACGAAGACCAAGAGCGTCGTCATCATCCGCGAGCTCGTGCTCAGCCCAGGCGACGTCTTCGACACCGTGCGGATGAAGGCCAGCAAGCTGCGGCTGCAGAACACCAACTTCTTCGAGGACGTCAACCTGACGCCCGAGAGCACGAACATTCCCGGCCGTCGCAACCTGAAGGTCTCGCTCAAGGAGGCGCGGACCGGCAACCTGAGCTTTGGCGCCGGTTACAGCTCGCTCGAACGGGCGGTGTTCTTTGCCGAGGTGACCCAGTCCAACTTCGACCTGTTCAACCGGCGCTCGTTCTTCCAGGGCGCGGGCGAGAAGTTCCGCCTCCGGTTCCAGATTGGCCGGCTCTCGAATGAAGTGATCCTCTCCTTCGAGAAACCGTGGCTCTTTGAGCGCGAGCTGACCGCGGGTTTCACCATCTACCGCACCAGCTCCGACTTCAACAGCTCGTACTACGAGGAGATCCGCATCGGCGCCGAGGTCTACATGCGCAAACACCTGTTCGAGTACTTCTCGGGGCAGCTGGCGCTCACGGCGGAGCAGATCGACATCCGCAACGTCGCGTCGGACGCCTCGCCCCTCATCCTGGCCCTCCAGGGCAAGACGCGCACCAACCGGATCGGCATTCAGCTGCTGCGGGACGTCCGCGACAAGGTCGTCAACACGACGCGCGGCAGCCGCTTCCAGTTGAACGCGGATTATGCCGGCGGACCGCTCGGCGGCACCAACAGCTACTACCGGATCGAGGCGCGCGGCTCGGAGTTCATTCCGGTGTTCCGGGCGCAGACGCAGGTGCTCGGCTTGATTGCCCGGACCGGTGTGGTGGAGAATTTCGGCAAGAGCCAGGATGTGCCCTTCTACGACAAGTTTTTTCTCGGCGGGCAGGACGATCTGCGCGGCTTCGAGTACCGCGACGTGGGTCCGAAGGACTCGACGAACACCCCGCTGGGCGGAAAGACCTACGGCATGTTCACGGCTGAGTATTCCCTCGATGTCGTCAAGCCGGTGCGGTTCGCGATTTTCTATGACGCCGGCTTCCTCAACGAGAGGTCCTACGATTTCAACCCTTCGACCTACAACGACGATTTCGGCATCGGCCTGCGCATGATCGTGGCCGGCGCGCCGATGAGCCTTGATTTTGGAATTCCCTTGACCACCGACAAAGTTAATAAGAAGGGCAACCAGTTTAACTTCACGTTCGGCACCCGTTTCTGATCCCTCACCTCACTGCGGTTGAAAATCGATATGAAAAGAACCCTGAAATCCATCATTCCCTTTATCGCCTTAGGCGTCGCTGCGCTCAGCGTGGCCGCCCAGCCGGCGCTGAAGATCGTCACCGTCGACATGGGCAAGCTCCTCGACGGCCATTACAAGGCCGAGGAGCAGATGGCCAAGTTGCGGGAACGCGAGCAAAAGGCGCAGGAAGAACTCGAGCGCCAGGTCAAGGAGCTCAACCAGGTGGTGGAGCAATACAAGGCGAGCGTCGAGCAGTCCAAGAACACGCTCCTGACGAACGAGGCGCGGTCGAAGGCCGACGGCGACGCCCAGAAATTCGGGGAGGATATCCAGCGCCGGCAGGGCGAGGCCCAGAATTTCCGGGCGAAGTCTCAGCAGCTGTTGCAGCAGACGCTGCAACAGTTCCGCAATCTCCTGATCGACGAGATCAGCAAGAAAGTCCTGGACATCGCGAAGGCCAAAGGCGCCACGCTGGTGGTCGACAAGTTCGGCCCCTCGGGGCTCGGTGTTTCGCCGGTGCTTTATTCCGATGCGGCCTATGACGTCACGGACGAGGTGATGGCCGCCATCAACAAGGACCGCCCGCCCGCGCCGGCCGCGACCACGCCCGCCGCTGCCCCCGCCCCCGCGCCCGCGGCGACGACGGAAACGCCGGCGGTCAGCGTCCCCGGACTCAGTCCGAAAAAGTAAGGACGGAACGCGGGCTTGGCGCCTGCGCCGGGAAGTGTCTTCTCCAAACCCCGCCCGCTTGGGCGGGGTTTTTGCTTTGGGCCGGTCGCAGAATCTGTTTGAGTGACGTCCGGTGGTCCCGGGCGCGATCCGGGCTCCAACGACTTCATCCCTCATGCAGCTGGCCTACACCCCCGACGAAATCGCGGCGATTGTGCAGCCCCGGGCGACCCGCGGTGCGACTTCCGCCACGATCCGGAGCATCTCCGCGCTCGGCCCGGCCCGCGCGGGCGACCTCTCCTTCCTGGGTCATCCGAAGTACAAGGCGGAGGTGGCCCGCACCGCGGCTTCGCTGGTTCTGGTGCCGCCCAGTTACACGGGCGAGCCCAAGGCCGGCCAGCTTTTCCTCGTGGTCGACCAGCCTTCCGTGGCCCTCGCCCGGATCTGCGCCCGCATCGAGCAGGCGCTGCAGCCGACCCCGTCGCCGGGAGTGCATGCCACCGCCGTGGTCAGCCCGGAGGCCCACGTGCCACCCTCGGCTTCGATCGGGCCGCTGTGCGTGGTCGAGGCCGGCGCGGTCATCGGCGAGCGCACGCAACTGCACCCGTCGGTCACGGTGGGTCGCAATACCGTCGTGGGCGACGACTGCGTCCTGCTGCCCGGGGTGCGCCTCTATGCCGGCTGCCAGCTCGGCCACCGGGTGCGGGTGCACGCGAACGCCGTGATCGGCGCCGACGGCTTTGGCTACGAGTTCGTCAATGGCCGCCACGAAAAAGTGCCGCAGATCGGGGTGGTGGTCGTCGGCGACGATGTGGAGATCGGCGCGGGCACCACGATCGACCGCGCGCGCTTCGGCAGCACGGTCGTGGGCGAGGGGACGAAAATCGACAATCTCGTGCAGGTGGCGCACAACGTGGTCATTGGCAAACACTGCATCCTCTGTGCCCAAGTCGGCATCTCCGGTAGTACGACGATTGAGGACTACGTCGTGCTCGCGGGGCAGGTTGGCGTCGGCGGCCACATCACGATCGGCCGCGGAGCCAAGGCCGGCGGCGCGGCGGCCATTACCATCAGCGTCGACCCAGGGGCCTATGTGAACGGCAACCCCGCGATCCCCTATTTGCTGGAACGGCGCATCGCCGTCCTGAAACAACGGCTGCCGGAGCTGTTCCGTCGCGTGGACGCGCTCGAAGAGCAGGTGATGCGGCCCGCCGCGGGGGCGTGACGTCGCGGCGCGGACGGGCCGCGGACGAATTCCGCCCGCCCGCACAGAAAAACCTTCCGCTGCCCCCGCTTCTCGCCAAGATGACGGCCACCTTATGAGCGCTGAGCGGCTGAAGATTTTTTCCGGAAACTCCAACCGGCCCCTGGCCGAGGAAATCTGCCGGCACATCGGCGTCCCTCTGGCCGAAGCGACGGTCTCCAGCTTCCCCGACGGCGAGTCGTTCGTGAAGATCAACGAAAACATCCGCGGAGCGGACGTTTACATCATCCAGTCGACGTGCCCGCCGTCCAACCACCACCTGATGGAACTGCTCATCATGATGGACGCGGCGCGGCGCGCCTCGGCGCAGCGCATCACGGCCGTGATGCCGTTCTATGGGTACGCCCGCCAGGACCGCAAGGATCAGCCGCGCGTCCCGATCACGGCCAAGCTCGTCGCCAACCTCCTGGTGGCGGCCGGCGCCAACCGCATCCTGACGATGGACCTGCACAGCCAGCAGATCCAGGGCTTCTTCGACATCCCGGTCGATCATCTCTACGCCTCCCCGGTGTTTTTCCAACACCTCGCAGAAATAAAGGCTTCCAACCTCATTGTGTGCTCACCCGACGTCGGCGGCATGAAGATGGCCGCGGCTTATGCCGACCAGCTCGGCGCCGGCCTTGGACTCGTCGCCAAAAAACGCAAGAACGCCACCAACGTCGAGGCCATCAACCTGGTGGGCGAGGTGAAAGGCTGCGACGTCCTCCTGGTCGACGACATCACGGAAACCGCCGGCACGCTCACGGCCGCCGCCAAGCTCCTCCGCGACAACGGCGCGGTCAGCGTCCGGGCCGCGGTCAGTCACTGCATCCTGAACGAGGTGGCTTACGAGCGGCTCCGGTCCGGTCTGATCGACGAGCTGATCACGACGGATTCCATCCCGAACGATCCGCGCGGGCTGCCCATCACGGTGCTGAGCATCGCCAATCTGCTGGGCGACGCCATCGTGCGCATCAACAGCAACGAGAGCGTCACCAGCTTGTTCAAAATCAAGGGATTCTAGGCCCGCCCGGCCCACGAATGGATCGGCCTCGCTTTTTCGCCACTCCGCCCGCCAACATGAAAACTAGGGTCTTTTTTTCCATGGGCGTCGCCGGGCTCGCCGTGCTGCTGCTGGCCGGCGCCAAGTCGGCTGTGCCCGCCCCCGCCGTCGCGCCTGCGCCCAAACCCACCCTGAAAGTCGATTCGACGCCGGTCACCGACGGGAAATCCCCGCTCGTCGCGAGCTACGCCGACGTGGTCGCACCGGTGCAGAAAGCGGTGGTCTCCGTCTATTCGGCCAAGATCGTCCGGCAGAAAGTGTCGGCGTTTCCGTTCACCAACCCCTATTTCCACCAGCTGTTTCCCGACCAGGAGCGCGAAACGCGCGAGGAGGGCCTCGGCTCGGGCGTCGTGGTCTCTCCCGACGGTTATATCCTGACGAACAATCACGTGGTGGAGGGCGCCGATGAACTGAAAGTGGCGCTGGCCGACGACCGCGAGTTCAAGGCCAAAATCATCGGGGCCGACCCGAAAACGGACGTGGCGGTGATCAAGATCGAGGCCGAGAACCTCCCCACGGTCACCCTGGCCGACAGCGACCAACTGCGCGTGGGCGACGTGGTCTTTGCGATCGGCAACCCGCTCGATGTCGGCCAGACGGTCACGATGGGAATCGTCTCCGCTACCGGCCGCCGGAATTTGGGCCTGCTCGACAACGTCGCGGGCTACGAGAATTTCATCCAGACTGACGCCGCCATCAACATGGGCAATTCCGGCGGGGCGTTGGTGGACGCCAAAGGCCGCTTGGTCGGCATCAACAGCGCCATCATCTCCACCTCCCGCGGTTCGATCGGCATCGGCTTTGCGGTGCCGGTCAACCTGGCCCGCAGCATCATGCTCAGCCTGATCGAAACCGGCACGGTCGCGCGCGGCTACCTCGGCGTCGGCGTCGATCCGCTCACCGGCGACTTGGCCGAGGCGATGTCGATGAAGGACACCAAGGGAGTTGTGATCAACAACCTCACCCCCGACGGGCCGGCCCTCAAGGCGGGGCTCAAGCTGGGTGACGTGATCGTCGCGATCGGCGAGAAGCCGGTGACCTCCCGCGAGGACTTGCGACTCATCATCGCCCAAACGGCGCCCGGCACCAAGGTCAAGGTGAAGTATTTGCGGGAAGGCAAACCCGGCGAGCTCGAGATCGCCCTCGGCCGGCTGGCCGACAATTCCGGCGCCCCGAACGAGTTTCTGCAGGGGGTCTCCGTAACGAAGATGACCGACGAGTTGCGCCGCACCTACCGCGTGCCCGACGAGGTTGACGGCCCGGTCGTGACCGAGGTCGCCGATGATTCGCCTTTCCGCGAGCGGTTCCGTCCGGGCATGGTGGTCGTGCAGGTGAACCGCGAGATGGTCGAAGACATCGCGGCGGCGCGCGCGCAACTCCATCCGGGGCGTAACTTCTGCCTGGTTTGGGACCGCGGCGGCTTCCGCTACATCCCGTTCCAGATGCGGTGAGATCGGCTGATCGTGGTGCCGGCAATTGTAGGAGCGGTACCGAGCGAAGCGACATCCTCATTTACTCGCGATTGCGGAGAAGAAATCGCCTGCGAGCAGGCTCCAACAGTTCGTACTCAGGGCTCGGAGGTCTCGAGTGACCCCATGTTTTGCCAATGCGCCCGGCTCAGCTCCCCGGCTTCTCCACTGGGAGCTTCGCCAGCTCCGCCGGCAGCTGGTCAGCCGCGTAGGTGGGAAAGCTCATCTCGAGCAGGGAGAAGGCGGGGATGTCGAAGCGCGCCGCACCCGCGCTGCGATCGACGAGCATGGCGATGCCGGCGGTCACTCCGCCCGCCTGGCGGATGAGTTCGAGGCACTCGAGGGCGCGGCCGCCGCGGGTGACCACGTCCTCGACCACGAGCACCCGTTCGCCGGCGGCGATCCGGAAGCCGCGGCGCAGCACCAGGACGTTGTTCTCCTTCTCGGCGAAAATGAACCGCGCCCGGGCGCGCCGGGCCAGTTCCTGCCCGATGACGAGTCCACCCATGGCGGGGGAGAGCACGGTTTGGAAGGCGAGGCCCTGCACCCGGCCGAGGAGGAGTTCGCCGAGGCGCTCGACCTCCGGCATGTGCTGGCAGACCTGGGCGCATTGGAAATAGTGGCCGCTGTGCAGGCCGGAACGCAGCACAAAATGGCCGGTGAGCAGCGCCTTGGTGCGCGTGAAGATTTCAACGACTTCCTGCCGGGTGGCATCCATGCCTCCACGCTGGGGAATCGGCGCGGGGAGACAAAGGCATTTTTCGGCGCGGGCCGCGGATCGACAGGTGCGGTGGGTTGGGGGAGAAACGGCGCGGACAGCGCAGCGCCCCCCAGAAGACAGGTTCCTTGGAGGGTCCGCCGCCGTGCGGACCGGAGCGAGGAGGCTTGCGGCTTGTCGGGCCGGGGCGCCTGGCCTCGCCGCAGCCTCGTGCGAAGGCCGTCCTATCCGCGTCCATCCGGGTGATTCGTGGGAGGTGATCCTGCGGTGGTCGAGTTTTGTCGGGAGAACAGGATTCTGGGGGATTGTGCAACGGATGCCTCGCGGCGGGAAAATCATCCGTGATTATCCGCGGAATCCGTGGTTGAATTCCGCGGTCAAAATTCCGTCTGACCTCCATGCCTGTCATCCCGCTTGAAGACGAACTGGGCGACGTGCTCGACAAGGCCCTCCATTGCGCGGACCTCAACGAGGAGGGGCTGGCCGCCCGCAGCGGCGTGTCCGTGGAGAAGATCCAGAATCTCGAGGACTACCGTTACGACGAGCTGACGGACGATGATCTGCGCCGGCTGGCGGCGGCCCTGCATTTGAACGAGGTCGGCCTGTGCGCGCTGGCCCGCAACCGTTATCCGCGGCCGCGGGTCACCGGCCTGCCGTTTTGCGTGCACCCGATCCGCCTGCCGTTCGGGGTGGGCGTGGTGAATGCCTACGCGGTGGTGGATTGCGCGACGGGCGTCGGCGTGCTGTTCGATGGCGGGACGGGTTACGACGCGCTGCGCCAGGCGTGGCCGCGCGCGGTGACGCGCATCGAGGCGGTGTTTCTCACGCATCCCGAGGCGGAGCACCTCGGGGGTGTGGCCGGCGTGTTGCGGGAACACGGCCTGGCGGCGTTTTACGGACCGCGCGGCGAAGCGTGCAAACTCAGCGCCTGGCCGCTGGGCGAGGGCGAGACGGTGGTGGCGTCGGGTTACCAGATCACGGCATTCCGCACGCCGGGGCACGCGGCGGAACACAATTGCTACGTCGTGCGGCCGAAGGGCGTGCCGCACGCCCGCGCCCTGCTTATCTCGGGCGACCTGATCTTTGCCGGCTCGCTCGGTGGTGGCTATTTCTCCTGCGAGCAGCTGCTGCAGCACGCCCGGCGTATCCTCAACGCCCTGCCGGGACCCACCGTCATCGCGCCCGGTCACGGCCCCATGACCACGGTGGAGAACGAACGGCAATACAACCCGTTCCTGGTCTAACCGTTGGTTTCGCCGGAAGCGGAGTCCGGCCACATGCAGGTGCAGGAGCGAGTTTACTCGCGACCTGCGTGCCCGGGTCCAGACAAAGGAGGATGGCAAAGGAGAAGTCGCTGGCGAGCCGGCTCCTGCCGCTCGCGGGCACAGGGGGCCGGCCGGCGATGGCGGATTGCCCCTCCGGGCCAATGTCGTTGACCGGATAAGATCTCGGCGTCACTAAACCTACACTCCGCCACCGGTGTCGGCAGCACCTTCGGACCAATCACCCCGCGGATGATCGTCGATTCGGCTTACCCAACCAACACGTTCCCCCTCCTTCGATGAAACGAATGCTCGCCTGCGCGCTGGCGCTCGGATTGCCCCTGGCGTCGTTTTCCCAACAGAACGCCAACTCCCTGTTGGGCAGACTCCCCGAGCCGCCCGCGGGAGCTTGCGGGCTTTCCTCGGAGGCACGGCAGGCCTACCTGGGGCAGCTGGAGGCGGTTGACCAGGACATCCAAGCGGCCCTTGAAAAGCGCAAGGAGGCCCAGGAGGCGCACGTCCAGCAAAACGAAGAGAAGTGGAACAAGCAGATGATGAAACAGATGGGTTTAACGGACGCCCAAATTGCCAGGGCGGAAAAGGGCGATGATCTGAGCGACGAGGAAACCAGCGAACTGGCTGACCAGGTGATGCAGCAGCGTTCCAACATCTCGCTCGATGAGGTCAAGAAGCTGGGAACAATGGATGAGAAGGGTCAGCAGGCATGGGCGAAGGCCTATGCCTCCGAAGTGGCGGCGAACGTCCAGGCGCAAACGCCGGATGAGCGGACGGCGGCGCAGAAGGAACAGAGCCGGGTGAAGAACCTGGTGACGATCACCCGGGAGCAGCAGGATTTCTTCAAGAAGAACAATGCTGAGGGAATGGCCCTGATCCAGCGGATGACCGAGTGGGACCAAGAAGCGCAGAAGGCGTACGCCCAGCAAATCACGCCGATCGACCAGAGGTTGGCCAAATGCCAGGAGGCCCAGAGCCGCGCCGAGGGCAAACAGAGTGACGCGCTGGCCAAGCAGATCGAGCAGATCGAGAAGGAGCGCAACACCGCACTGAAGAACTATTGCACCCAGTTCACGCCCAATTATTGCGACATGCTTCGGCGGTACCTGGCCTGGGCGAAGGGGGCGGTGGGGGGATTCGATCGCTACGAGGAACTGGAGAACGAGAAGTTCAGACTCCAGTCCAATGCGCCCGACGCGGTTTTGCTCGTCAGCGTGGGCACGGCGGGAATCCAGGAAGCGGCAGATTGTGTCAACCTGATGAGGTCCGCCTTCAAATACCGTCTGTTCAGCGACGATACCGAGGGAACCAAACCCGAGTGAAGCCGTGAACCCGTGGACCTTGGCGTCGGTACATCGTCGCGCGGTTCTGTCGGCGTTCGATTCATCCATCCAATGAAACTCCTGTGTTGGGTCATGGTTCTGCTGCTGCCGTTCGGGGCGGTGGCGGCGCCAGCCGCGCCATCGCGCCCGGCCGCCGAAATCCGGAAGGAAATGGCGGCGATCCGACGCAGCACGGATTGGGGCAACCCGGCGGAAGCGCAGACGGCCAACGAACGGATCGCCAAACTGGCGGAGGAGCTCGCGGCCTCCGGCAAAGTCGCGCCCGACGGCGCCGCGGCTGCCCCCGGAAGCGCCGGCGCCGCCACGGCGGATCCTCGCGATGGCGGCGTCGACGGCACCGAGTATCGGAACATGCTGACCAAGCAGATCGCGGCAGCGGTGGGCCAGGGAGAACACGGTGACATCCTCCTCGCGACCTCAGTGAGGGAAAAGATCGTCGAGGAATACCGGGACGACGTGAATCCGCAGATCAAGAACCCGGACGTTTTTAATGAACAAACCACGCTCATCATCGATCTCTCTTCGCCGGCCGCCCCGGGGGTGATCGCGCAGATGGAAAACTTCCAATCGATCAAGACGCTGGTCATCACGGGTGGGAAGGCTGGCGCACCGGTCGACCTGCCGACGATCCTGCACAAAGCAGCCGGCTACCCGCTCCAGGAGCTTTATATCATCAACTTCCAGCACTTCGTCACCGCGCTCCCGTCCGAGATCAGCCAGTTCAAGCAGCTCCGGTTGCTGGCGGCCTTCAATAACGCGATTGCGGCGGTGCCCCCGCAGCTCGCCGGGAGCGCGAACCTGGAGACTCTCCTCGTCGACATCAACCCGATCCGCACGGTTCTGCCGACCGTCCGGTCCCTGCCCAAACTGGCCCGGCTGGGCATCGCCCGGACCGCGATCAGCGCCGCCGAACGGACCGAAATCCAACAGCAGCTGCCGCATTGCAGCCTTCTCACCGAATGAAGACCGCCTTTGTTGCCGGCCTCGTGCTGTTGGCCTCCGCCTGGGTCCAGGCGGGGCCGCGGATCCTGGTTCAGTCCACCTATTCCGACAATGTCGATCCGCGGCGGGCGGAGGCCATCGCGTCGGCGTTTGAGAACGCCGTGGCGGAACAGATCATGAAGGAGTTTCCCTGCACCTCGACCGTCACGGCGCATGATATGCAGGCGTTGCTGGGCCATCTGCGCGAACGGGACCTGCTCGCCACCACCGACGATCTGCGACAAAGCGCCGATCAGGCTTTCGACAATTTCGCGGGAAGCTTTGGCGCCGACTATCTGGTCGCGCTCAACGTGATCGCGAGCGGATCGCAGTGCTCCCTCGGGGCCAAATGGCTCGACGTGCGCAAGGCGAAGGCGCTGGCCAGCTTCATCGATTCCGGCAACCCCGACGGCCCCGGCGTGCTGTCAGCGATTGACCGGCTGGCCGAGAAGCTGGTGGATGAGGCCGCCTATTTCGAGATCTGCCCGTACACGGGGCCGGTGAAGATCAAAATCCACAGCACCCGGGCCAAGGATGATCGGCTGGAGTACCCCGTTTTCTGCAATGGGCGCGACCAGCAATACGTCAAAACCACATCACTGAGCACGATGGCGGATACCGAACTCGATGCCATGCGCACGGCCAAGAACCAGGCGACCGGCACGGTCCGCTACAAGTCTTTGGAATCCCAAAAGCTCGTCGAGGAGGATCCCTGCCACGTGTGCGATTCCGGCCGCAAGGGTGGATGGGTTTACACGGAGGACCAGCGGGCGACCGTGGAGATCGAGGGCCTGTCGCAAGAGAGCAGCACGGCCGGCCAGCGTTT
>Ga0182027_10007044_pt1 | contig 16680 bp, 13 predicted proteins | sample 712E1DmetaG_FD_121300 | JGI IMG/M metagenome (GOLD analysis project Ga0182027, IMG submission 121300) | Permafrost microbial communities from Stordalen Mire, Sweden - 712E1D metaG (Illumina Assembly) | ecosystem: Environmental > Terrestrial > Soil > Wetlands > Permafrost | place: Sweden... | reverse complement strand
TTTAAATGCTAATATATTTGTGGCTCGTTTGTAATTCTGGGCGGACGCCGGAGTTGGAGAGCCGGGGCGGACTGTAAATCCGTTGGCTGACGCCTTTGGGGGTTCGAATCCCTCGCCGCCCACTTAGAGATTCGATTGATGAAAAAATGTGATTTCGTCCTGATTTAGCAGGAAGGAAAAGACAAATAGAAAATTAAATCCAAAACCTCGTAGGTTAGGAAAATAGATTAAATAATAAAGTTCTTATTAAGATTGACTAGACAAGCGGGAGTAACTCAGTTGGCTAGAGTCACAGCCTTCCAAGCTGTTGGTCGCGGGTTCGAGCCCCGTCTCCCGCTCAACTGACTTTCAGCTCCGAGGAGATCCGTAAAGCAATAAATAATATTTATTGCTGACGTAGCTCAGTTGGTAGAGCACATCCTTGGTAAGGATGAGGTCACCGGTTCAATCCCGGTCGTCAGCTCCAGAAATTAAAATAAAGTAAATTAGTATGAGAGATATAATAGTTTTAGAATGTACCGAGTGCAAGAGAAGAAATTACTCAACCACCAAAAATAAAAGACTTCATTCCGGCCGCGTGGAATTTAAGAAATACTGCCGTTGGGATAAAAAACATACTATTCATAAAGAAACGAAATAAATTTTCTTAGCTACGTCAGTGGCTCAATTGGTAGAGCAGCGGTCTCCAAAACCGCAGGTTGGGGGTTCGAGTCCCTCCTGACGTGCTAAAACATCAGAAGTAAAGCTTATGAAAGAAAAAATAATTGGTTTTGTAGATGACGTGGTCAAGGAAATGAAAAAAGTTACTTGGCCTACACAGGAAGAACTGAAAGAATCAACTCAGGTGGTTATTGTAGTCTGTTTGATCCTTGCAGGTTTTACTTATGTGGTTGATATGGCTATCCAGATAATATTCAAAGGAATCTTTTAGGTCTCTCAAATGGAATTAAAGTGGTATGTAGTTAGAACATTCTCGGGTCATGAAAATAAAGTTAAAAACTTTCTTGAATCCGAAATGAGAGATAATGAGCCCCTCAAAGCTAAACTCCAGGATATATTAGTCCCCATGGAAAAAGTTTTTGAGGTTAAGGATGGGAAGAAAAAGAGTAAAACAAAGAACTTTTTCCCGGGGTACATTCTTGTTCAGGCCGATTTAGATAACCAGGTTAAACAGTTTATTCTAAATACTCCTTCTGTTATGGGATTCCTTGGAACCCAAAATAGTCCAAACCCTCTTCAACCTGAAGAAGTTAAAAGGATTGTTGGAAGGTTGACCCAGGACGAAGATACAGAGAGAAGTGAAACTATCTTCAGATTTGGAGATATTGTTAAAATAATAGATGGTCCCTTCAATAATTTCAGTGGAACAATCCAGGAGGTTAATGAAGAGAAGATGAAAATTAAGGTAATGGTTTCAATATTCGGGAGAAAAACTCCGGTTGAGATCGATTATGTTCAAGCAGAATTGGAAAAATAAGTACTTAAGGTATTAAAAATGGCTAAAAAGATAACCGGATACGTAAAACTTCAAATTCCTGCCGGAAAGGCGAATCCTTCACCTCCAGTAGGTCCAGCTCTTGGTCAGAAAGGCGTTAATATTATGGAGTTCTGTAAGCAGTTTAATGCAAAAACAGCTGACAGAGATGGCATAATAACTCCTGTCATAATAACTGTTTATTCTGATAAATCTTTTACTTTTATAATAAAAACTCCACCTGCGGCAGTTTTGTTGAAAAAAGCAGCAAAAGTTGAAAAAGGATCAGCAGAACCCCACAGACTTAAAGTGGCTAAAGTATCCCAGAACCAGGTAAAGGAAATAGCAACACTAAAAATGCCCGATCTGAATGCTTTTGACATTGATCATGCAATGAGCATGGTGGCTGGAACTGCCAGAAGCATGGGAATAACTGTAGAAGAGTAATCATTCTTAAAACCTGATGGTGGAATAATGAAAAAAACTAAAAGAAATGAAATAATTAAAAAGTCTGTTGATATTGAAAAAGAATACTCTTTAAAAGATGCTATCGATATACTTCAGAAGAATTCCAAGTTAAAATTTACCGAAACACTTGACTGTGCAATTAGATTGGGTGTTGACCCAAGACATGCTGACCAGATGATCAGAGGGACTGTATCTCTTCCAAACGGAACGGGAAAACAGGTAAGAGTTCTGGTTGTATGCAAAGGTGCAAAAGCACAGGAAGCTTTAGATGCCGGGGCTGATTTTGCCGGATTTGAAGAGTATATTGAAAAAATAAAAGGCGGATGGGCTGATATTGATGTAATTATTGCCGCTCCTGATACTATGGCTGAATTAGGAAAACTTGGCAAAATTCTTGGTCCTAAAGGTTTAATGCCTAACCCCAAAAGCGGTACCGTAACAATGGATGTAGCTAAGGCGGTTAAGGAAGTTAAAGCCGGAAAAATTGAATTCCGTGTTGAAAAGTCGGGAATTGTCCATACTGCGTTAGGAAAACTCAACTTTGAATCTGATAAGCTTGTTGAAAACACAAGAGCTTTTCTAATTACAATAATTAAAATGAAACCCGCATCGGCTAAAGGAACCTATGTGAAAAGTGTATTCCTTTCAAGTACGATGGGTCCCGGACTCAAAATTACTAAAGATGAGAGCACTCTGAAATATTGATTTGAATTTTGAAACCTCAGAGCTTTTCTTAAACCTCAGAGGTTTATATAAATATAGAAATTACGCACTCAATAAAAATAAATGCTTCTAACCGACTCGATTAAATAATCAGGTAAGGGAAAAAATGAATAAAAATGAAAAAGCAGAGATCATTTCTGAAATAAAAGAAATGATAGAAAACGCTTCTGCTGTATATCTTACTGACTATAGCAAAATAAATGTTGCCGATATTAGCCGTATCCGCAATGAATTCCGCAAGGAAGGTGTTAATTATAAAGTATTAAAGAATACTTTGTTTGAACGTGCTATGAAAGAAGCAGGTAAATTTGATAAACTCAAGGACCATCTGGTAGGAATGACAGGTTTTGCATTTGCATCTACTAACCCGGTTGCTCCTGCTAAGATAATCAAAACTTATTTTGATAAGAACCAGAAATTATCATTAAAAGCCTGTTATATTGAAGATCAGTATTATGACGGCAAGCAACTTGATGTTTTAGCAACACTTCCGACAAAGAATGAAATAGTTGCTAGTATTTTAGGTAGTATAAATGCACCAGCTTCCGGAATTGTGGGTGTATTGAATGCTGTGGCCAGAGACCTTGTCAGTGTTATTGATGAGATTTCAAAGAAAGAAGCAGCATAAAAACAGTAATTAATATATAATATAGATTAGGAGAAAAAAATGTCAGAAAAGATTTCTGAAATTGTAGAAAAAATAAAGGGTTTAACCCTTGTAGAAGCATCAGAATTAAAAAAAGCATTAGAAACCGAATTTGGTGTAACAGCATCAGCTCAGATGATGAGTGCTGCTCCTGCAGCCGCTGCAGCTGCTCCGGTTGAAGAAAAAACTGAATTTGACGTTATTCTTTTAGCCGCTGGCGAAAAGAAAATCAATGTGATTAAGGTTGTTAGAGCGCATACAGGATTGGGTTTGAAGGAAGCTAAAGATTTAGTAGATTCCGCACCTAAACCAGTAAAAGAAGCTATTTCAAAAGACGAAGCTGAGAAACTCAAAAAAGAATTTGAAGAAGCCGGCGCATCGGTCGAATTAAAGTAAATTTCAAGATACGAACCCTACAAAAAAGTAGTTTATTATGAAAGTGATAAGCGGAGTAGTCCGTCTTATCGCTTTTTATATTTATTTGATACCGCTGATAAGTGTTTAGCAGGAAAAAGAATTGATAAATAATTGGAGGTTAAAAAATTGAGTAACAATAGTAGAATTTCCTTCGGCAAAATTCCCTCTGTGATAGAAGTACCTGACCTCTTAAGCATACAGACTGAGTCATTCGAGGATTTTGTACAACGTAATGTTCCCCCAGGAAAAAGAGAAAACAAAGGACTCCAGTCAGTCTTTACCACAAATTTTCCAATCTTTGACAACAAAGAGAACTATCGTTTAGATTTTATAGAATATTATATTGAGAAACCAAGATATACTGTAAATGAATGCCTTGAGAGAGGGCTTACATATGCAGCTCCTTTGAAAGGTAAACTTCGTTTATCGGCCAAAGATCCTGAAACTGAAGAGTTTGTTAATAGCGTGGAACAGGAAGTATATTTGGGGAACCTCCCTTTTATGACAGAAAAAGGGACGTTTATTATAAATGGGGCTGAAAGAGTAATTGTATCCCAGCTTCACCGTTCACCCGGTGTGGCTTTCTCACAAACTACCCATCCAAATGGCACACCGATATATTCTGCAAGAATTATTCCTTTAAGAGGAAGTTGGGTTGAATTTGCAACTGATATCAACTATGTAATGTATGTATATATAGACAGGAGAAAGAAATTTCCCGCTACTACATTGCTGAGGGCTCTTGATTATGCATCTGATGAAGAAATATTGAACCTTTTCAATCTGGTTGAAGAAGTTGAAGTTAAAAAAGTAAAAATTGAAAACTATATCGGCAGAACTATTGCCAGCGATGTATTCGATATGTCTACTGGTGAAATTTTCCTTACTAAGGATAGTATTCTGACCGAAGAAGATATGGAAAGACTTAAAGAAGCCGAAGTTGAGCAATTGAAGTTTATCAACTCAGAAACCTCCCCTGATCAGGATTTAATTGTAAATACGCTTAGAAAGGATACATCTCATTCCAAAGAAGATGCATTATTTGCAATATACAGACAACTACGTTCCGGCGAAGCTCCGGATGTAGAAACTGCTCAGGCACTTATCGATAAGTTGTTTTTTAACGATAAGAGATATGACCTTGGCGAAGTTGGCCGTCATAGAATGAATGACAAATTAAAAGTAAATGTTGCCGAAACTGTGACTGTTCTTAGTATTGATGATATTATTGCAATTATGAAATATATTATCAAAATGAAACAGGGAAATGAGACAGTTGATGATATTGATCATTTAGGGAACAGAAGAGTAAGAACTGTAGGCGAACAACTTGGCCAACAGTTCAACATTGGCATGGCGCGTATGGCCAGAACGATTAAAGAAAGAATGAACATGCGTGATACTGAAAACTTTACTCCTCAGGATCTTGTGAATGCAAGAACTATCAGTAGTGTTATAAACGCATTTTTCGGAACCAACCAGTTATCTCAGTTCATGGATCAGACCAATCCTCTTGCGGAAATGACTCACAAGAGAAGAATGTCTGCTTTAGGACCAGGAGGATTGACAAGGGAAAGAGCCGGATTTGAAGTTCGTGACGTGCATTATACACATTACGGACGTTTATGCCCGATTGAAACACCGGAAGGGCCGAATATCGGTCTTATTTCTTCATTGACTATTTTCGCAAGAGTAAACCGTTACGGATTTTTAGAGAGTCCTTACCGGAAAGTCGAGAGAGGGAAAGTAACCAGTGAAGTTCAGTATCTGACTGCAGAGCAGGAAGATTATTTTACAATTGCGCAGGCAAATGCCCCTATATCTGATCAGGGAAAATTCACCGGAGAAAGAGTAAAATCAAGATATAAGGGTGAATTTCCAATAGTTACACCAGATCATGTGCAATACATGGATGTGGCTCCTTCGCAGATAGTAAGTGCGGCCGCAGCTTTAATTCCATTTCTTGAGCATGATGATGCAAACAGAGCATTGATGGGATCTAATATGCAGCGTCAGGCAGTTCCGCTTTTACGCCCTGAAGCACCGATAGTTGGAACCGGGTTAGAAAAGAAATTGGCATCGGATTCACGCGCAGTTATCCTTGCTGAAGACAGTGGAATTGTGGAATATGTTGATGCTGACCAGATTATAGTAAAATATGATATTAACCCGAATAGTGTAGAAGCGCTTACGAGTTTTAATGATACACGCAGGACGACTTACAAGCTGACCAAGTTTCATGGTACAAACCAGGAAACCTGTGTTAACCAACGACCGATTGTGGAAAAAGGTTTAAGAGTTGTAAAAGGTGATGTGCTGGCAGACGGTACTTCAACCGATCAGGGCGAACTTGCATTAGGCAGGAACGTACTTGTTGCATTCATGCCGTGGCGCGGTTACAATTTCGAGGATGCTATCATAATCAGCGAAAAAGTAGTAAGTGAAGATGTTTATACTTCAATACACATTGAAGAATTTGAACTTCAGGTTAGGGAGACAAAACGTGGTGAAGAAGAATTAACACGTGAAATTCCTAATGTTAGCGAGGAAGCAGTTAAGAATCTTGATGAGAATGGAATCATCAGAGAAGGTGCTGAAGTTAAGGAAGGCGATATACTGATTGGGAAAATTACTCCTAAGGGAGAAACCGATCCAACACCTGAGGAAAAACTGTTAAGAGCTATTTTCGGAGATAAAGCAGGTGATGTGAAAGATGCATCATTGAAGGCACCTCCGGGATTGAAAGGAACAGTAATTAAGACAAGATTATTCAGCAGAAAGAAAAGAGACGGTGATTCAAAGAAAAGCGAGAAAAAACTTCTTGATGCTCTTGAACATGAGCACAAGCTGAATATCAAGGCGCATTACGATAAAATTGTTGAAAAGTTAACCAAACTTACTGAAGGACATACTACCACCGGTATACGTGACCAGGATGGAAGTATTGTTATCAGAAGTGGTGTAACAATGAAAGAAACCACGTTTTCCGCTATGGAAGATATAACGAAACTTGATTCTACACTTGACTGGTTTGAATCAAAGAAACTAAATAGCCATATAAAGACACTATATAAGAATTATTTTGATATGCTTTCCGATTTTGAAGAAGATTTCAAAAGGGAAAAAATAAAAATAACCAGTGGAGACGAACTTCCACCGGGAATAGTACAGCTTGCAAAAGTTTACGTTGCCAAAAAGCGTAAGCTTTCAGTCGGTGACAAAATGGCGGGACGACATGGAAATAAAGGTGTTGTAGCCAAGATTGTTCCAATAGAAGATATGCCATTTTTACCGAATGGTACCCAGGTAGATATCATTTTAAATCCTCTTGGAGTTCCTTCCCGTATGAACCTCGGTCAGCTTTATGAAACTGCTTTAGGCTGGGCCGGGAAATTACTTGGAGTTAAATTCGCGACACCAATATTTGACGGCGCTAAGATGGAAGACGTTGATATTTGGCTGGAAAAAGCGGGTTTGGAACTGGGAAGTAAAACTGATCTTATTGATGGCAGATCAGGTGATATGTTCCATCAGAAAGTTACCTGCGGTTACATCTACATGCTCAAACTGAGTCATTTGGTGGATGATAAAATTCATGCAAGGTCTATTGGGCCATACTCCTTAATAACTCAGCAGCCATTAGGTGGGAAAGCCCAATTCGGCGGCCAGAGATTCGGAGAAATGGAAGTCTGGGCTCTTGAAGGTTACGGAGCTTCTCATATACTGCAGGAAATTCTGACAGTAAAGAGTGATGACGTAGCAGGAAGAGCAAAAGTATATGAAGCAATAGTTAAAGGTGAAAACTTACAGGAACCTAATATTCCTGAATCGTTCAATGTGTTAATTAAGGAGCTCCAAGGATTAGGCCTGGACATCAAGATTAATTAATCATTTGAACAATTTTCGCTAAGAAATTAGGAGTATAAAATTATGCCGTACAGAATTCAAGAAAATGCGATGCGAGATATTTCGAGCATCACGATAAGTTTAGCAAGTCCTGATGATATATTGTCAAGATCGTTTGGTGAAGTAACAAAACCGGAAACGATAAATTACCGTTCATTCCGGCCGGAAAAAGATGGATTATTCTGTGAGAAGATTTTTGGTCCTACAAGGGATTGGGAATGTTTCTGCGGAAAATATAAAAGGATACGATATAAAGGTATAATCTGCGATCGCTGCGGAGTTGAAGTTACGCAGAAAAGTGTACGTCGTGAAAGGATGGGACACATTGGGCTTGCAGTGCCGGTAGTACATATCTGGTTTTTCAGGGCTCAGCCTTCAAAAATCGGGAACATAATCGGTCTCAGCTTAAAAGAACTGGAAAAAGTAATTTATTATGAATCTTATGTTGTAATAAATCCCGGACCGACCGGATTAAGCCGTTTAGATCTTATTTCTGAGGATCAGTATTTTGAAGTTCTTAATTCACTCCCTCAGGGAAATGAAAAACTTGATGAAAGCGATCCCAAGAAATTTGTTGCTAAGATTGGCGGAGATGCTGTTAAGAATATATTAAAGCATACCGAAGTTGAAAAACTTTCAAAAGAATTAAGAGATCAGCTAAAGGTTGAAACTTCTCAGCAGAAGAAAGCAGACCTTCTAAAAAGATTAAGAGTACTTGAAGCTTTCAAGGAAGAAGAAGGAAAAGTAGCTAACAGACCTGAATGGATGGTATTGAGTTATATACCTGTTATTCCACCTGAACTTCGTCCTTTGGTTCCACTGGAAGGCGGAAGGTTTGCTACATCTGATCTTAATGATCTTTATAGAAGGGTTATTATAAGAAATAACCGTCTTAAAAGATTGATTGATATTAAAGCTCCTGAAGTAATTCTACGTAATGAAAAGAGAATGCTTCAGGAATCTGTTGATGCTCTTTTTGATAATTCAAGAAGAGGAAGTGCAGTAAGAAGCGATAACAACAGACCCTTGAAATCTCTCAGTGATATGCTAAAGGGAAAACAGGGCAGGTTTCGTCAGAATTTACTCGGTAAAAGAGTTGATTATTCCGGACGATCTGTAATTGTTGTTGGTCCTGAATTAAAACTGCATCAGTGCGGATTGCCGAAAGATATGGCGGTCGAATTATTCAAGCCATTCATAATCAGGAAACTGATAGAAAGAGGACATAATAAAACCGTAAAGAGTGCAAGAAAAGTTGTTGACAGGAAAGATCCTATTATATGGGACATTCTTGCAAAAATAATTGAAGGGCACCCGGTACTTCTAAACCGTGCACCTACTCTTCATAGATTAGGAATCCAGGCATTTCAGCCGGTTCTTATAGACGGAAGAGCCATTCAATTGCATCCAATGGTATGTACGGCATTCAATGCAGATTTTGACGGTGATCAAATGGCAGTCCATCTTCCATTATCATTTGAAGCGCAGCTTGAAGCTTCAATGCTGATGTTAAGCAGCCACAATATCCTTTCACCCCAGAACGGAGGTCCAATTGTAGTTCCTACGCAGGATATAGTTTTAGGATGTTATTATCTTACAAAACTAAGAGAGGGAGATCTTGGTGAAGGAATGTTACTCGGTTCAGCCGAAGAAGTAATAATGGCCTATAATGGCGGTATTATTGGTTTACATGCTAGAATTAAAGTCCGTTTAGACGGAGAAATGGTTGAGACCACTACCGGAAGAATTCTGTTTAATCAGATTGTTCCAAAAGAGATGGGATACTTTAATCAGTTACTGATCAAAAAGACATTCGGCGGATTTATAGGTCTGATGTTCATGAAACTCGGAAACAAAGTAACTGCTAAATTCCTTGATGATTTAAAAGATTTAGGATTCAAGTATTCAACAATGGGTGGACTTTCAGTTAGTTATGCCGATATGATTGTCCCTGAACAGAAAGAAGAACTGATAAATAAAGCAAACAAAAAAGTTGAAGCAATACTCAATGAACATGAGCAGGGTGTTATTACAGATGCCGAGCGTTATAATAAAATTATTGATGTTTGGACGCATACTACCAATGATGTCGCCCGTGCTTTGATGGAAAAAATTAAAGTGGCCAACAATGGATTTAACTCACTTCATATGATGGTGGATTCAGGAGCAAGAGGATCGCAGGAACAGGTAAGACAGCTTGCAGGAATGAGAGGTCTTATGATGAAACCTCAGAAGACATTGTCAGGCCAGGCCGGTGAAATTATTGAAAACCCGATTGTTGCTAACTTTAAAGAAGGATTATCAGTGTTAGAGTATTTTATCTCTACTCACGGAGCAAGAAAAGGATTGGCAGATACAGCTCTTAAAACAGCAGATGCAGGTTACTTAACAAGAAGATTAGTTGATGTTGCCCAGGATGTTATTATCAGTGAAATAGATTGCGGAACTATCCTTGGCATTGAAATAGCAGCATTAAAAGATGTTGAGCAGGAAAGAGAACCACTTGGAGAAAGAATTACCGGGCGTGTTGCTCAGGAGGATGTTTATGATCCCAGGTCTGATGAACTGATTATTCCAGCCGGTGAGATGATTACTGAAGCTATTGCAAATAAGATTGAAGATGCCAACATAGATTCTGTGTATATTAGAACAGTTCTTACATGTGAATCAAAACGAGGAGTTTGTGCAAAATGTTATGGAAGAAACCTCACAAACGGTAAGATGGTTGAAATTGGAGAAGCAGTAGGAACAATAGCTGCCCAGTCAATCGGTGAACCTGGAACGCAGTTGACCTTAAGAACCTTCCACTTAGGAGGTACTTCATCAAGAATTGCATCTCAATCTCAGGTTGAAACTAATGTTGATGGTATAGTTAAATTTGACCGTGTAGCTTATGTAGAACGTTCGGATTTTCTTGGCATGATAAAAGTAGTTACTGGACGTCGTGGTTCAATCGGTTTATATGATGAAAACAATCGTCAGATCAAGAAATATGATGTTCCTTACGGTGCAGAAATTATTGTTAATGAAGGTCAGGTAGTTAAAAAACGGACTCCATTATACAATCACGATCCATACAATTCAGTAATTTTATCTGATATATTAGGTACAGTTAAATTTGTTGATTTGATAGACGGTGTAACTTTACAGCAGGTTACTGACGAACAGACAGGTCACGTTCAGAAAGTTGTAATTGAATCCAAGGACAAGAACCTTACTCCTAGTATTGCAATTGAATCTCCTGATGGCGAAAAGAAATCATTTAACCTTCCAACGAGATCCTATCTTTCTGTAGATGAAGGCGAAAAGATTGCTGCCGGTACTATCCTAGCGAAGATTTCCAAACAGACTACTAAAAGCCGGGATATCACAGGCGGTTTGCCACGAGTTACTGAATTGTTTGAAGCAAGGAGTCCTCAGGAATCAGCAATTGTGTGTGAAATAGAAGGTACTGTAAAATTCGGTGCAAGAAAGAAAGGTTCAAGAGAGATACTTGTTATTGCCCCGGATAAATCTGATGAGAAAAAATATAATGTTCCTCTTGGGAAGCATACACTTGTTCAGGAAGGAGACGAAATTCCAGCAGGTGAAAAGATTACAGACGGACCAATTAACCCGCATGACATCCTTAAAATTAAAGGTACAAGTGCGGTTCAGGAATACCTTGTAAATGAAATCCAGGACGTGTACAGACTTCAGGGTGTAAAGATAAATGATAAACATATAGAAGTAATTGTACGTCAGATGCTTCAGAAGATTAAGATAGTATCACCGGGAGATTCAAGATTCTTAGAGGAAGATATTGTTGACAGGAATGAATTTATTGAAGAAAACAATAAAGTAATGTCAATGGTTTGTATTACAGACAAGGGTGATTCAAGATTAAAAGATGGACAGTTAGTTCCTAAGAATAAAATTAGAGAAATTAATTCAGACCTTAAAAAGAAAAGCAAAAAATCAGCTGAAACAAGAGATTCAGAACCGGCAACATTCGAGCATGTTCTTCTTGGCATAACATCAGCAGCTTTATCAACCGAAAGCTGGATATCAGCAGCATCATTCCAGGAGACCACAAAAGTTCTTGCTAATGCAGCTACTGAAGCGAAAGTTGATCATCTTCTTGGTTTGAAAGAAAATGTTGTTATGGGACATTTAATTCCGGCAGGAACAGGTCTTAAAAAATATAAAAATATAAAACTCAATACAGAAGAAATTGTAGTAGAAAAAACAGAAGAAATGGAGGTTCAGGCCTAACTTTTAGGAATAATTAAAAAAAATCCGAAATTTCGGAAGAAAAGCTGGATTTTTTATCGTTTATAAGTAATTTATTTTTTGGATTCCTTGACAAAATTTAACCCAAGGCCTATATTAGGAGTCTGAAATTTTTTGGATAATGATAAGATTTTAGGAGTAATTAGTGCCCACAATTAATCAGTTAGTAAGAAAAGGCCGTGTTCAGATATTGGCCAAAAATAAGGCCCCGGCGCTTGATGCATGCCCGCAGAAAAGAGGTGTGTGTACAAGAGTATATACAACAACGCCTAAAAAACCTAATTCTGCATTAAGAAAGGTAGCCAGAGTAAGGTTGACAAATAGTATGGAAGTTACAGCTTATATTCCTGGTGAAGGGCACAATCTGCAGGAACACTCGATAGTTTTAATCAGAGGCGGCAGAGTAAAGGATCTTCCTGGTGTTCGTTATCATATTATCAGAGGCACTTTAGATACCAGTGGTGTTGAAGATAGAAGAAAAGGCAGATCCAAATACGGCGCTAAAAAACCAAAAGCGAAATAAATTATTATGAGAAAGAAAAGAGCAGAAAAAAGATATTTAAAACCTGATCCAAAGTTTAATGATGTAATGGTTGCAAGGTTTATAAATTCAATAATGTATGATGGGAAAAAATCTGTAGCAAGGTATGTTGTATACAAAGCTTTTGATGTTATTGAAGAAAGGACTAAAAAGACAGGGCTTGAAATATTCAAGAAAGCATTGAATAATGTAGCCCCATTGATTGAAGTCAGAAGCAGAAGAGTTGGAGGAGCAACATATCAGGTGCCTACAGAAGTAAGGCCTGAAAGAAGAACAGCTCTGGCAATGAGATGGTTAAAGACTTATGCACGTACAAGAAATGAAAAATCGATGTCTTCAAAATTAGCATCTGAATTAATTTCAGCTTCTAATAATGAAGGATCAGCAGTTAAGAAAAAAGAAGACACACATAAAATGGCAGAAGCGAACAAAGCATTTGCTCACTTCAAATGGTAGTAATAGAAATTGATGAATGTAATAGGATTAAGATAAGGTAAATTAGAAATAGATGTCACAAAGGATTTCAATAGATAGTGTTAGGAATATCGGTATAATGGCTCATATCGATGCAGGTAAAACTACAACGACAGAGCGCATTTTATTTTATACTGGAAAACTCCACAGACTTGGTGAGGTACATGAAGGTGCAGCAACGATGGACTGGATGGAACAGGAAAAAGAACGCGGTATAACTATAACAAGTGCTGCAACGACTTGTTTTTGGAATGACCACCAGATAAATATCATAGACACACCCGGACACGTTGATTTTACGGTTGAAGTTGAAAGATCATTAAGGGTTCTTGATGGAGCGGTAGCTTTGTTTTGTGCTGTTGGCGGAGTAGAACCTCAATCAGAAACAGTATGGAGACAAGCAGATAAGTATCAGGTTCCCAGGATAGCATTTATAAATAAGATGGACAGGACAGGAGCAGATTTCTATAGTGCTGTCCAGATGATAAAAGACCGTTTAGGTGCAAATGCAATTCCTATAAATCTTCCGATTGGTGAAGGAGATATGTTTGCCGGGGTAATTGACTTGATAACATTTACAGCAAGAATGTATCATGAAGAAACTTTTGGTGCAACTTTTGAAGAAATGGAAATTCCTCATGATCTGATTGCTTTAGCGAACAAATTCAGAACAGAAATGCTTGAAGCAGTCTCCGATGTAGATGACACTCTGCTTGAGAAATATCTTGCAGGATCAGTGATAAGTGATGCAGAGATAAAAAAAGTTTTAAGGCAAGCGACACTCGAGCTAAAAATTGTTCCAGTTCTTTGTGGTTCTGCATTCAAGAATAAAGGCGTCCAGCAGTTACTTGATTCAGTGGTTGATTTTTTACCATCACCAATTGATTCTAAGGAAGTTGAAGCGCATCATATCGGAATTAAAGATATTGTTATAAGAAAAGTAAGTGCTGATGAGAAGTTTACAGCATTAGCCTTTAAGATAATGAACGATCCATTTGTCGGTAAATTAACATTTTTCAGAGTATACGCCGGAACGCTTAAAGCCGGATCTTATATACTAAATTCAGTCAGTGGAAAAAAAGAAAGAATAAGCCGTTTACTTCAGATGCATGCAAATCATCGCGAAGAGATTGATGAAGTTAGAGCAGGGGATATTGCTGCTGCTGTTGGATTGAAGTTTACCAAAACCGGCGATACTTTATGTGCAGAAACCGATCCGGTTGTAATGGAAAAGATTGTATTCCCTGAACCGGTTATCCAGATCGCTATTGAACCAAAAACAAAAGCTGATCAGGATAAGTTATCTGAGTCGCTTGTTAAATTAGCAGATGAAGATCCTACATTCAGGATTAAAGTTGATGAAGAAACAGGACAGACACTAATTAGCGGAATGGGAGAACTTCATCTTGAAATTCTTGTTGACAGGATGCGAAGAGAATTCAAAGTTGAAGCAAATGTTGGTAAACCGCAGGTTGCATACAGAGAAACAATTTCTAAAACTGTTAACTCTGAAGGAAAATTTGTTAAGCAGTCCGGCGGTCGTGGAAAATTTGGACATGTATGGATAGAACTCAGTCCAAATGAACCAGGTAAAGGATATGAATTTATTAATGGTATAGTTGGTGGTGTTGTTCCGAAAGAATATATTCCGGCTGTATCTGCAGGTATTCAGGAAGCAATGAGAAATGGCGTGATTGCAGGTTTTCCAGTAGTTGATATTAAAGCGAAGATATACGATGGTTCATATCATGAGGTTGATTCTGATGAAATATCTTTCAAAGTTGCGGGTTCAATAGCTTTCAAAGAGGGAGCCCGAAAAGCCAGACCGATACTTTTAGAACCAATTATGGATGTAGAAGTTGTCACTCCTGAAGAGTATTTGGGAGATGTTATGGGAGATTTAAATTCCCGTAGAGGTAAGATAGAAGGTTTTTCAGCCCGCAAAGATGCCCAGGTGATTAAAGCAACAGTTCCTTTATCCGAAATGTTTGGCTATGCAACGATTTTACGGTCAGCAACCCAGGGACGAGCAATTTATACAATGCAATTTGCTCATTATTCGGAAGTTCCGAAAAGTGTGGCAGAAGAGATTGCAGAGAAGACTTTAGGTAAAAAATCAGTTTCAGCATAATTTAGCAACAAAAAAAATTAATTAAATTTAAGGAGATATAGATGGCAAAAGAAAAATTTGATAGGAGTAAACCTCACGTTAACGTAGGTACAATTGGTCACGTAGATCATGGCAAAACTACACTAACTGCTGCCATCACGATGGCTCTCGCACGGAAAGGCTTATCTGCGATCAGAACATTTGATTCTATAGATAATGCTCCTGAAGAAAGAGAAAGAGGTATTACGATTGCAACAGCGCATGTTGAATATTCAACAGCAAAAAGACATTATGCTCACGTTGACTGTCCGGGACACGCTGATTATATTAAAAATATGATTACTGGTGCTGCACAGATGGATGGAGCTATTCTTGTGGTAGCAGCGACTGACGGACCAATGCCTCAGACGAGAGAACACGTTCTCCTTGCACGTCAGGTAGGAGTACCTAAAATAATTGTGTTCCTGAATAAAGTTGATATGGTTGATGATCCGGAATTAATTGAACTTGTTGAAGAAGAATTAAGAGATCTTCTTACTTCTTATGAATTCCCCGGAAATGAAATACCTATTATAAAAGGTTCTGCTCTCAGAGCTCTTGAAGCTGGTGCAAGCAATGCCGATACAGCGGATGAAAGATATAATTGTATCTGGGAGTTAATGGATGCTGTAGATTCTTATATCCCGCTACCAAGCAGAGAGACTGACAAACCATTCTTAATGCCAGTTGAAGATGTTTTTTCAATTACCGGCCGCGGAACAGTAGCAACCGGAAGAGTTGAAAGAGGTCAGGTAAAGATTCAGGAAGAAGTTGAACTTATCGGATTAGGATTACACAAGAAAACAGTTGTAACCGGAATCGAAATGTTTAGAAAAGAATTAGATGCAGCTATGGCTGGAGACAACGCAGGGATCTTGTTAAGAGGTATTGATAAAAATGAAATCGAAAGAGGAATGGTATTAGCTAAAACCGGTTCAATAACACCTCACAAGAAATTTGAAGGGAATGTTTACGTACTTTCGAAAGAAGAAGGCGGCCGTCATACACCATTTTTTAATGGTTACAGACCTCAGTTTTATTTTAGAACAACTGATGTAACCGGTGTTGCGACATTACCTGTGGGTACTGAAATGGTAATGCCCGGTGATAGTGTTACCTTATCGATTGAATTGATTTCTACTATAGCAATGGAAGAAGGTCTTCGTTTCGCTATCCGCGAAGGCGGCAGGACAGTCGGTGCTGGAGTAGTAACTAAAATAATAGAATAAAAAATTAATTTTGACCATCAAGGGAGTTACTAACTCCCTTTTTGTGTCTAATTAAAGGAGTAATTTTAAGTGCCCGGTCAAAAGATTAGAATAAAATTGAAATCATACGATCATATTTTGATTGATAAATCAACAGAAAAAATCATAAAGACAGTCAGAAGTACTGGAGCTGTGGTTTCCGGCCCAATACCTCTTCCAACAAAGAGAACCGTATATACAGTTTTACGGTCACCTCATGTTGATAAAAAATCAAGAGAACAATTTGAAACCAGAGCACATAAAAGAATAATTGATATACATAACTCAAATAACAAAACCGTCGATTCACTTAGTAAATTGGATATACCGGCGGGAGTAGATATTGAGATCAAGCTATAATGA
>Ga0182027_10007043_pt1 | contig 16681 bp, 8 predicted proteins | sample 712E1DmetaG_FD_121300 | JGI IMG/M metagenome (GOLD analysis project Ga0182027, IMG submission 121300) | Permafrost microbial communities from Stordalen Mire, Sweden - 712E1D metaG (Illumina Assembly) | ecosystem: Environmental > Terrestrial > Soil > Wetlands > Permafrost | place: Sweden... | reverse complement strand
TTAACGTGAACAAATTCCATAAAGGCCTCCTTCTTAGGAATGTGGTTTGTGGGACGAAGCAACAACTATAAGCTACGTTCCGCGGGGGCCTTTATCTATAATATCAACGCGCTCAATCATGACTTTCCGCATTTGCAAACACGTTCATTGCCGGCTTAAGAGATTAGCGGGAAACCCTTCGGGTTTCCCGGCAAGACCACGGCCAAAGGCCGTGGGGGCAATGCTAAACAACGCCGCGTAAAACCCGCGGCTAATCCTTATTTCACCCCTTACAGGGGCGAAATAAAGCCACGGCCAAGGGCCGTGGAGTTTAGTGGTTCGCGGTCGGTCGGTTCTTCATACAAGATTTGTGGTTTGCGGAGAGAAAATGCGGTTGTAGTCAGGCATATTACCGCAACGTTAGCCCTTAAATTGAAATAAAAATTAATTGCAAATCTATCCGAATTATATTATAGTATTACTACAGTAATACCGGAGGTGTTGTATGTCTACTGCAAAACTTGCTATCTCAATGGATATCAGAATGTTAAAGCGCCTTGACCGTCTTGTTAAGAGGCGGTTTTATCCTAGTCGATCCAAAGCAATACAGGAGGCTTTGGAAGAAAAGCTAACTAAAATTGATAAATCTCGCCTCTTAATTGAATGCGAAAAACTCAATCCAAAAGAAGAAATTGAATTGGCAGAAGAAGGAATTGGAACTGAGGCAGGTGAATGGGAAAAATACTAAGAGGAGAAATTTATTGGGCAGATCTAAACCCGGTCCGAGGAAACGAGCAAGCTGGCCATCGCCCAGTTTTAATTATTAGTGAAGATGTATTCAATCAACATTCTGGAACCGTAATCGCCCTCGCAATAACTAGCCAACCACAAAAAGCAGGATTTCCTCTGACTTTCCACCTCGGAAAAAAGGATTTGCCGAAAGACTCGTGGGTTAAAATTAGCCAAATTAGAACCCTTTCGGTAGAACGACTCGATAGCAAAATCGGTCAAGTCACAAGCCAAGTATTAGAACAAATAATTGAAGGCCTCAAAGAAATAATTGGGGGCTAACAAGCGGTTCAACCCATGACCGATCGCGGGGCCCAAACGCTCCCCTTGGTCGCGTTTCACACGACACGTCCGGTGTCGTGCACTTCGTGCGCCTGCTGCGTGCTCGCCGGCCATCCATGGCCTTTGAGTCCCGCGTCGGCAGGTTAACCCCAACGTTATTTTGTGTATTTATAAACAAAATATTGGGGATTACCCTCTCAACTGCCGCCCCAACGGTACTCCCGGCGAAACCTCGGGCTATAATCGGGTAGTCCCCGGCCAAAGCTCACGCCCATCAGAAAGGACGCGACCCAAGCAGTCCTGTTTTGCAGACTGCGCTACTTCAGCACTATCATCCGTTTGACATTCACGTATTTGCCATCCACCGCACTTCGGATGAAATAGACTCCGTTTCCGCTTTTTCCCGAAATCGAACCATTCGGCAGCGGTACCGTATGGTACCCTGCGCTCTGCCTGGCTCCGGCGATCCGTCCGATGACGCGCCCGCTCGGATCAAGCATTTCGAAGCCGACGACCGAGGGGGTTTCGAGGTAATAGCGTACAACCTTGCCCCTTATTTCGAAGTTGCGCAAAGCGTTTCCCGAAATTCCCCCGGCGCTGCCAGGACGAAAAATCGTGGAAACCTGGCCGAGCGGATACACGGTGTACGCGGCCGTCCCCTGTCCGAGCCCCGGTGAAGTGGCGGTGACGGTCACTGTCCCGGAGGTGAAAGTCGACCGCACGGCTACTTTACACATGCCGCCTTCGGCGTTCAGTTCATGGTCGAGCGGTGCATGGTACCCGACCGGTTGTCCTGCGGTGACGAAGGCGTCGGTGCCGCCGCGGTATTCGCACGGGCCGGTAACGGCAAACGTAACCGGATTAACGGCGGTCGGGCACCAGTTGTTGCTTTTGTCAACAACGGTGGCGAGGATAGTCGCGCAATCCGTTCCGTTCGCGGTGATCTGGAAGAAGGTCCCGTCGGGCTTTTGCAGGTTCGGATCCACGGTCAATTTAATATGGTCGGGGTCGCCGGCCGTCACTTTTTGATCGGAGCAGACGACGTTGCCGCTGGAATCGAGCCCATCAGCCTTGAGCGTACCCGCCGCCCAGGCGACGTCCCAATAGCATTGATAGGAAATGAGCGTCGTACCCTGGTCTCTCCAGCTCGCATCGCCCCCGCCGTCGGCCGTGTTGGGAACTTTTTCTCCAAGGCTGGTTCCATTCAGCGATAACCGGACTTTAGGACAGTTGCTGAACACGTTAACACGCACGGTTCCCGTTCTATTCCAATGGTGCGCGATTGCAACGCCGGGCTTGATCGAATAGGGAATCCAGGCGACGCGGTAGATGTTATACAACAATTTCGGAATACGATTCGCATCCATCACCGACGACCCGAACGATCGCGCGGTGCGGGCATCGCCCAGAAAGGTCCCGGCCTCACCCGGCGGCTCGGCAAGGTACCAATGCGCGAGGCCGAACGCGTCCGCTTTCCAGGAGGCTTTCCAGTTCTGCATGTAGGGACCCGCGAACTCAAGCTCATGGTCATACGCAAAGCGGGACGCCCGGGCCGGCCCGGCATCCCACGCTTCCGCGCCATACGCCGGAAATTTGCCGCAAGTTCCCACCCCCCCATTTTTTTGTCCGGCTTCGCACCCCGACGAAGAACACTCTATGACATCGGAGATTCCGGCTTTGCAGCCGTCACCATACGACCGGTCCGACTGGGCCCGTTGTTCGATGGGGTCCCATTGCAGCGCAAGCGCCTTGAGCGACCGCGCGAGGCTGTCGATAATACCGGCGTTGGTGACTTCCCACATGAGAATGCTGGGGTGGTTGCGGTCATGGACTATCATGTCGCGATGCAACTGGGTCTTGAATTGAATTGTAATCGGCCTGAGGTTGTTGGCCTGGAACGCGCCCTCGCCGTCGCCGCTGGGCTGATCGACCATGACGCCGAACGCGTCGCACGCCTCCACGAACTCATGCGCGCAGGAGGAGTGGCCGGGCCGCCAGCTCGTACCGCCGCAATCGGCGGTCAGCTTGACATCTTTCCACAACAGCTCGTCGGGCACTGCCGAGCCGAGCGCCGGATAATTATAACGGCCCGCCATGCCCCACATGTAGTGCATGTGGCCGTTGATATAGGGATAGTCGGTGTCCCACGTGATTTTCCGGATCCCGAGCGGGCTGGTGAAAACATCGACCGTGGTCCCGCCGACCTTGACAATATGATAAACCTTGTGCATGTTGGGCTTTCCCCAGGGACTGTTGGCCGGGTACCACAGCTTCGGGTTGGCGATGTCGCCGCTCTGGTCGAAAACGGCGCTTGTGCCGTTACCGACCGATTGCACGCTTTGTTCGGTCAAGACCACGTTGTTCTGGTCGTCGACCACCTTGGTGGTTACCGTGACGCTCTGCGTCGCGCCGCTTTCGTTCATGACATTAGTCATCATGCGCACGGTCGCGGTGGCATCGCTTGCGAGAACCGTTCCGACGCAGGTCCCCCAGTTGCTCACGACGGAATAGATGTTTGCCGGGACGTATACTTTGTTGGTAATACGCATCCAAACCGGGCGAAAGAGGCCTCCGTCGTGCTGCCCGAACCGCGGCTCGCCCCCAAACCCCGGATCGGTATAGATTGCGCCGGAATTGCTGACGCGTACGGCGAGAATATTGTCGGTCCCGTCGAAATGCACGTAGGGCGTCGCATCGACGATGAATGGTTCGAAACCGTACGCATACGTGGCTTGAGTATCCAGCGTGCTGTTGCCTTTAATAAAGGTCCCGTTGATATATACCGCGGCGGCGACGTTGGCCCCTCCGAATTCAATGAAGACTTTACGGCCGGCATACGACGGGGAAAGCGTGAAGTGCTTCCGGTAGCACATCATACCGCCATAGGTAGCCCCGTCGCCGCTGATGTTGTTGATGTAGGTGTCATCGTCGTTGACGGTGTGCGGCACCCCGACTGTCTTCCACCCTGCGTCGTTAAACGCCACAGTGGTCGCTCCTATCGGATCTCCTTTTGTGAACATCCATGGTGTAACGCCCATGTTGATGTCCACCCTGTCGCTCGGCTCAGGGCTGTAGGTTTCCGCCAGGCAGATTGCAGCTCCTGCGGCCGCAATGAGCGCAGCCGCCAGCATCGTGTTCCGTTGCATAAAATCCCCCCCTTTTGTTCGGTTGATTGGACAGAGGTTCACGCGCCCCTCTCCTCTTGGGAATATAAGGATTAGGCGGCTCTGTGTCAACTTTGGCAACGGGGTTTCACATTCTTCGATAAACTCAGGGCAGGCTTGATGAGCGTGCAACCTTTGTCCAACTATTCGAACCACAATTTGCTTTTGCGAAAAAGGCATTAGAAAATTCCGGAATTGAATATTTTGTCTTAAATGAAGGGCGTAAATTGATAGACCCGATGCCGGCCGGCGGGCTAAGACCAATTTACTTGCAGGTACCGAAGGTCAAACACCAAGAAGCTTTATCGGAAGCTCGTTAGACTGGGAGACGCTTACCGGACATTAACCAGTTTCAGCGTCACAAGCCGATTGTCTATGCTGCATTTCACCAGGAATGTCCCTCTGCCCAAATCTATTCGCTGCGCCGGCTTTGCCGGATGGCTTTTATCAAATGTCATTTTCTGAATGAGCCGGCCCTGAAGATCCAGGATGTTTACAGAAAATGATTTCCCTGCAAATTCAGATGGAAATATTATCTGGTGTCCCAGGAGCCGGACGGAAAAATCATCAATTGCACTATTATTCTTCTTGTTTATCACACCAGTCGCAGGACAAGCCTGCGGCGCAAGCGTGTCGGTTATGATGCTTTGGTACGCGGCTTCGATGCCGGCTGCGTTGATAATGGCCCGGGCCGCGGCCGACCAGGGGTTTCCACTTTCGTTATGCGTATTGGTGATAGGGCAATTGGTGCCGTTGTTCTGGTAACTCGGCTGGCTGGTATAGTTATTGTCCGTGACGATATTGTGGATGGTGTTACTCCAGAGATACAGCCAGAAACCGGCCGCCTTATCCACAACATTGTTGTTGATTGCCCAGAGGCCCGATCCTTCGTCCGGCATTATTGCCATGGCTCCATTAATCGTGTAGTTCCTTACTATTTGGGAATTGGGCGAGGAATTCATCACGTAAATCGTCCCCCCGTCATGCAATACCAGATGATCGTTCCCGACTTTATTATAGCTGATGGTGATGTTGTTCATCACTGTCGACGGCGGGATCGATCCCGAAGCCCCCCAATACCATCCTATCGCGATCGCGCCGTAAGGCATATGGCTCAGGTCATTATGCGAAATCTCCAGCCCTTCGATATGGTAACCCGTAATGCCCTCGACCCGTAAAAAATCCGAGGAGAGGTTCCGTGCGAAATTGTCCTTCACAACATTGTTCTGACACACGCCTTCGATTCCGGACGGGAATTTTGGCCCGTCGCCGATTTTGTAGTGCTGCGGGTGCGCGATGTTGACCGTGTTGCCGGCCAGGTCCTTGAAGACATTGCCGATGACCGCGCTGTTGATCACGTCGTTTTCCAGATTGACCGCGATCACGTTGTTGCATTGCAGGAATCTGCACCGTTCGATGCGCAGTGAGTCGCAGTTCCTCACGTCAATCGTTGCCTGCGGCAAATCCTCGTTTGTGAAATAGGCGGCGTTATGGTCGCCGTCGGAGCGGAACTTATAGAAGACCGCCGAGCTCTGCGACCCGACGAACCCTTTTGAACCCGCGACATCGAACAGCGAACAGTGGTCGTGCATGAAAGTTATGCCGTAAAACTGCAGATTTTGAACACGATTCGTGGTTGACGCTCCGTAGATTTGCAGCAGTCCTTCGCTGACAGGTGCGATGACCGTGGCGGTGTTCATGTTCTCGCCCCGGCTGTAATAATAGAGCGTGTGGGTTGCTTTATTGAAATAGAACTGGCCGGGACTTGTAAGCAATTCAAAAGCGTTTCTGAAAGTAAAATTGTACTTTGCCCCGTATCCGTCCGTGACGCCAAGCGCTCCCCATCTCAATTTTGCCGCTATGGCGCCCGTCGGCTGTTGCAAACTGACGGTCGTCGTTGCGCCGGAGGTCGTCATATCCCTGACACATGCGATATTGTCGCACCATTGCCAGTTCCACTCGATTTCGACATCGCCGGGATTGGCATAGGCAGGGAGGACCGATGAACTGAACGTCAGCGCATCGAAAGTCGACCCGCTCGTCTGCGCCCAGGCTTCAGTGCCCGCGACCGTAAACGTGCCGGACGTGCCGGACGCCTGCTTGTTAAGTACTTCCGCCATCCTCGACCGTACCCCGTTTACATAGAGGCAGCGCAGTTTCGTGTCCCTGTTCAAGGTCGCCTTGTAGATGCCGCCGCCCTGCACGGTCCAGCCCGTGACCGGAACGCCGCCGCTAATGACCGGCTTCTCGTCCACGCCGTTGTTGCTGTATGCTTTGTAAATCACCGAGAAGCCGTTCGCTCCCCCGTCATTCTGGTCAAAGACGATGGGCACGGCCGTGTAGTACGTGCCGCAGCGCAGGTAGACGTATATATCGCCGGTCATGGGGCGGTTCACGGTGCGGACCACGTCGCGCGCCCCGGCGATAGTCGCGAAGGGCTGGGCGAGCGTGCCGGGGTTGGTGTCGCTGCCGCTCGGCGACACATAATAAGAGGCCTGGATGGCCGCACAAACCGATATCGAGGCGCGCCCAAACAGGAAACAGGCAACGACCAATAATCGTATCGTTGCTCGAAAGGGTTGCATTGATTTGGAATCTGTTCTTAACAAAGATACGCTCCTTCTAAGGAAGTATCTTAATAGTGCAACAAAAAGGACGGTGTCTTGTCCGGCAACTGCAACGCATCTGCCCGGGCACAATCGGGACCAACCCGGCATAAACTAATGTAAGGCCGATCAAGGGGAAAAAACATGATGAAGATATTCAGGAAATTTAATTAGGGGATATATTTGTATATAAGGCAGAAAAAAATGCATTCACATGGATGCGTTACTTTCCTCCAGCAATTACCATTGAAAACGATCACCCGAACAAGGACAAGTGTGCAAACACCCCTGGCGTGCCGGCCCTCGCCTATCCAACCAAAATTGGTGATTAGCGCAGGAATCATGCGAATCGAACTTGCTCCGACACGACGCCGCATCCATCCTGCGGCGCTTCGCGCCGATAATAGTCGTACGTAAACAGCCGGCCCCGCAAAACTCCTACCACCCGATCGCTACCGCCATCCACTGGATGTTGCCGATGGAAATGTATGCCTCATGATCTCCATTGTCATCATAGGGGAAACCGTAGCAATAGTTGTTGATGGCTCGCCTATGACACCAGCGGGAATAGAAATTTGCAGGTGCGTCTGTATAATAAGTAGCGGTATCGACATAGCTCCAATTATAACAGTCAACACCTTGCGGCAGATGGGCGACATGCCGGTTCATGGCAGCCGACCAAATAGGTGAAGCACCGATTGACGGGTTCGGCCCCGTGCAGGCAAAGATATCGTCGGCTTGCGGCACTGTCGGATAGGCGCCGGGATCATTGGCGGGCGCGCCGTAGCCCGGTTTATTCACCCAGAGCGGATCCTTGACATAGTTTTTGACGACCGAATCCTGGTATCGTGTGTAGTATGCGCCGTAGGGGCCGGTGGACCGGAAGGGGAATGGGTCCATTTTATGCGGGGCCCAGATATTCGCGAAATCGTGCGTGGCCTCCCAGGTGAACTCCTTCGGAACCTCATTGATATATTCGGCGAATTTCGATTCGCGCGATTGGAAGTAAAGCGAGTAGTCGTCGCCCATGACCGTGTCTTTGCCGTCGGTGGTTTTAATCCGGAACGTGATGGGAAGCCTCCATCCGTCAACACGGGTGGTGTTGCCCAAAAAGCTGGCGCCGCCGCCATTTACTTCAAGGAAATCGAAATATCTCATATTTGAATCGCCGGGAGCTACATAAATGAACAGCCCGCCCCCGAGCGGTTTCATGTTGGTTTGTGAGAAGGGCGTGGTGGCGCCTCCTCTGGTGGTGGTCCAGCCTATTTTGCTGTCCGGCCATTTGCCGTTTGTCCTGTTTAAAAGGATGTATTGCGGGGTTGAACCAGCCTTTGGATAGGTGCTCGTATCGCCCCAGAAGGCGTTTTTATCACCGTTCCAGGTGGTGATTTTTGTCAAGGTGAAATCGCATTTGCTCGTGAGCGAGGTTAAGGGTGTAACGCCGAGGCTATAGCCGGGCTCCGTGGCATGAAGGGTATCGACGATGTTTGCAGCCGCCAGTTTTTCCATCCGGGTCCGGAAACCGGGACCGCTCTGGATCACCGTTCCAGTGGAAGAATGCGATGCCGTCTGGAGCCGGAAAACGGTGGAAGCGCCGTTGATGGTCACCCGCAGCACATAAAATTGCGATGCGATATTCCTCGTATCAATCGTTACCGCATAGTTGCCAAGGGAAAGACTTTTGTTGAATACCTCACGCACGCACCGTCCGGACAGGTCGTAAAGGCTCATCCGGACCAGACTGCCGCCGGCAGGCGTACTGAAAAGGACCTTGCCGCCCGAACAGGTTGGCCGTGCGAAAACCTCGCCTTTCGGAAGAGCGTTGTTCACTACGATATCCGTGCATATACCGGCTCCCAGATGGTAATGGCCATTTTGATCGGTTGTCGCCATGTAGGCGGCAGTCGCCCAGTAGCCGTTATCATAGGTTGTATTGCTGAGCCTGAGCACGGTGTGAATAAGCGGCTTCCCGGTTTCATCCGTTACCGTTCCGCAGATGTTGACTGTTTGAGAAAAAACGGTTCCGGTTAGGAACGCCATCATCATGCACAGTACAGCGAGATTTTTCATTGCACCCTCCAACCTTTTCAAGGTAAATGACGTAGAATCATTGATGATCGTAGCACCGGTCGCGCGTGGTACGGCAACCGGTTCGATCAATTCGTTAATCGGTAAAATGACAGCAACACCGCCAGGGGGATGATTTGATGCAGGTGTAAAACCGGAAAAGGAAGCAGTGCTTATCTGATCTGAATGCGCCGGTTCTCCCCCACAGCCCCCAAGCTATTCGATCAGCAGTAATAATATAAGCATTTTTTTCAATGAGAGCAAGGTATACGGTTTTCGACAAAGATCCCGATGCGGAGAAAGAACGCGCTCGACCGCAATTGATTTTCTCCAAGCGGCCCTATGCATTGAGAACCATGCCGAATGCATGCCTGTGTTTCTTCGTTATTTCGTGCTCTTCTCCGAGGAAATGGAAAACGGCGATGCAGGTCTTCCTGGCGCCGTCGTCATCATAGGCGCGGTCCTCGCCCATGACCCGGATCATTTTTTCGAGCGCCGAGTCATAATCCTGACGCGCAAGAGAATCTATTGCGTCAAGATACAGGGTCTTGACAGGGGCTTCGGCCAACAAACCGGGAGCGTTTCTTTTTCCGAAAAGCCGGGCGTACTGAAGGAGCGCTTCCGCGGTGCCGTACAATTCATTCGTCACATCGATCCCCGCGCACAGGGACGCCGCACGGCCGGGATCGGTAAAAACAATCGCCCTTCCCAGCAGTACTTTCGCTTCTTCATTTTCCGGTTCTGCTTCGAGGACCTGTTCGAGAAGGAAGGCGGCATCATCGGTTCGGCCGCTCTTGAGCAGGTCCAGCGATTCCGCAATCCGGTCGTCAAATTCTCCGGGGATCGCATTCTTGAGCCACTTGACAATAGCGTACTCGGGCAATGCGCCCAAGAACCCATCGACCACCGTCCCGTCGATAAAGAGCTTCACGTCGGGTATGCTCCCTATCTTGTATTTGACGGCGATGTCCTGGTGTTCCTCGGTATTGACTTTTGCCAATACCCACCTGCCGGCATTTTGGGCAGCCAGCTTTTCGAGAATGGGTCCGAGAACCCGGCACGGCGCGCACCATTCGGCCCAGAAATCGACCACCACCGGAATTTCACGGCTTCTGTCCAGAACGTCGTGCGCAAAATCGGTTATTTCAAACCCCATTTTGATGCCAGCCAGTCTTGTGGTTATTTGTAATTATCGCGGATCTTTGAACCTGCTAGAGGGCCGACCTGCACGACGGGAAAAGTTCCTTTACCGTCACTAGATCTCCGTAGTTCTACCCTCTCCGGGCGTCCGCACCTTGTTCGGCTTCGGGGAAAAATATAGGTGTTACCGTCAACTTCTGTCAAACCTTAAGATACGCGTTTCGAGGCTTCAGGTCGAAGCTAAGAAGTGCCTGGATCTTCAAGCGCAGGTCTTCTCAAAAAACCCGTAATCGAGGACTGGCTCTCTGACCTCAAGCGGGGGGACCGCTCGTGCTAACCGAGCCAGGCATCTTTGTTCAAAGCCTGCACTGGCCGGGGCGACCCTCCCGGCTCAGAATATGCATTTCCTCTCGCCGGATATTGATTGCCCCAACCTTCTTCAAATACTAGTTTAATTTTGTACTGCGCACGAAATTCCCTGACGCAGCAGAAATATGCGGTCGTTCGAAGTTGCGCGTCCTTGTTGTCGCACACGCTCCCCGACTCCATTCGAGGCGGATCCATGAAACCATCCGAGCAAAACAAGTCCAAAAAAGCGGGGACCCCGTCCAAATCCTCGTCGATGATTGACAAACTGAAACGCGAACTGGCGGCCAAGGAACACGAACTCCAGAAGCGCAACGAAGAACTCTCCGTATTCAACGAAGAGATCCAAACCACCAACGAGGAACTGCGCGCCACGAACGAAGAGTTGCGCGTAGCCAACGAGGAACTCATCTCGACCGGCGAGGAACTCAAGGCAACCAACGCGCGTCTCGGTAACGCACTTGAGGAACTTGAATCCGTTAGCGACATACCCGCCCTGTTTTTGGACGACAAACTGCGCATAGGGAATTTTACGCCCGCCATGAACAGGCTTGTCAAGCTGACCAAAGGAGACATGAACAGGCCGGTGGATCAGCTCTCCGACTCCTGCGTAGGCGAGAACATGGGGGCGGACGCAGGAAGAGTGCTGGAAACCGGGGAGCCGCTTTCCGCAGAGGTCCAATGCCTTGGACAATGGTACCTTCGGCACATGTTTCCCCGGCTCACCCCGCGCCGTACCATCTCGGGCGTCACCGTTTCGTTTACCGACATCACCGCGCGCAAACGCTCCGAGGAGAAACTGGCATATCAATCTTTTATGCTCGCAAATGTCCATGAACCGGTGATAGGACTCGATGCCGATTTCGTCATCAACTACTGGAACAAATCTGCATGGGCTTTGTACGGCTGGACGGCAGAGGAAGCGATCGGTAAACCATCGGTGGAGCTGTTTCAATCCGAGTTTGTCGACGCCACCATGGAAAAAAATGCCGCGCGGCTGAGAAACGCAGGCCGCGGCGTATTCGAGGCGTTCCACCGGACCAAGGACGGACGCCAGGTGTTCGTTGAGGTCCACTCGGCAATGATACCGGACGAGCGCGGAAATCCAACCGGCTACATTTCCACCTGCCGCGACCTTACCGGGCGCAAAAAGGCCGAGGAAGCACTGCGCCAAAGCGAAGCCCGCCTTCGATCCGTGCTTGACAATTCCATCGACGTCATCTATCGGCTCAACGTGCAAACCGGCCGCTACGAATACGCGTCCCCTTCCGCGGAAGCGGTGGTCGGATATTCGCCGGAAGAATTGATGGCCCAGGATGCCGAAGCGGCTATGGAGATAATCCATCCCGACGATAGGCGGACGTTCCGGGCAGCGCTGGGGCGGCTTGAGGATGTGGGCAGGACGGAAGTGGAATACCGGCTGCGAACCAAAAGCGGCGACTACCGCTGGCTTTCCAACCGCATGTCTCTTTTGAGGGACAGCCAAGGCAAATCGCTCAACAGAAACGGCAACATTCGCGACGTCACCGAGCTCAAGCTTGCCGAGGAGGCGCTGCGGCTGTCCGAAATACGCTACCGGTTCCTGTTCAACTCGCTCATCGAAGGATTTTGCATTGTCGAAATGGTTTTCGACGATTCCGGCAAACCCGTGGATTATCGATTCCTGGAAGTGAATGAAACGTTCGAAGAGCAAACCGGGCTGCACGACGCGGAGGGGAAATTGATGCGCGATCTTGCGCCGGACCACGAAGATTTTTGGTTCCAAATCTACGGCAACATCGCCCTCACCGGTAAACCGGCGCGGTTTGTGAACGAAGCGAAAGCGTTGAACCGCTGGTTCGATGTGAATTCGTTCCGCTTTGGCGGCGAGCAAAGCCGGAAGGTGGCGATTTGCTTTAGCGACATCACCCAGCGCATGCTCATGGAAGAACAACTGCAGATCACGTTGAAGCGATTCTATTTGATTCTTTCGGAAATGCAGTTTGGAATTCTGTTGGTCACCGATGATAACCGGGTGGAATTTGTCAATCAGGCCTACTGTGCGATTTTCGATCTGGAAGACTCCCCCGCCGATCTGGCAAAACTGTCCGCAAGCGAAATGATTGAGAAAATCCGGCCCTCCTATGCGGATCCCGATGCGGCGATGGCTCGAATCCGGGAAATTGTGGGTAGTAACCAACCCGTAAAATTCGAAGACGTGAGGATGCAAAACGGCCGGACATGTCTTCGGGACTTCCTGCCCATCCGCCTTGGGGAGAAAAGGTACGGCCGGCTGTGGATCCACAAGGACAATACCGAACGCAAAAAGGCCGAGGAAGCACTGCGCCAAAGCGAAGAGAAATACAGGCTCCTTGTCGAGCATGCGCCCTCCGCAATTTACGAGATCGATTTCCCCGGAAACAGGTTCAAATCCGTCAACGACGAAATGTGCAAAATGCTCGGCTACACCGAGGCCGAGCTCCTTGCGATGAAACCAAACGACATGCTCGACAAGGAAAGCGCGGCGTTGTTTCTTGACCGGATGCAAAAAGCCCAAGCCGGTGAAGCGCCTCCCGAATACGTTGAGTTCAAGGGAAGGAAGAAGGACGGGACCGAGCTGTGGTGCATACTCCATACCACGTTCAAATATCAGGACGGAAAAATCGTCGGAGCGTTTGTCGTGGCCCACGACATCACCGACCGCAGGAACGCCGAACAGCAGATCCTGCAGGCCTCCGAAGAGCTCCGTCTTAAGAACGACGAACTCACCCGGTTCAACAACGTGATGGTCGACCGCGAACTGAGAATGATCGAGCTCAAGAAAGAAGTAAACGCGTTTTGCGGACGGCTGGGACAACCGCCGGCCTATAAGGTCGATTTCTGACAGACGGGACAATCAGGATTCACCGCAAAGAGGAAAGTGAATAGGGTTCTACCCCTTTACCAACCTGACTGCGCAGCCGCCGGTACTGCCGACGCCGCTGCCGCCAAGGAAGTCGTAGAGGAAGAAGAGGTAATGATAATTGCTCCCCGTGGCGCTCCACCAGTAACCGAAGCTGCCCATGCCGTCGAACCAACCGTTGAGGTCGCGTTGACCGCCCGGAAGGGCCGAAAAACCGCTTCTGTTGTTCTTTGTCAAGTCGCAGCCGATTACTCCCGTGGTTGAATCCGGAAACCAACCGGTCATTGCCGCCAGTGATTTTGCTGTTTTGTCATTGGTTGCGGTTCCGTCCCAATTGTAGCCGTTTGATGTCAGGTAATTCTGCAAAGTACTCCACTCCGCATCGGTGGGCACATGCCAGCCCGCTACCGCGATCTTCTTAGGATTTGAAGAACTTACGACATATCCGTTGTAGATCGCTCCAAATTTCTTGATAGTATCGGCATTTGCCGTGTTGTTGTAATAACAGAATTTCGGCGTGGTTGCATTATTCCAATTTGCCCCCGAGGTTTCCAATGGGATAGGTGTGCCGTCGTTGTACTTTGTCACGCGCAAATTTTCGGCCATCCATTCCTGATTTCCTATCTTCACCGTCTGATATACATTCCCGTCCGCATCAGTTACCGTTCCGGCGCCGGGAATCATCTCTATTGCTATTGCGCTTGTATCGGAATTCGTCGCTACCACCCGATAATTCAAATACCCGGTTTTCGTTACAGCTATAACATCAACTGTTGGAGCCGCATAGAGTGCAAGTTTTGACAGGGGATTTGATGATGAACCTTTGGCAAACGCAGGACTCCCAAACAGCATTCCGCCAACCGAATTGCCTTTAAGCACTAATTCCCCGGCGCCCGATTTCACCCTGTACAAATAAATCCCCGTACCGCGATAGGGCAATGCTACACCATGCGTTCCCGCTTCCATCGACCTTCGGACTGTGGAAAGTGCTTTGCCGGTAAGATCAAAAGTAGTGATCTCTACCGGTGATTTTGCCGCAACATTCACCCATAATAAACCGTTATGAATAGCTGCGGAAAGATTATTCCGGAGCGATAGATTGCTTTTCAAGGAAAGAATGGCGGTGCTCAGGACAAGAGTAAATCGTCCATCGGGCCCGGTAGTTGCTGTTTGTCCTTCTTTTTCAAGCTGCACAACAGCACCGGGAATCGGCGTACCGCCCGTGTCCGTTACTATCCCGCTCATCGTTATGGGGTATCGCGGGTTTGAACTGTCCGGAACCGGGATTGCCGGCACACCCAAGAAAGCATTGGTGACATATTGCACTGCTGCCAAACCATCTTGCTGCATCTGGCCGTTCAAGTCGTGGCCCACGTTGGGAACAACGGTAAATACGTAGGGAATTTTATAGATCCTGCAACTATCGGAGAGGTCGTTGTTGTATGGTACGAGGCCAAAGTCGACGCCGCCTACGGAAGCGTACACCCGCATCCCGGCGCTGAGGGCAGCCGCGTTGGCCACGACAAGTTTGTGGGGGTCATCCGCAGGGCTATAGCCGGTAAATATGGGCACGCTGTTTACATACGGGCCGCCGGCGGAAAACACTCCCGCGGCGCAGAACAGCTGCGGATACTTGAAGGCGAAATGCCACGTTCCGTATCCTCCCATCGACATACCGGATATTGCGCGAGATTTTCTGTCGCTTTGGGTCCGGTAGGTGCTGTCGATATGAGGAATGAGTTCTTTGATGATGTAGGAATCGGGGTTGATGTTTTGATTATTGGTGACGATGCCGCTATCGAGAAAAAAGGCCTGCGGACCGCCGTTGGGAAGAACCACGATGCATTCCGGCACCTTCTTCTGGGTGATATAGGGGTCGACAAAGCTATTGATATAATCCGTCATTGAGTTTTCGTCGCCGCCGGCGCCATGAAGAAAGTAAATAACGGGATACCTCGTGGTCGTGGAGGTAGTATAGCTTGGGGGCAAATAGATATTGTACCACCACGTTTTGTTGCCCATGTATTTGCTGAAATGGGATGCGTGAATTATGGTCGCGGCAATCGGCCGTTGTACGGCCGGTATGAGCACGAAAAGAAGCGCTAATAAAACTATTGAGCTTTTTCGCATGACAAAACCTCCCTGCGTTTGCGTTTCATTTCTTCCTGTTTGGCGTGATTCGCGGCGAGCGCGTTCAAGAAAAGCGCGACAGCGCTTTAGCGTAACATTGTGCACCACGCCCTAAGGGCGTGGTCTCTTTCCATTAAACGCCGAAGGCTATTCTCTTGTGCTTGTTCACGCTGCACAAAATGGAAAATCCCCAACTATGTACCAATTAATGTAAGGCCGGCATCACGTTGGGGCCTGTAGTACGAATTAAGAAAATCTAACCCGGAATATATTTATATATAGAAGGGGAGATTGCGGATCAATTTTGCTTGCCTTCGAACATGATTTAGTTTGATGGTGTCCCGAGTTGCAAAGCAACCCTGCGTTCCAATTGGTACCACGATGTCCCGATCGTTTCTTCTTGTCCTCCTTGTTCTCTTGTCGTCGCTGCCTTCCTTTTCTTCGCCATCCGATTCGGCAAGGAGCGACGCGGCGGCGCAAGCTGCTGCTTCTGTCACAAGCATTCAGCAGGACCTTGACAGGTTTGTGGAACGCCAAGTGAGCGTTGCGCGTGTTCACCGCGCGTTTGCGTTCACGACGGCGGGGCTGCTGCTGATCGGCGACGCCTTGGGAACGTACCATTTCTTTGCGCTCCAGGCTTCGGGTCATGCATATTGCCGCGCTCACGGCGGGGGAGGCGAGTCGGAGACCGCGAACCCGGCCGTGTTCAAGGCCGGCATCCTTCAGGCGTGGAGCGACCCGCAATCCCAGATGTTTCGTGTGCTCCACGGCGGGACGATTACGCTTGCCACAATTTCTTACACCGCAACCGCGACCATGGAACTCACCATGCCCCGCATGATAACCGACGACCGGCCGCTCAGCTCCGTCAACGTGCACCGCGATCTGTTCCTTCTTCACGCAGGGCTGATGCTTGCCAACATAGGGCTTGGATTCGTTGAGTCCTATGCGCTCAGCAAGGGAAATCACGATCTGGTGGTGGGAGCGGGCATCACTCACATGGTGGTGGGACTGGCGTTGCCGGTTATCGTTACCGCATCCGGGCTGGCGTACAGGCTGAATCTTTGATTGGTTCTCCCAAAGCGACGATGCACGATTCAGGCAGGACTGAGCGCCGCCAATGCCCGTGATACGGTGTTTGTCAAGGCTGACTGACAGGAAGTTTGATCTTTCGCGTCTGGATATGAGCATGCCACAATGGCTCGTTATTTCCCTGCTGATCGCTTTCGCAATTCATTTCGTCGCCTTCTCCAGCCTGTTTTTCATTCGAAAGGACA
>Ga0182027_10007042_pt1 | contig 16682 bp, 13 predicted proteins | sample 712E1DmetaG_FD_121300 | JGI IMG/M metagenome (GOLD analysis project Ga0182027, IMG submission 121300) | Permafrost microbial communities from Stordalen Mire, Sweden - 712E1D metaG (Illumina Assembly) | ecosystem: Environmental > Terrestrial > Soil > Wetlands > Permafrost | place: Sweden... | reverse complement strand
TCTTTTTGATCCCTCGGCGCGATGTCGATGCTCAGAGGTGGACGGCCCATACCTCGAGTATGCGCCAAAACAATTCTGCATAAAAATGGTTTTTTCAAACTATTTAAGCGGTCGAAGAACTAGTTCGACAGATGGTACTTCACTAACCTTCAGTCTGTTACCGTGGGAAAGCCTCGGAAACGCTGAAAGCCCTTCGTCGTTGTCTACACTGGTGAGAATGCGAATGTTTTCTTCCATAAAACCGTCCTGGTCTAGGTTTGCGCCGAAAGCGACATCGCAGCGCTCCTTGTGCTGCTCTTCGTCAGTATTCCGGACTCGTCGCGCAGCCCGTCCCGTCGAGTCGCGTCGCTTTCCTTGCCGTTTCGACCCCGTCCGCGGGCCCGTTCGATGTTCACCAGCCCGGCGATCTTGTCCCAGCCCCTATCCCGCCGCCACAGAAGGCCAGGATCGCGACTAGGGTTATTTCCGCCTTCTCGCGGCTCGCCTCACGTCCTCAACGCTGGTCTTCCCGGTCTCTTTCCTCATTGGGCTGAGCTTCGCGTCCGGCGAGAACTGAGGAATAGGTTCCGGAAGGTTCTTATTGAGCGTATCGCCGCGCTTTTGTTGAATCTCGCCGGCCTTCGGCGCAGTCTTATCGCGGTGACGGTCATCAAGTCCGGGTTCATTCATAGCGTTAACCTCCGAAAACCATTTTACCCCGAATTTGTTTGTGCGCGCTGGCGAGCAGAGCTGCTGCGTTCGAAAATCGAAGCCCACCGGGCCACAGAGCATGGGCCGTGGGCGCAAGCAACCGAGCGACCAGGCCGAAGCCTTGTGGACTCGGCGCGTAGCCGCCGTGTTGGTTTCTTGGCGCTACCGTGGGTCGGCATGACGAGTTCGTACACCGTTTCTAGGACACCCGCACCCCTGCCGCAAATGCAGGAAGTCGCCCATGCCGAAACCGCCTATTGACGGGCCTTCCGGCGGTCGCGGCCGGGCGACTATAGTACCGGAGATCCAATGTGCCCAACAGGCGCACTAGAACTTGAGAGCGTTTTGAGAAGCGTGCCGGGGAATCTAGCGGGGGCAGCCTCGACCAATCAGCGCCAGAGATCCGGTTCACCCGCCTGAAGCCGGTACTCCAGGAAACTCTTCATGGCTATGGACGACTGCGACAACTCGCGCATTTTGTATGCTAAGCCGAGGTCTGCGCTTTCCACAATCTCCGCATAGGTCTGACCCTTGCAGTGTCCCGCTGGATCTTCCGGTATAAACACTGTGTCCCAATAGAACTGACGTCCACCACGAGGCGTATCCGCTATCGTGCCCGCACGCTCACCAACGAACGTCTGGACCTGTTTGCCGTCGCAGTAGGCCACGACCGCGCGCGCAATCGCAAGCCGGCCGGCGGACTTGGTTTCATCTACGAAGCGATCCCGGAGAGTGTCCCACATTGGCTTCGTTAGGCCACCTGGGTAAGACCGGTCAGCATACTCGGAGAAAATGAGTCCTGCGTGCTCAACGATACATGGAACCTTGAGCTGGCTATACGCAGAGACCACTTCCGCGGAAACCATTACGGCGAGATCTACATTAAGAATCTCCTGGATAGGCACAGGCCGAATGTCGAATTCAAACACATCATTGACTCGCCTGCCGTCATGGAGAACACATTCTCTGAGGAACGCTTCATTCTCCTCTTTCTTGAACTTGCTGCTTGTGACGTAAACGACCCTAATTCTGTTTCGTGTATCCATGATCTAACTCCGAATGTCATTAAGTATCTCAGCAACTGCTTGTGTTCGCCCTCTGCCATCTATCGGGATCACTTCAATGTTGCGCTCCTGAAACAAACGCCGCTCGAATTGCGAAGGATCCTGAACGACAATATAGGCTCGCCGGCCGCTGCTGGTGTTCGGAAGGCGAGCGAACCGTTCCTTCACTTGGCGAAACAGGTACGCAACGTTCGGGTCGCGGAAGCTGTAGCCGAGGAACAGTATGGACCGGTTTAGCAGATCGCTCCATAGCCTAAGATCCATGACCTCCTTAAACTCCATTCGACGCTCGTAGTCCGACTCTGTCAATACCATGCGGTCCGGATGGTTCCAGTCTCCGTGGAACTTAATGATCTCCGTGGTGTCATGCTCAGGCCGCATGTGTTCCTCGATGGCCACAGCCTTGTGTTTTCGCCCGTGGAAGTCAAAACTCCTCTCTATGAAGTCATCGAAGTTGGTGGTGTAGATAATGCCACAAGCTAGCATTTGAGCGAGTTCGTTGTGTATCGGCGAGTTGCGGATTGCATCATCTGGCGGCTTCATGTTCAATAGAAGCCAATTCGTCAGCCGTGTGTGACCGCTGAACTTGACTTTGAAGTACTCCAGGATCTGAAGGTCCGTACCCCTGGCCCTGATTAAGTCGGGTTGCTGAAACCCTAGCTCAAGGGCCGCGCGATCCACCAGTTCCGCCCACGATGGTCCGCGCTTCTCTCCGTCCTTTCCCCATTCGACCGACGCAGACACGCCCGCGCCAACGAAGGGCAGTAGCCGTCCATCTCTGTAAAGCGTTCGCAGTTCGAGTGGTGCACTCATTTTGAGGCCTTTCGCGCCAGAATTCGTGTCATTGAATGCGTGTGTTCTAAGTTGTTGTGTGGGTGGCGTTCAGTCAGATCCAAATCTGATGCCTTTAGCAATTTCCAAGAGGCATAAGCATCTATGTAGTCGGCATGCGGAAGAAGAGACGGCGAAAAGCCGGGATGGGCATCAAGCTCCTGGCGACGGTCGTTGAACACGCAGACAATGTTATAGCCGGAGACTCGGGTGGCGCGTTGGAGACGAGCCACCACCTCCCGAACCTCGACAGGGGAAGGCAGGCAGTGAAGGAGTCCATACGCTATCACAATGTCATAGTGGTTGTTGGGGAGGTCAACGTGCCTAATATCGCCGACTTTCCATCGGATTCCGACCCGATCCCCAAAGTGTCGCTGCCCGTTTTGTATTGCCAAATCTGACACGTCAAACGCATCGATGACGGCACCCCCAGCAGCGAGGAAAGCCGCATTCTTGCCTTCTCCGCAGCCGGCATCCAGGACAGCCAATCCCCGAACCGATTTAACGTCATCGCACAGCGCCCGCACAAGACTCCCCGGCTCATCGCCCCAGAAGCATAGACAGTTTCGGTATCCGTCATCGTAGCCACCGTTCATGTCCGAGGAACCTCCGATATACCAAGTTCAGCCATCAATGCCCTGATTGTCTCGCGATATTGGGGACGGCCGGTCCAGTTGTAGAGGACGGCGTCGGCAGTCGAGATCAAGCTTTCTACCTCGCCTTCCACTGGCGCACTGCGGGTAGCAAGGAAATCCTTCATTGACGCCCCTTGGGCGATTCGGCTCGCGTAAAAGGAATAGGCCTGGTCCGGTGGGGTGTGTACGAAGATGATCCCGACCCTCCGGTCGCCCGCCATGCTCTTGAGGCAATTGAGCGTCGCCCGTTGTCGAAGGCCGTCTATGAGGATTCTTGGCGCGTTGTGATCGCGCGCGATTTCCAGTAACCGCAAGGCCAAGCTCTCTGGGCCAGAGTCAGACGTGATGAACCTCCATGCCTTTTCCTGGAAATCCTGGCGAGGCGTGTGCGGAACCGGCGGGATTCCAAGTAACTGGGCCACGACCTCGCCCGTATTGATCTCGACGTAGCCAAATTCCTCCTTGAGCACTTCAGTGGCAAGCGTTTTGCCACTTCCGACTGGCCCGATGACAAGCAGGACATGGGCAGGCTTGAGAGGTGATCTACGGAGGAGGCGGTAGGCAGGTCGAACGTGAACGAGTCGCGGTGCGAACTCCCGAAGACACAACTGGGACCAGTACTCGAAATTCCACAACCAGACCCACCCCGGTTCCCGTGCCGAGATCCAACGTAATTGTGTGATGGCTTTCTCTCCGCGTTCTGGTTGATCCCAACTTGGATCCTCACTAACCCTATATCGCATAACGAAAGCCAGATGTCGGCGTCCAACGTCAGAAGAGTCGTCATTGATGATTCCGACAATCTCAATCCCCTCGCGCTGTTGGATGCGCTGGACGTCGGCCTTCGGAAGATGCAGCTCTTCCATCAGTTCTCGTGACGCGCATTCGTAAATCCCCATCGTTTCTTCGTTGAAGAGGTCCAGGTCTGTTTCAACAACATGACCCCCAAAGCCAACACAGGATGCGCCCTGAAGAAACTTGTCCACCCTGTTGTAGGTGCCACGTCGGTACGAGAGAAGCGCATCCCCTCGACAGACAAGAACATATGTTAGTACCTGGGTGAACGTGTTGTCCTGCTCAACGTCGAATCGATGGACGTAATGAGGTTGCAGACGGGTCAGAATACTTCTCGCCGCCCTTTTCCACGTCGTCTGGACTCCCTGCCAAGGCGTTATCGAATCTAGCTCTGATGTCCTGTAAACGAGCACTTTCTCCCGGCTCTTCGGCGGCCGAATAGGCTTCGCGTCGAATGGCGTCTCACCGCCATTAAGAAGCGATCTCAAGAAGAAATGCCCAGGAGCAGTGCGCACGAACGGCGATGCCTCACCAAAACGACGAACATGCACGCTGAGCTTGGACTTCATAGTCTGGTATGGCGTTTTGCCGGCGACGTTGTCTGAAAACAACTGGCGCTTTTGCCCCAGGTCCACCAGTTCGCGGGGGGACATTGCCTTCTTCTCTGTTTCCATTAGGCGCTTGGCAACGATGAGGAATTCACTCTTCATGAACACCCCGCCGATCTTGGCTCCTAGCCTTGCGTGGTTTTCCCGGAGGGAAAATAAAGAGGTACTCGTCAACCAATCCTCTGTGCGTTACATCAGGACAGAGGCGGCTGGTTCGGGCCACAGCGACATACTGCGGAGGTGCAAACAAATCGAGGACTTCTCGGTGATAGGCATTGCTAACAATGACGAGCACGCCGCGAGCTGCAGCCGAATGGCAACTGCGTGAAAGTCGCTGCTGATCCGCCCAGGAAAAATTCCTCTCGTTGTACCGAATGAAACCATTGTTGTTATGCGCCACTGTATACGTGGGATCGCAATAAACCAAGTCGCCCTTCTTTGCTTCGACAATGGCTTGCTCAAAGTCGGCGGAAAGGAGCTTGGAGCCGCGCAGGGCTCGCGCCGAAGATGCGAGAAGGTTGTAATCCCAAAGGGGGGCAGTGGTTCGCTCTCCTCCCCCGAATGGTACATTGAACTCTCCCTGCTGATTGAGTCGGTACATACCGCCGAAGGCTGTCCGGTTGAGGTAAAGAAAGCGGACGGCTTTCTCCAGTGATGACTTCGGATGACTTTCCCGGAAGTGTTGGTAGGTTACTTGATCTATGGGTATCGAACGCAATTGCTCAAGCAGTTCCGGCGTCTTGTACTTCACTTGGCGGTAGGTGTTGATCAAATCTGAGTTGATGTCAGACAGAACCGACTGCTTCGGCCTTAAAGCAAAGAATAGTGCACCGCCGCCCAGGAAGGGCTCCCGGTAGGTTCCATAGTCGTGCCCCTCAATGATCTTGACTAGTTCCGGAACTAGCCAACGCTTTCCGCCTGGCCACTTCAAGAACGGTTGAACGGACGGAAAATGGGCGTTTGACTTGTGTGCCGGTCTCTGTCCTCCGTTAGTCGCGTTCGTCACTGCGGACTATCCTCTAATAGAGCTGTAGCTCTGTCCGTTCACTGGCATCAGCTTTCCTCAAACCCCGAATTGTCAAACTTGAGCGTCCGGCAATTCTCGGTCACAGTCCGGACCACGTTATCCGGCGCGCCCGAGGGTATCTCCGCTTCGATCTCCACCGTGATGGTCACCTTGGCGTCCAGAAGCCCGGCGAGGTGCTGAACCACCGAACTGGCGATCAGGTCCACGTCACGAGAGAGGCGGGTGGCGTCGATCTTGACGGAGCCGTGGAAGCGGCGCAGCACTGGCGTCTTCGGTTTCGTGTCACCGACTCCGGTACCCTTGCCAGTCTCCCCTCCTGTTCCAGCGGTGCCACTGCCCGTCGTGCCGGTCCCGGCTCCAGGGCTTTCACCAGTGCCGGAACCTGTTCCGGTAGTCGGTGGCGGGGCGGAGTCCTTTTCTATCTGGGCTGCGGCAACATCTGGCTTTACCACCACACTGTTTGCGTTCAACTGGACAGTCGGGCGACGGCCCGCTTCGAGACCCCGGTATCGGTCAGCGGCGGCATCGTAGTAGTCGGCGTACGCGAAGGTGTCTTGCGACCACGTGAGTCGGCTCACTCCGTCCTGGATCGCGTCCAAAATCACCTGCGCGTTCTTGACGCGCGGCAGATAGAGATACTTGGCGAAGTCATCGGCCAACTGCTTGACGCCAACGTGGTTTCCGCGCCACAGCGGCACTTGGTCGATTTCAAACCGCAGGACCGCGCCGGCCATACTCGTGATCAGCAGTCCGTCGTTCTTCAGCTTCTTCGACGCGCGCTCCGCCAGCCAGTCCTGCCCCTGAAGCCTGAACTCCTGCCACTCGACCGCAGGGAAGGCCTGGCCAGGCTCCGGCCGCTTCTGCCCGGCGACCAGCAGCCAGACATAAGTTTCCGGAATCCTTCCCTTGACGGCCTGATCAGAACTCGCCAAACGCTGCTCCACCTGGCTGACCTGGAACGGCGTAAGGTTCAGCGAGACCGTGTCCTTCTCGATAGACTGCCAAGCCATGTAAGAACGGACTGCCTTGTCGAGGTCCACGAACCGGGTTTTGTCGGCGGCCAGGAAGACCAGCATGTTCCCGCAATTCCGGCCCGCGGAGCCCCGATTGAGGATTTCAGCCGCCGCTTGCTGACCCGCGCTGGACTCGGTCTTCGCGCTGTGCGGATAGTCCGGACTCAGGATGACCAATTTCGCCTCGGGCTCATCCACGACGTCACTGGAACCGGCCGCGCACGGATGAACCTTGGAAAAGTCCCCACGGTGCTTCGCCTCTTCTACCAGCCGGCGCCGGATCTCTTCTGTCACGTCCTCAGGGTGGTACCGTTCGGCTCGTTCCTCTGCCAGCCGGTTTACACTCGGCTGCGTGGCATACCAATAGCGGCTCCCATCCACGTAGAGGTACGTCGCCTGGTCGGCCAGCTTTCGCAAGGCATCGCCAAACGTTCCGGATGTCTCCCCTGGTTGGACGCAGCCGAGCTTGATCTGGCGGTCTTCCAGACCTTTTTTCGCAGCGTCCTGAGTCGGCGCGGAGCCGAGGTAAAGCGTGCGCGCCACACGGCGCGCCGCCGAGTACCGCCCTAGCATGGGGTTCTCGCGGTCGATCTTTAGCGGCAACGAGTTCGGCCCGTCGATATCCTTCTCAATGATCGGGTCCCAGACCGGCGGCAGGTACCGCGTCAACTCGCTCTGAACCGCAGGAGCATCCACCGGCACGTTTGCCGGGAGGATCATGAGCCCCTTGTCCTCGCGCTCCCACAGCGCATGAATCACCGCCGACATCAGGCGTAGCACGCCGCGGGTCCGCTGGAACTTGTCCAGAGTGGACCAGTCGTTGTACAGACGATCGAACAATTCCGGGTGGATCGGATACGCCGCCTTCATCCGGCGCTCATACTCTGATTTTCCCGCTTCGGAGGGAAACTCCTGCGGGAATTTGCGATACTCGTCCGCGAACGCCTTCACCACGGCATCCCGCGCAGTGAACAGTTCTGGATCGGTGATCGGTTGGAACAATCGCCGCCGGACAATCTCGAAACCCTCTTCCGCGCTCGCCGGACGCCACGAGGTTTCGACCCGCTCGATGACGTTCTTCAGCCGCTCCAGTGCCGCTTGCCCTCCCTCGCCCCCAATCTCGTTCTGCGACGCAGGAATACTGACGACCAGCAAGGTCTTTTCGGCCAACTTCGCCGACTCGCTCAGCGTCTGGGCGAACGTGAAGTGCGCGTCGAAATCGCCGGCCGGCAGATCCGACTTGTTATAGAGCTGCCGCGCATAGGCCACCCACTCATCGATCAGGATCAGACATGGCGAGTACTTGTTGAAAAGCTGCCGCAGCGAGTCCCCAGGGCTGACGGCTTTCTCATCGGCGCTGCGCACCATCGCGTAGCCTTCTTTGCCACCCAATTGGTACGCCAGCTCGCCCCACAATGTCCGCACAACCGTTCCGTCCGGTTTCTTGTGAAGATCGGCGGGCGACAGGCGGTTGCCCACCAGCACTGCTCTCCGGACATTGGGAGGCTGGGAGACTCCGGCCATTTTTGTAACCGTCTCCAGTCCCGGCAATTGTCCCACTGGCACGCCTGCAAACAAGTGCCAGAGCGCCAGCAGCGAGTGCGTCTTACCGCCTCCGAAGTTGGTCTGCAACTCCACCACCGGGTCGCCACCCTGCCCAGCCAGCCGTTGTAGGGCATTGGCGAGCAACTTCTGTATCCCTTCGGTGATGAACGTGCGCCGGTAGAACTCCACCGGGTCGCGGTATTCTTCCGAGCCCTCCTTCAAAAACACCTGCCACAAGTCGGCGGCAAATTCCGCCTGCTGGAACCGGCCGGAGGCGACGTCCGGATGAGGTGTAATGATTTCCCGCCACGGCCGCAAACCCGAAGCTGGTTTGCCTTCCACCGCGATGCTCGATTCTTTCCGCTTCTGACTCCTGAGCTGCTCATCAAACTTGACTCGAAGAATCTCGGCCTTCATCTGTTCGACCGGCTCGACTTCCGGCGCCGAAACCGCTCCCAGCAGGCGCGATACGCTGTCGATGGCCCTATAGGCGTCGTCAGTTGAAAAGGCCTTCTGGTGCGCCCATTTATTCCGCACATCGCGCAGCTCGAAAGCCAAGCTTCGTTCCGATGGGCCGAGGATCCTCTTGAAGCAGTCATTCCAAAGGTCGCACATCACCTGGAGAATGGCCTGGCTATCCCAGTTCAAACCCTCACCGACCTTGCCCGGCTGTTGCCAGTTCGGGAAACTCGGCTTTGCCGTCTCCAGCCAGTGATTCTTGTACGTCGCCTTCAGCTCGCGTTCAACAAAAGGGCGCAATCCGTCTTTCAAGACATCCAGAGCCTTGCTGACTCGTTCGCTATTCGTTATGGCCATCTGTTCTCCTGCAAACTTCCCGGCCTCAGCCGATGTTATAGCGGCGCCCAAGATCGGGATAGTACTTGTACAACTCGCACGCGGCTTCGCTCCCTGGGTCGAGCCATCTCGTATGCAGAGCCCGCTCGACCGCGGCCCGCCGGCTGGCGCAGGCCCAGGTTGCTTTGTCTTTGTCTTCGACGATCCACTCGGCGATGCTGATGACAACCCCCTTCGCAAAGGCCTCTCCGTCGGTTCGTGCCCTGAGGAACTGCACAAGTACAGTGGGCGTGTTTGTTCGCCGCGCGAGTTCCAAACGGCGATGTCCGTCTACGACGTAGATAATCCGCGTCTCCGGCTCGCGCCACACGCTCATCACACCGGCAAAATCGTGGTTGAACGCGCTAACATCCGACAGATCCCAATCACGGACGTCTCGCGGGTATTCGCTGCGGGCTTGGAACCGATCTGGATCGGCCTGTATGCAGTCCGTCGCCAGTTCTTGCAGCCGCTGTTCTTGCTCTCTTGTGTCCACGCCTATTTCTGCAACTTCATCTATTTCAGTTCAAATGCTTCCGACGCCATGGATGGCCACGCAACCACGAGACTGTTGTAGTAGCCTGCTTCTTCCGCCCAGCCCTTGCGCTCGCAGAGCGTGTAGAGCCGGTAGGCGAGGTCGCGGGCGATCTCGGCCATTCCGCCGATCTTCGCCTTCAGATTTGCCGTTTCCTTCTCGCCCTTTTGGTCGAGGCGCCGGATCAGGTGTTGCGTGACTTCCCACACCGTAAGACGCCCAATGGCGGAAGGCTCCCAGTCTTCGGGAAGTTCCTCCCGGCGAAGCAGACGGACCTTGCCGGCACGGGAGTGGAGAAGGCCAGCCTCCGCGAGGTGCGAGATGCTGAGCGCCTTCGCCGTAGCCAGGACCTCAGCCTCTCCGTAGAGGCCTTCGGCGAAGTGATGCTGCTCGAACCAAGCGAGCGCCCAGCGCGTGTCAGGGTCGAACTCGCTCTCCAACTCGGAGAGCACCTCGTCGAGCCCCTGATTGATAAGGGACAGGGCTGTTCTGACGCGCATCGGCGAGCCGTCAGTTTCGAGGACCTTCTTATATCGGGAAAATACGGCCATTCCGGGACCGATGGCCGCCTGGGCCAAATCCACAGGAGCAATATTGCCTTTCTGAAGGTTACGCAGCGCGTGCGGGAGTTCCTTCTTGAGAGAAGAGAGAAAGTCTTTGCGGGTCGTGATAGGTGCGGACTCAGGGCGCGGACGGCACGCGAGAACAATGGAAGAGGCGAGAGCGTTGGTTCCAACGGCGACACTTCGGCCAGGACGTTCGCTCCTTGATGGCCACGTAGCCGTCACCTGAAAGTCGGCCCGAAGTAAGCCTTCAAGCATCGTCTCCCAGCCAGTTGAGACCTGCTCATCCCCGGCTTCACCCTCCTCGGTTTCCTCCTGTTTGAAGGCATAGAAAACGGTGAGCGGATAGGATTGGTCTTGTGAACCGCGAATGTGTGAGAAGGCTTTTGTGAATCCAGCTTCAAAAAAAGCACCCGCGTCACTTCTCGATCCATCGAATCGGAAAGGTGAGGCTATTAGTTCTTGTTTCTTCGGAACAAGCAGAGTCGCGAATAAATCAGGATAGATGCTCGCAAGGCTTTTACGCAGCCAAACGTAGAAAAAGTCTGACAGATCGGCGTATCCGATGTTGTCGTAGTATGGAGGGTCGGTGCAGATCGTAGCAGACTGTTTTGCGATGGACGCAGTAGCATCGACTTGATTGCACGAACCGGCTACGAGGCCGTTGCTGCAGCTCTGTTCCAGAACGTCAGCCACGAGTTCCGCCATTCGAATGAGGTTGCCGGACGAATTCGCGAACGGGTTCGCCTCGGCATAATCCCAAACCATCGGTAGAGCCTGTCTGGCGAAAGTACCCCGAACATGCAACTTCGTCGGGAGCGGGCTCCAGGTGCACAAAGTTGAGCTGCCCTCGGCCACTTTGTCGACAGCAAAAGCAAGATACGTCGCGATTGCATCGGCATAAGTGGCACTTCCGCCATCAGACACAACCTGCCTGCGAGCTTCGCGGACCAGGTCCGTTAGGAATATGAGCATAGTTAATTGACGAGGCGTGAAAAGGTGCCTGTGCTCCGTCATTCCGTAGAGTTGGACGCGGAACCCGAGTGCTTGCTCTGGGAGTTCCGTATTGGGAGCATTCGTCGGATGGACATCGGACGCGATTTGCTCCTGATCCGCTGAAGCGGGAAGGAATACTCGGCCCCGCGGTCCGTCGGCAATGATCGCCATGAGTTGGCTACAGATACGGCCGGCTCTACCTTCAGCACGGATATGGTCGAAGGGAACTGATGTGCTGCAAGCGACACAATGCGCGCCGCGCCGGTTTACAGTTCCAGCTCTAGCCGAGCCGGGTCCGCTGTGGACAGCAAAGCGGATCTCCTTTGTCTGGGCGTTAACTACGGGATCAAGCCGAGCTTCACTTCCGGGCCTTTTTGACAGATCAAAGGACTGAGTAAGAGGCATCTTCGCTCCGCATGCGGGATTTGGGCACTTTGCGGTCCGCGCCCAAAGCCACGCAATGACGGTGGCGTCGCCACCACCATTTTCCTTCGGCAGCTTAACCGAGGGATACAATCGCCCGATGCTCTCGACTGCTCGGTCGCGCATCCACTGACCGTAGTAGCGCACATCTTCCGCCAGGCCGCGAGCGCCGACCCACATCCCCTTCCCGCTCATCTTCACCTTCGCGGCCGGATTGATTGGCGGTTGTCCCGTGAACTTGGGCGGGATCTCGATGAGAGCCTTCGTGATGAGGACTGCGACCGGGTTCAGGTCGCTGCCATGCGCTTCCAGCCCCAGTCGCTGTGCTTCGAGCGGAATCGACCCGCCGCCGCAGAAGGGATCGTAGATTGCCGGCGGGTGCCCGCCGGTAGATTTCATAATCTCCGCGTGCGCCTCATCCAGCACTGCGCGGTTGTTCGAGTTCTCCCACAGCACAAGTTTCTCGATCAACCGGAAAAGCCGCTGCCTCTCCTTGTCCTGGTCGGCTTCGGTCGGAAACTCCTCGGGAAGGCTCGACGGGTCATCCACCAAAGAAGCGAACAAGACCGCCCGGCACGCCGCCAGCGGCCGCCGCGCCCACCAGAGATGCAGCGTCGACGGGTGTCCATGCCGGATCGATTTCTCCCGCGCCGACTCCTTATTGATCGCCTCCAGCGGCAACGCGACTTCGATGAGCTTCTTCTTCATGTCTCTTTTGTTCACTTCCACGCGTTTCGCACAGCCTTGTCCACCAATCTGCGAATGTCGGGCGTTTCCACACCGAGCGGTGCGAGCTGGACCCATGCCTTCGCAACTATCGCTATCATCCTCTTCTCTTCCACGGACCACGAAGCCGTCCCTCTCGCACGCCTTTCTGAAACCAGCTCTTCCAATTGAGTTGCCGTGATCCGCAACGGCTTGAGAATCCGAGCGGCCTCCGGGATCAGGCGATTCTCGTCGATTGGAGATCGCCCTGGAATCACCGGCCGCCCACTCGGAGTCCGTGCGCACGGTTCAGAGTAACGGTTCACGTAGAGTCTTCCCGCGTCGACGCGAAGATGGACCGGATCACCGGAAGGCACCCGCCTCGCGACCCGGCGAACCCACGATGCGACGACACAGATCGGGAGCGGCCATGTTCCGCGGGCAGGGACATCCGCCGCCGTGATGCCGGCCTCGATAGAGAGAGTGCCATCCTCAAAACGGAGGCTGGCATGCGTATGGTGTTTGCGGATTCCCCGGGCGACGGCTTTTAGTGCCTGAGCCAAATCGACGCGGGACAGCTCAAGTTCATACCGCTGATCAGAGGGCGGCGTCATGCCAGTGGTGCACATCCGGTTTTCAATTCCTCCTGAACAGCTTCATTCCAGCTTCCTTCTCAAAGGCGGCACAGATCAGTGCGAGCCTCTGTTGGCGGAACTTCTTGTAGCCTTTGACGACGCCTCTGTCCCAGACACCGCTGTCCTCGCCGATGGGGATGAGGTGGCTTTTCATCACGCGCCGGAATTGCTCGCGGCCAACCGCGGCGTAGTCGGCCAGGTAACTGCGGGGGACGCGCATTCCGATGGGCCCGTGGTCTCTGGCAACGAGAAAGCAGATATTACAGAGGCTGTTGTATACGCGTGCGGGCAAGTGCTGAGCCAGCTGTGCCTGCGGGAAAACATGGTGCCGGTGCCTCTGGTCCGCATGACCAATCGCCTTACCCTCCGGGAAAATCGGTTCGCCGTTATCGAGAAACCGGGGTTCGAGGTGAGACAGCAGGCAAAAGAAGGTGCGCGTTCGCGCCGAACCGGCCTTGTACTCTTCGGCCTGAATGTCCAAGGTCGGATCCAGCAGATCATCTAGCTTGAAGAGCCTTCTCGTCCCTTTTCCGATCGCCTCGAAGAACCTGGCGTCCCAGGCAATATTCCGGTGATAGCCGGCGCCGCTATAACGCTTGGCCAGTCCCGTCGCCCAGAACCATTTGCGGATCTCGGCGGCTTGGCGGAAATTGGGTTGGCCCGGATGGTGGAAGAAAAAAACAGACAGCGTGGCTAGCATGTTCGCCGAGGGTAGATAGGACTCATCGTGGACAGGCAAACGGTTGCGAAGATAATTGAAGGCTGAAAAGAAGGCGTTCTTGTACCGATGCCAGTGATCGGTGAACGCCTTCCGCTCGGCATCGTCGCTCTCGATGCGTTTCGACCACCGCCGGGCCATCGCCTCGAGTTTCGGCGGATCGCCATCAAGATCAGGTCGTTCCGTGACCAGGTTGAATCCCATGAGGATAGGATCAATTGCCTTTAATTTGAAGTCCTTTTCGCGAACTTCATGGCGGAGTTGCTCCGCCATTGCCCGCACGTCCAGTTTCCCCATCAGCGCGACCGCACGATCCGTGTTGGTGATCCGCATACCTTGGGAATTGACTCGAATGAACACCTCTCCGATTTCTTCCAGGGTCGCCGAGAGAACCGTCACAACCGGAATCGGGTAGTTCAGGAAGCGCTCCCTGCAATTCTGAACTCTTGCCAGGAACCACTTGGTCCGGCTCGGCATCTTTTTCTTCCAGTCGGGGGCCAGGATGTCGCTGATCGGTACGTAGTCCTGATCGAATGGCTTCCGATGGACGATCCGGCGTGGGTTCTTCACTTCCGAATCGGGATCGACGACGAAGCAGAGGCGGCGAAAGTCGATTTCCTGGCCGGCGTCATTCTCCCGCTGTTCCGCCTTGAACGCCTGGTAGATCACGGACAGCCGCTGCTGGCCGTCGATCACGAACCAGATGGTCTTGTTCTTGGGATTGAACGACGGTAAGACACCTGTCGCCTGCCGGATCAGGTTCGCCGACTTCCGGTCCATCTCCCAGAGAAACAGGGAGCCGATCGGCATCTGGTAGTAGATGCTATCGAGCAGTTTCGCGGCCCGCCCGGCATCCCACACGAAGTTTCTCTGAAGCTTCGGAATCGCGAACTTGTGATCGTGCAGGAGCGGATCGCAGAGGGCACGTATCTTTCGCGATGTCAGCGTCGGCGACTTCATTGGCTAAATCCTGTCGTCATTTCTTTGCGCGCTCCTTCTCTGCAGTGGCCTTCATTGCATTACGGAGCCAGAACCCTTCCGGACCGTAGACCCAGGTCACCTGAAAAGCTACGTTTCCATCGTGCATCTGCTTTTCCCGTGTTCATTCCGTTCTAGGAAGGCTCAAGCCGGCGCCTCCCCCCGCGCTAGCAATTCCTGGAGATTGTAGTTGATGCTTTCTACGGCAAAGTCCGGTTCCTGCTGAAAGGGCTTTCGGATGTAAACAAGTTTCTGCTGCCCCTCCTCCAGTTGGCCGACGGCCAAAATGAAGTCGTCCGGTTTGTTCAGCGCCGTGAGGATTTCATTCCGGGTGACCGTCACGGTGAGCGCGCCGACGACCCGGCCCTTCACCTCAATGAACCGCAGTTTGCCGTCCGACTGGACTTTCGATTCGATGTCGTACCCGCACTTCTCGCCGCTCACGTCCCGCGGTTCGTTGCCGAGCTGCTTCTCGGCCTCCATTACCATCAGCGTCGCAAGCAGTTCCATCTTCTTCCGGGCTTCTGCCGATACAGCATCGGCGAGATAACTTGGCTCAGCGGGAGACGGGAGCAGCTTACGAAGAAGCCCTACCGGCACGACAAGTGAACCGCCGATGGCGACCGGCGGTAGCGGTGAAATCTGGCGTTCGAGTTCGAGTTCCGCCATCCGCCTCTGAAGACGGGCTTGCAGCTCATCGGCGCGCTGGCGGGCCTTCCCAGAATTGATCTTGGCATTAGTCTTGCCGGCCAGTTCCTGGTCCTTGAGCTGGTTGGCGCGATGATCCCAGTAGGTGATTTCTTTGGTCAGCCGGTCCTTGACCGCCGCCATGGTCCTTGTCACCAAGTCCTCGCGGCGATTTCGAACTTCGCCGAGGTGTATCGGAACGAGATTGCCAATCGCGTGGCCAACGACCACCGATTCCAGGTCGCCCTTTAGCCATGCCTGGGACTCAAGGGTTGCATCCACGCTGGTCCGTTCTTCAGGCGTCGCTGGCCGATAGTCCAGGTAAGGGGCGTAACCGGCGTTCCTGGTGGAACCGGTGGAATCCGTCTCCACGAACTGCAATTGCCGGGAGACCACGCGGCGGTTGCCGGCCTTGTCGGTGCGGCCGTCCTGGATGGTGTGCTCCAGGTAGAAGAGCGCGCGGATCGCTTCACCAGGGTCGTCGGGGTCTACGAGAACTGTGCCGCGCTTCAAAAGGTCCCGATTACGCTCCAGGATGAGATCGATGGTTGCGCCGAGGAGCGGCTGGCCCGGACAGACGAAGGTGGCCAGCGGTTGACCGGGAACCGCGCAGAGGGACTTCTCGAAGGTGATCCGTTCATACTTAGCCAGGACGGGCTCGCCGGAGCCGATGAGGCGGTCCCGCTGGCGGATCAGCGCAGGCACGTGGGTGATTTCGAAGCGGCGTGGTTCCCGTTCCTTGATGGAACCGCCCAAAACCCGGAAGGCCTCCAGGAAAAACGACTCGATGAAGTGCGGCTGCAGGCGCCGTGCTTCGGCGCGCTCCATATCCTCCCGGATTCTTTGCACCTGGGAGGCGTCCATGCTGTCGTTAGCCAGAGCACGTTCTTCCAGAAGCTCCTGGCAGTGCTTTCGGTCGGTTAGGTTGTCAACGATCTGATGCAACCGTGCCTTGACCTCGGGCCGGTCACCGTACCGGATCGCTTCGATGAGCAGGTCGCGGAGTCGTTGCTCACGGAAAAGCTGGCCGAGGATATCGAAGACCCCTCCACCAAGGGCCTCCCGCTCCAACTCAAGCTTTTCGAGGAGGCGCTTGTATACGTCGCCCTCGCGTGTCTCTTCCGCCAGGAGGTTCCGGAGATGGCATACTTCGGTCTGCCCAATGCGGTGGATGCGGCCGAACCGCTGTTCCAGGCGGTTCGGGTTCCAGGGCAGGTCATAGTTGACCATCAGATGCGCGCGCTGCAGGTTGATACCCTCGCCGGCGGCGTCGGTAGCCAGCAGGATGAGAACGTCCTTGTCCTGTTTGAACGCCTCCTGAGCCTTGGTGCGCTCCTCACGGCCCATCCCGCCGTGAACGATGACGAGCGCCTCGGGAGCGCCGAGGAGCGCGCGGAGCC
>Ga0182027_10007040_pt1 | contig 16689 bp, 13 predicted proteins | sample 712E1DmetaG_FD_121300 | JGI IMG/M metagenome (GOLD analysis project Ga0182027, IMG submission 121300) | Permafrost microbial communities from Stordalen Mire, Sweden - 712E1D metaG (Illumina Assembly) | ecosystem: Environmental > Terrestrial > Soil > Wetlands > Permafrost | place: Sweden... | reverse complement strand
GGGGGTTCGTAATACTTTTTGCCGTTACAATTTCCGCCATTCTTCTAGCTATTACGCTTGGTGTTGCCACCGTGGCTTTTAAAGAAGTGCAGTTTGGTACTTCCGCCAAAGACACCAATAATGCTTTTTTTGCCGCTGATACCGGTATTGAATGCGCGCTTATGAATGATAAATCTGCGGGAACTTCTTTCGTCTCCGGGGGAACGAGTGTGCAATGTCTTGGGGGCTCCATTCCCATAACTGGAGCATCTCCAATTTGGAATTTTGTTGTTTCTGGATTAGGCGGTTCGAGACAAAGTTGCGCCAATATAACCGTGGATAAAACTGACTCATCCACAACCACTATTACTTCAAAGGGATATAATATTGGCAATGCTACCTGTTCACCATTTAACGCAAATCGAGTTGAGCGTGAATTAAAAACTACCTATAGTTCTAATTCTGCCCCTCCTTCGCCCGTGGTTATTCCTCCAGTTATAATCAAGACGTTTGGAGCGGCAAATATAAACTTAAATGATACTACGTCGCTAACGTTTACAATTACTAATTCAAATGCCTTCGTTTCTTTGTCTGGGATAAGTTTTGGCGACAATTTGCCAAGCGGTCTGGTGATTGCAACACCCAATGGACAAAGCGGTAGTTGTGGCGGGGGGACTATTTCGGCTACGGCTGGTGGTACCAGTGTTTCTCTTTCTGGCGCAACCTTGGCGGCCAATAGCTCTTGTAATTTTTCAGTTAATGTTAAGGGCACTACCGCGGGCTTAAAACATAACATTACCTCTGCCGTTACTTCGACTGAAGGGGGAAATGGTGGTACCGCAAGCGCCGATATAACTGTTGCCATTTCTAATGCCAACCCGACAAGTTTGGTTCTTACTCAGACCGCCAACAATAGATCCTTCTCTGTTTCTTGGACTGGCGGTTCGGGCAATGGCGGGGCAGGCGGCTGTAAGTTGCAGTTTTCTTCAGGCGCCTCATGGATAGATATAACCTCAGCTACGAATATGAACTGTGATGCCAGCTTATCTCTTACACCGTACAATTTGAATGGTGATGGTTGGAAAGCAGGCTGGAACGGGACACAAGTAAGGATACTGAGAAAAATAGATTCGGTGGTTATGGGCACATTTGGCACCACACTATCCTGCAATTCAATGCGGGGGTCAACTAGTTCTTTTTCGTCTCAGAATATTGACGAGGACTGTGACGGGTATTGGAATAATACAAGTTCTCCATCTGGCGATGCAGCCTGTCAAGCCCAGGGCGGTGGTCAATATTGTATGGATCAATATGATTATGCTTCCAAGTATTGCCCGTTTGGACAAGGGATGAAGATGAGCACTTATTGCACAGATAACACCGCATGTATTAGTTGGGATACTGGTTCAAATTCTTTCCAAGATAATCCAAACGGCTGTTCTACTACCTTATATTATTAAAGTTAATATGACCAGAATTGAAGCAAAGAACCGAATAGAAAAATTACGGAGGCAGATTGAAGAACTGCGCTACCGATACCATGTGCTAGACGACCCCAAGACAACCGATGATGTTTCTGATTCATTGACTCGTGAATTAAAAACACTTTTGCAAAAATACCCGGAGTTTGCTGACCCAAATGCGCCGGAAAACAGGGTGGCTGGCAAACCCTTGGAAAAATTTGTGAAAGTAAAACACGAAGTCCCGATGTTTTCAATCGGCAATGTATTTTCCAATGCGGAACTTTTGGCGTGGGAGAAAAGAAATAAAAAACTTCTTCCCCCTCTCCTTAATAAGGAGAGGGGGTTAGGGGGTGAGGTGGATTATTTTTGCGAATTAAAATTTGATGGACTGGCGGTGTCGCTTATTTATGAAAATGGAAAATTTATAAGAGGCGTAACAAGGGGAGATGGATTTATTGGTGAAGATATAACTCAAAATTTAAAGACGATAGAATCCATCCCCCTAAACCTAGACCCCCTCCCGACCTCCCCCTTAGCAGGGGGGGGAGAAAAAAGGAATGAGGTTCCCTCATATCTCGAGATACGCGGCGAGGTTATTATGAAAAAAAGCGTGCTGAAAAAACTCAATGAACGCAATGAAAAAGAAGGAAAACCGCTCTTTGCGAATTCCAGAAATGTCGCCGCTGGCTCTTTGCGCCAGCTTGACCCGAAACTCGCCAAAGAAAGGCGCCTTGATTTTTTTGCTTATGAAATTACTCAAATAAAAGGACGGGACTGGCAACAATATCTGGAAAAACATTCCCGAAAACATGAATTATTAAATAAACTTGGTTTGGTGGTTGACCAGCATTCAAAAAAATTTTCTTCGCTAAAAAATATTCCGAATTTCATAAATGAAATTGCAAAACTTCGCGATAGTTTAGCTTTCGGTATAGACGGAGTGGTTATCAATATAGACGATACAAAAATTTTTGAAAGCCTGGGAGTGGCGGGGAAAGATCCTCGCGGAATTATCGCCTTCAAATATCCTGCCGAAAGGGCTACGACCATCGTGAAAGATATCAAAATTAACGTTGGACGCACTGGAGTACTTACGCCGCTTGCCATCTTTGAGCCGACACTAGTGGCGGGTTCACGAGTGTCCAAGGCGACCCTGCATAATATGGATCAAATAGAGCGTTTGGATTTGCGGATAGGGGACACGGTGGTGATAGAAAAAGCGGGGGATGTTATTCCGAAAGTGGTAGAAGTTTTAACTCGGATGCGCACCGGCAAAGAGAAGAAAATTAAAATACCTGAATATTGCCCGGCATGCGGGGGCAAAGTGGAGAAAAAAATCACCACCCCTGACCCCTCCTCCACAAGGAGGGGAGGAAACGAGTTACCCTCTCCTCCTTTCGGAGGAGGAGTGCCCAAAGGGCGAGGTGGTTCCTCGGTTGCTTTCTACTGTATCAATCCTAAATGTCCGGCTAAAAATGAGAAATATTTGGAACATTTTGTTTCTGTTTTTGAGATATATGAACTGGGCCCAAAAATTTTAAGAAGGTTCAAAGATGAAGGTCTGATAACGGATGCGGCTGATATTTTTACCCTAACAAAAGAAGATATTGTTCCCTTGGAACGTTTTGGAGAAAAATCTGCCGAAAATATAATCAATGAGATAGAAAACAAAAAGAAAATTACGCTTTCCAAATTCCTTTGGGCGCTTGGCATTTTGCACGTTGGAGAGGAAACAGCCAGAGATTTAGCCCTACATTTTGGTACTCTAGAGAAATTAATAGTTTCTGCAAGGCAACCTGCCCGCCCTCACGAGGGAGCAGGCGGGGACCTTGCAGAAATAGACAGTATAGAAAATATCGGTCCAGCGGTATCAAAAAGCGTTATTGATTATTTTCAGGATAAAAATAACTTGAATTTTATAAAAAAATTAGAGAAAAATGGTGTAATTGTAGAAAGTTATAAACTAAAAACTAAAAGCCACAAGCTGTCTGGTCTTACTTTTGTTTTAACCGGCACGCTTTCGCAAATGTCGCGCGAAATTGCCAAAGAAAGAATAATTTCTCTAGGCGGAAAGGTGGCAGGTTCTGTGTCGAAGAACACTTCCTATGTCGTGGCGGGCGTGGAGTCCGGGTCTAAGTTGAAAAATGCCGAAAAGCTCGGAGTAAAAGTTTTAAGTGAAAAAGAATTTGTAAATATGCTTGATTAATGCTTATATATAAATGTGGAACCGTCGCATAGCGGTCGAGTGCGCGCGCTTGGAAAGCGCGTAGGCTGAAAGGTCTCGAGGGTTCGAATCCCTCCGGTTCCGCCCGCAACTTAAATAATTTTGCGAGAGATTTAATTTCTTCTCTCCCACAACGATTTACCCATTAAGTTATGTTTTTTTCTGTAATCAATAATTAAATTTTCTACCATACTTCTTCTAATTGAATCAAATCCAGCTAATTTAAACGCCTCGTCGACATCACTAACATCTCCTTTTAAAAGATAGTTTATTTGTTCATCTATTTTTGCCAATAACCAATCTGGAGCAGGTTTAAATTGTATTATTTGACACAAAGAATCCCGCAGATCTTCCACGCTACACAGAGCTTTTTCTGGTGGTGGAGGTACAATTTTTTCTTGGGGTCTATCAAAAAGATTATTAAGATTTAAGAGTCCCATAAATATATTTATTATTAATACTAATACCTTATAGTATACAACACCATTTATGTTATTCAAAGCAAACTGCAAATTCAAAAAATTCCGTTATAACCCACCTTGTTTTATACGTCTATTGTAATCCAATAAATCATGTATTAATGATTTTTTTGAGAAATCAGTCAATTTAGCGGCCCGGCACGCTCTGTCAAAGTCATCTGGTGAAAGTGTCGTAAGATGATTAAGTTGATCAATTATTTCTTCTAATATTTGTCCCCTGGTTTTTGTGCCCCCGTCTTCCACTAGCGCGACCATTCCATTTAACATACTCCATTCTTTACGCAAAATACCTATCAAATTCTCTTTACTATATGCTGGAGTTTCAATAACCGGAGATTTTACTTTTATGCCCAAAAATTCTCTAAATTTCATAATATATTGACTATTGGTGCTTTTTTAACATTCTACCACAGTTTATGATATACTTATAATAAGTCGGAGATAATGATTATGAATCCCGTTAGAAATTTACAAAACGGGAAAAAATTATAAATTTAACATAAATCAGCTACCTTTATATATATTTAATATATGTACGGATAGTATGATTTCTAAACGGGATGAAAGGATTTAATGCAAATATTGAGAAAGAAACTTTGGAAAATACAAATTTCCGCAAGGTTTTATATACCAGCAAACACAGCCAGCTGGTTCTAATGAGTTTAAAGCCCAATGAAGAAATTGGCATGGAGGTTCATCCGGACAACGACCAATTTTTTCGTTTTGAAAAGGGAACCGGCAAATGTATTATTGACGGCAATGCATACGAGCTTGGTGATGGATCTGTCATCATCGTTCCAGCCGGAGCGCAACACAATATCATTAATACATCCCAAACAGACGATTTGAAGCTCTATACAATTTATTCTCCGGCTCATCACAAAGACCAAATAGTGCGAGCGACAAAAGAAGAAGCAGAAAAAAAAGAAAACGACGAAGAATTTGACGGGGTAACAACTGAATAAAAAACAAAAATAATGCTTTTTCACGGCTCGCACTCTAACCTGAATGTGGTTTACGAACCTAATATTGCGTATGCCGAAAAAAGCATTATTTTTGTTTTTTTGGGGTGTATAATATATAAATGACCTCAAAAAAGTTTGAAGAAGAATACAAAAAGCTGAATCCCGCCCAGAAGGAAGCGGTAGACACCATAGACGGACCGGTGATGGTGGTGGCGGGTCCGGGGACAGGGAAAACTCAAATTTTAGCGCTTAGAATAGGAAATATTTTAAAAAAGACCGACATCGGCGCGGACGGGATTTTATGTCTTACTTTTACCAATTCGGCGGTAGATGCGATGAAAAGTCGTCTCAGCCGTTATATCGGCGAGGCAAGTATCCAAGTGAATGTTTACACCTTTCATAGCTTCGGGATGAAAATTCTCGGCGAGTATTTTAAAGATTTAAATTTAAAAGAAGCCCCGAAGCTTTTGGAAGACATTGACCGCGCAATGCTTTTCGAGCAGATTTTAAATGAAAATGAATGGGAATATCTCCATCCGCGCAGCGACCGAATGCGATATTTCAAAGATTTAATGTCTCTCTCTTCTCTTTTGAAACGGGAAAGAATTTCTTCCTCAGGTTTTGCCGAGGAGGTTCAAAAATCGATAGAATTTTTAGAACAGGATGAGGGGAGCATTGCAAATCGGGGGGAAAACAAAGGAGGTATCAAAAAAGAAATATTGAAAAAAATAGAAAGTTTGAAAAGAAGTGAAGAGATAGTGAAATTTTTGGAGCTTTATGAAAAATCAAAAAAAGAAAAAAACTTGCTGGACTATGACGATGTGCTGGAGTCTCTGGTTAGGCTGGTGGAAATATCGGACGAGGTTGTGTCCGCGGTCCGCGAGAGATATCTATATGTCTTAGTGGATGAACATCAGGATTCTTCCCGGGTGCAAAACGAATTCCTCTCTCGGGTCTGGGCGCCGCTTGAAAAGCCGGAGATTTTCGTCGTTGGCGATGACCGGCAGCTTATTTACGGTTTTAGCGGCGCCTCCATTGATCATTTTAAGGGTTTCGAGAAGAGTTTTCCGGACGCCAAGCTCGTTACCTTAGTGGACAATTATCGTTCCACCCAGGTTATTTTAGACGCTTCTCACGCGCTTCTTAAAAGCGTGATGTCTGATTCAAAACTGATTAGTCAAAACAAAGAAATACAAAATGCGCCTCCTGTCCGGTTGGTAGAAGCAAAAAACGCCGAAGAGGAAATTATTGCTCTTGGTTTGGACATAAAAAACAAAATGAAAGGTTTACCCGCCGGGGCGGGCGGCCTCAATCCAAATGACTGCGCTCTTTTGGTGCCGAAAAATAGACAAGTTCTTCCGGCTCTTTTAATACTTCACAATCTCGGAGTTCCGGTGTCTACAGAAGCTCTCAGTCTTTTCGACCAGGAGGAAGCGCATGCATTTTTGCGAATTTTGAAAATAATTAATGATGGCGACAAAGTATCTCTCGCGCGATCTTTTTTAGATAAAACTTCAGGGCTGTCTGCTATAGAAGGTCATATATTTTTAGCAGGTGAAAATATGCGTGAATTTTCTTTTGATAAAATTTTAAACAGCCCCCCCGATCTTTTTTCCGGAAGCGACAAGGTGTATAGGTGGATTCAAAAACTTGCAGAGTGGAAAGATTTTTCCCAAAAAAACAATCTTGAATCTTTGATTCGGAAAATCGGGGAAGAATTATTTGCGGGTGCAACGCAAAAAGACAAACTGACGACCGGCAAAGAAATCACGGACACCATTTTATCCCTGCTCCAGAGGGAAGAAGAAAAACTTGCCCGTCCAGTAGGCGGGAATCCGTCAGTTGATCTGCCGCAGTTTGTATTTTTTTTGGATAAACTGGCATCTTATGATGAAAATATTCCGCTCGTCTCTCCGCTCCGGGAAGGATTCAAAGTTCTCACAATGCATTCTTCTAAAGGCCTGGAATTTGAATATGTCTGGATAGCTCATATGGATGAAAAGTCGCTCTCAGGCGGGAAGAGAATGGGTTTCACTTTGCCGGATACTATCGCCGAACGGCTGGAGGAGAATGATATTGATGCCATTAAACGCAAACTCTATGTGGCCATCACGCGCGCCAAAAAATTCTGCACCCTATCTTATTCGCTGAATTCTCAGAAAAACACAGAACAAGAACTGGCGAAAGTTATCGCTGGTTTACCCCCGGAAGTTTTTAAGAAACCTGCCCGCAATGCTTCGCATAGCGATGCGGGCGGGGAGAAATTTTCTTCGGAGAAAGAAAAAAACAATTCAAAAAAGACACAGTCCGCAGATTTGTCGGAAATTGTAAAACTGGCGGCCGCTAAATACAAAGACAGATATGTTTCTGTGTCACTTCTTAACAACTTTTTTGATTGTCCTTGGCAGTGGTATTTTAGAAATTTACTTCAGCTTCCGGAAGATAAGAGCGAAAGTTTGGAATTTGGTAACGCCGTGCATGAAGCGATTGACAGAATTTTGAAATTAAAAAAATTAATTTTACCGGAAAACAAAGAGGTAGCTAAGGTCGTTTCTGATTGGGCTAAAAGAAGATTGAAAGAAATAACTTCAAATTATGAAAACGAACAACCAGTTTCCGTAAATGATTCACGTTTCCCGTATCTTAAAATTTATGGCAGGATAGACTTAATTGAGAACTTAGATACTAAAAACGTGCGGGTGACAGATTTTAAAACCGGCAGCGTTCGCAGGAAAAGCGAAATAGAGAAATTGGACGAAGAGGGAAGAATGAGCAGTTATTTGAGACAACTGGCGATGTATTCGTATTTAATCAGGCAGAGTCCGAAATGGAAAGTGGATGTCTTGGAAAGTCGGCTTGAATTTCTGGAAGCCAAAGATGCCAAACCTGCCCGCAATGCTTCGCATAGCGATGCGGGCGGGGAAATTTTCTATGACAGAGTAATAACCGCCGAAGAAATTGATTTGCTGATTAATGACATAAAAGATTATGATGAATTTGTAAAAAAAGGAGAGTGGGTAGACAGACCATGCAACTATAATTCCTATGGTAAAAATACAGAATGCGAATACTGCAAAATGGCAGAGATTTATAAATCTAAAACTAGTTTGACTTAATTTAATTAGAGTTATATCTTTGATCTAGAGGTTCCCATGAAAAAATTGTTCTGGGGAAAATTTTGGTTTAACCTCCGGTTGGGGGTTGGACCAGTGGCCGCTTGGAAGGCGGCCAAGAGAACCGTTGCTGCCTCTGCGGCAGCGAGAAAGGAGATGGATATGTGACCCGCCCGAGTTTGCACGAATCCGTGTGACAGGCGGGTTTTGTGCTTCTGTCTTTCCTTTTGATTATGTTAGATTTTCTGCGATAGCAGAGTTTTTAACAATTTGGTATACTTTAGATATGAGTATCATATTTGATATTTTAGAAGAGCTGGCAAATACATCAGTCTATTACAAAGGAAGTAAGGTAAATCTTTTTGGTTTGCCAAGGTTTAAAAATCGCTCTCCTGGTTCATTGCGAGGAACAATGTTCTATTTATCTAAGAAAGGTTTTATAGAAAATTCTGATGGACTTTATATTACTCCCAAGGGGAAGAATTATATCAGAAAGAAAATTGATTCATTAAAACAGTTTGATTTTCAGTTCCATAAAGATGCGCCGAAAAATTTAATAGTTATGTTTGACGTTCCGGAGCCTAAAAAGGCTGAGAGGGAATGGTTGCGCTGGCATCTCAAGAAGTTTAATTATTTGATGATTCAAAAAAGTGTTTGGGTTGGTCCTTCTCCTTTGCCAAAAGAATTTTTAGATTATATAAAAAATATAGGTCTCAAGGAAAATCTTAAAACTTTTAAACTTGCAAAAGGATATAATTTTGAAAATAATAAAAACTAAATTTGTTAGATTTTCTGCTATCGCAGGATTTATAACAAATTGTAATAAAAACTTTTCTTGTTTTTCCGTCCGTTTATCAATCATAGCAAATTCCTGTAATTTTGGTATAATAAGATATTATTATTAATTTATTTTTTTATGCCCATAGTAAATATAAATGGCAAGCAGGTGCATATTGAAGAAGGCAGCGAATCGGCGAAAGTGGCGGCCGAATATTTAACTAAAAATCCCGATAACGCTAAAGCTCTTTTTGATGAAGCGCATCGGAATCATACCACTGGCGTGGCTCATTATGTGATACCCAATATGCACACCGGCGAAGATAATGTTATCACGCATCATATTACGATGATTCACAACGGCGATGGCACTTACACTTTGCAAAAAAGACATGGATATTAAATGAAAGAAGAAAATAAAAAAGGAACAATACATCCGCTTTCTTTGCTGGCGGAAGAAGCTTATCAGGTTTTTTCCGATATGGGTTTTGAAATTGCCACCGGACCAGAAATGGAAAGCGAGTGGTATAACTTTGATGTTTTAAATGTTCCCAAGGATCACCCGGCGCGCGATATGCAGGATACTTTTTGGATCAAGGAAAAAAAAGATTATGTTTTGCGTACCCACACTACCAGTGTCACCGCCCGTGCCATAGAACAGGCGGGAAAAGAGGGCAGGATACCTTGCGCCTTTGTTTCTATTGGAAAAGTTTTCAGGAATGAAGCGACGGACGCAACCCACGAAATGCAATTTTATCAGATAGATGGCGCGATGGTGGGAGAAAATATTTCCATCGCCGATATGAAAGGAGTGCTGACCCATTTTTATAAAAGAATGCTTGGAGAGGATGTTGTCATAGAATTTCGACCAAGCTTTTTTCCGTTTACGGAACCATCTCTGGAAGTTTTTGCCAAATTCAAAGGTAAATGGCTGGAAATGGGCGGTTCCGGAATGATTCACCCCAACGTATTGCGCAATCTCGGGCTGGACCCAGCGAAAGTGCAAGGTTTTGCTTTTGGTCATGGTTTCGATCGGATAGCGATGGTTCGTTGGGGCATACCAGATGTGCGCTTTCTTTATCAGGGTGATTTGCGTCTCAATCAATTTTAATTTGCAATTTTGAATCAGTTTTAATTTTATGAAAATTTCTTACAATTGGCTTAAATGGTATATACCGGAAATTCCACAACCAGACAAACTGACGGATATTTTCAACTATAATCTTTGTGAAATGGAGTCGATGGAAAGAATCCCCCCCCTCCTTGCGGAGGAGGGGGTGGGGGGTGGTGATTATATTTTCGATTTGAAAATTCTACCAAACCGCGCGCATGACTTGCTTTCTCATCAAGGCGTAGCTCGCGAACTTTCTTCGCTTTTGAATATAAAATATGTTGACCCGGCGCCGAAATATAAAATTCCAGAATCTAAACCGACAAAATTAATAAAAGAAATTAAAAGTCCAAAATGTCGAAGGTATATGGGACGAATAGTAAGAAATGTGAAAATAGGGCCGTCGCCAGAATGGGTTGTAAAACATCTGGCATCAATGGGGCAGAGAAGCATAAACAACATTGTAGATGCCACAAATATCGTCACATTTGATTGCGGACAGCCCGCGCATGTTTTTGATTTAAATAAAGTAAAAGATCTGAAATTACAAGTTCGAAATGCGAAAAATGGCGAGAAAATAACCATACTTGGCGGCGAAGAAAAAGTCTTGAGTGACAGCATGCTAATCATCGCTGATTACTATGGCAATGCGCTTGATATTGCTGGTATTAAGGGCGGAAAATACGCTGAATTAACTGAAAAAACGACGGATATTATTCTGGAGTGCGCGAATTTTGATCCAACATCTGTTAGAAAAACAGCTCAAGCGCTGAATATTCTTACGGATGCAAAAAAGAGATTTGAAAATGATTTATCTCCAGAACTAGCCCCATATGGAATGATGGAAGTTTCCGCGCTTATCTATGAGATGTGCCCGGATGCTATTTTCGAAGAAATTGTGGATGTTTATCCCCAAAAACAAGAAGTGAGGAAGTTGTCTTTTTCTGCCGAGAAAGTTTCAAAGATTTTAGGTTTGAATGTTTCAGCTAAAGAGATAGAAGATATCTTGAAAAAATATAATTTTGAGTATGAAAACAAGGACGGCAAATTTAATATAGTTGTACCCCAGATGCGCCTTGATTTGATTATAGAAGAAGATATGGCGGAAGAAATAGGCAGGATACTGGGATATGATAAAGTAAAAGGCGAAATTCCCAAAATAAATTTCCAGCCGAAACAAAATGAAATATATTCAAAAATTCTTTTCGCAAGAACCAAATTATTAAATGACGGATATAGCGAGGTGATGAATAGCACTTTTTGCAATACCGGAGAGGTATCGGTTCTCGCTTCAGCTTCAGACAAGAATTTTTTAAGAATAAACTTAACTGATGGATTGAAAGAAAGTTTAAAATTAAATCAAACAAATGCTCTGTTGCTGGGAATGAACAAAATTAAAATTTTTGAAATCGGAACTGTGTTTAAAAAAAATAAAGAAGAGATGCATGTTGCACATGGAGACAAGAAGGGGATTAAAGAAATGAAACTTGATGAATTTCCCCCCTCTCCTTCACAAGGAGAGGGGCTGGGGGTGAGGTCTATTCAAGAGGGGAATAAATTTAAACCATGGTCCCTGTTCCCATTTATTGCCCGCGATATTGCCGTCTGGGTACCGGAAGAAATAAAAAGCGAAAATGTTGCCGAAATTATTAAAGAAGATATGGGAGATATAGTAATTCGAGGTCCGGAACTTTTTGATGAATTCAAAAAGGGCGATCAAATTTCCTACGCTTTCAGGCTGGTTTTTCAGTCCTATGACAGGACTTTGACTGACCAAGAAGTGAACGATATTATGACTAAAATAACCAATAAAATAAAGGAGAAAAATGGTTGGCAAGTAAGGTAAAATTTGCTATAATGTATTCATATTATGAAAGAGAAAAACGACAAAAAAGGCGAGAAAAATTCACCCGCCCTGGGCGGGGCGCATCATTATGATGCCTCTGATATCTCGGTTCTAGAGGGCCTGGAGCCCGTCAGGCGCCGTCCTGGCATGTATATTGGTACAACAGGGCCCGAGGGTCTGCACCACCTGGTTTGGGAGATTTTCGACAATTCACGCGACGAAGCGATGGGCGGTTATTGCAATGATATTGAAATAACTCTCCTTCCGGGCAATAGGGTTCGTGTAGCTGATAACGGCCGGGGCATACCAGTTGACATGCATAAAAAGACAAAAGTTTCCGCCCTGGAAACCGTGATGACAACACTCCATGCTGGAGGAAAATTCGGTGGGGAAAATAGCGGATATAAGGTCTCCGGAGGATTGCACGGAGTCGGCGCATCGGTAGTGAACGCTCTTTCTATTTATTGCAGAGCAGAAGTGTATAGGGATGGCGGTAAATATCTGCAAGAATATTCAAAAGGCAAGAGAAAATCCGCGGTGAAAAGAGTGGCCTCATCAAAATTGCACGGTACGGTGATTACCTTTGAACCCGATCAAGAAATTTTCAAAGATATTAAATTTGATTGGAATACAATCGTTTCTCACATCCGCCAGCAGGCGTATTTAGTGAAAAAATTAAAAATTTTAATTATAGATGCGAGAGAATGGGACAATAAAAAAGGGCTGGACGATAGCGATGTTTTTTATTTCCGAGATTTAGAGTTGGAACTTCCATCAGTTTCTTTTTATTTTGAAGGCGGGTTAATTTCTCTGGTAAAATATTACAATAAATTCCAGAAACCGGTTCAAAATAATATTTTTTATGTTGAAAAAGAATTGGACAGTGTAGGGGTGGAGATAGCCCTTCAATATGTGGATGATATCGTGGACAGAATTTTCCCTTTTGCCAACAATATTTTCACCCAGGAAGGTGGAACGCATGTCACCGGTTTTAAAACAGCTTTAACCAGGACATTAAATACTTACTGCAAGAAAAATGAAATGATGAAAGAGGCCGAAGGCGGATTTACGGGAGACGATGTCTTAGAAGGCCTGACGGCGGTTATTTCCGTAAAGCTCCGTGAGATACAATTTGAAGGCCAGACCAAGGGTAAATTGGGAAGTATGGAAGCCCAAGGAGCCGTGGCGACTGTTTTCGGCGAGGCTTTTGCCAGCTTTCTAGAAGAAAATCCAGATGACGCTAAATCCATAATCAACAAGTCAATTCTTGCGTTAAAAGCCCGCAAGGCCGCCAAAGCAGCCAAAGATTCCGTGTTGCGTAAGGGCGCGCTAGAAGGTATGACGTTGCCGGGCAAACTCGCAGACTGTCAGAGCAAAGATGCTTCAGAGTCGGAATTGTTTTTGGTAGAAGGAGATTCAGCCGGAGGTTCAGCCAAGCAAGGCAGGGACCGACGTACCCAGGCGATACTTCCTTTACGCGGAAAAATTTTAAATGTTGAACGCGCGCGCATAGACAAAATGCTCGCTTCCAAGGAAGTGAAATCGTTGGTCATCGCGATGGGCACGTCAATCGGCGACACTTTTGATTTGTCAAAAATGCGTTACCATAAAATAATCATCGCGACTGATGCCGACGTGGACGGTTCGCACATTAGCACGCTTCTCCTGACTCTTTTTTACCGGTATTTTAGACAAATTATTGATGCGGGATATATTTACATCGCCCAACCGCCACTTTATAAAATTAAAAAAGGGAAAGAAATTTCTTACGCCTATACGGATGAAGAAAAAATAAAAATTATTGGCAAGGGCAATGACGTAAGTGAAATACAGGAAATTGAAACAGTAGATGATGAAACAACCCCATTAGAACCTGAGGCTTCCGAAGGGAAGCCGGCTTCTAACGGGGCGAGAATTCACATTCAGCGCTATAAAGGTCTCGGAGAAATGAATCCGGAAGAACTTTGGGAAACCACCATGGACCCGGCGCATCGCATCCTTAAAAAAGTGATGATTAATGATGCCGAAGAAGCCAATAAGATCTTTGATATTCTCATGGGCTCCGAAGTCCCTCCAAGAAAATCTTTCATTCAGTCAAATGCTAAATTAGCTGAGATTGATATTTAGAACTTAAATAAGTTGTTACTGAGATATTTACTATCTTAACGGTCGTCAGTATGGTAAACTATTAGTATGAAAGGAAGTATTTTATTAAAGGCTTTGGAAATTCTTTACGATGGCGCCGTGAGCCAAGTCGATTTTTTCTCTGCTGTTTTGTCATCTGGGTATGGAGCAAGTATGGGTAGAATTGATTATGAATATGAGAAGCAACAAAGGAGTAGAAGGGAAAAGAATAGCCCAGAACATAGAAAAAGGCGACTGAGAGTGTTTATTTCAAAAATGAAGCATGATGGTTTAATAAAAAAATCCACTGATAATAAATTCATAATTTCTCAGAAGGGGATAAGTAAAATGGCTAAATTGAAAAATAGTCTACCTAATAGGTATTATGAAACTACAGGTCGAAATAGGGCGGTTATAATTAGTTTTGATATTCCGGAGAAGCTCCGTAGAAAAAGAAATTGGCTCAGAGAAGTTCTAAAAAATCTTGGATTTGAAATGATTCATCAAAGTGTTTGGGTTGGAAAAGTTAAAATTCCCAAAGAATTCATTATGGATTTAGAAAACTTGAAAATTCTTGAATTTATTGAGATTTTTGAAATAAGTAAAACTGGAACACTAAAAAAGTTCGGTAAAGCAAATTAATTTACTATACTAACGGCCGTTAATATAGTAAATGTTTGGTTTTTAATGAATTTTAAATTCTTGCGATTTTTCTTCTGGAAAATCTTTAACCATCTTTATTTTTCCTTCTTTAAGAAGTTCTTTCTGGAATGGACCATAATAATATTCGGCGATTATTTTATTTCCTTCTAAAACTAGGGGTAGCCACTCTTTATCTGCCAGCATCATTTTTTCTAGTGGTAAATTTTTTATTTCAAAATTGGTGGGGGTTATCATTTCTTCGCTTTCTTGCGGTTCTCCTTGCCAGTCATTAATAAAGAAAACATGAACTTTACAGACAAAAATTTCCCCATTACTTGTTGTGTTGTGGAATTCTATTATGGCTACTTTCTCAACTTCTTTTTCTGAAATTTGAACTCCGCATTCTTGTGCTACTTCTCTTTTTAAAGATTCTACTAGATTTTTATCTTCTGGTTCAATACCCCCTCCGTAACCATTCCAACAGCCTTGACCAATGTTTCTGGTTTTTTTAGCAAGCCAAATACGTCCATCTTTTTTTAGAAAGCCCAATGTTGCTTCTGGTAATTTTTTTTCTTCTATATTATTTTTTGTTCTTTATTTCCTCCAAAAGCTTTTTGAGTAGTTCTTCTTTGGACATTTGGCCTAGCTGGCCTTTATCGCGGGATTCTAGGGTTACTTTATCTGCTTCAATTTCTTTGTCGCCTATGACTATCCAATAGGGGAGTTTGTTGTTTTTCGCGTCGCGGACTTTTCCTCCTAAATTTTCTTCGGCATCGTCAAACTCTGTTCTTATATTGTTTTCTTTCAACATTTCAAAAACCTTTTTGGCGTATTCGTTGTGGCTTGTGCGGACGGGGATGACTTTTACCTGCACGGGCGCGAGCCAGAGGGGGAAGTTGCCAGCATAGTGTTCAATCAAAATTCCCAAGAATCTTTCCGGGGAACCGACAATGGCTCGGTGAATCATCACCGGTGTTTTGGCAGTACCGTCCGAATCGGTATATTTCAAGCCGAATCTTTCAGGCATTATAAAATCAAGCTGAATCGTGGAAATTTGCCACTCCCTGCCGATAGAATCTTTAGAAACCAAATCCATTTTGGGACCGTAAATCGCTGCTTCACCTACCGCCTTATAATAATCAATTTTATTTTCAATCAATATTTCTTCCAATAATTTCTGAGATTTTTCCCAAACTGGAGCATCGCCTAAATATTTTTCCGGATGTTCTGGATCCCAAAGCGAAAGTCTGATTTTATAATTCATGTCATAGACCTTCATGGTTTTATTTATTACCCCTAAAACAGACAAAAATTCTTCTTTAATTTGATCCTCCCGACAGAAACAATGTCCATCATCTTGGCAGAAGGCTCGTAGGCGGGTGAGACCACTCAGTTCTCCTGGTTTTTCATCTCGATATAAGTTAGCAAAATCAGCGATTCGTATTGGCAAATCCCGATAGCTTCTCATTTGTGAAGCATAAATCTGTGTATGTTGCGGGCAATTCATGGGTTTAAGAAAATATTCTTCTTCAGTATAATTAGAAACCACCTTTAACATATCTTCTTTGTACTTTTCGTAATGTCCAGACACTTTGAATAACTCAGCCTTGTTCATGTTGGGTGTGTGTACTTCCTGGTAGCCAATTTCTTGCTGGAGTTCATTAGAAAATTTGACTATTTCTCGCCTTATGATTGTTCCCTTAAATGTATATAAAGGTAATCCCGGACCTACTAATTCTGAAAAAACAAACAAATCCAACTCCTTCCCTAATTTTCGATGGTCTCTTTTTCTGGCTTCCTCTTGTTGGAGCACATATGCTTCCAATTCTTCTTTTGTTTCAAAAGCCAATCCGTAAATACGGGTAAGCATTTTATTTTTCTCATCTCCACGCCAATAGGCTCCGGCGACGCGGTCTAGCTTGAAGGACAGAGGATCTATTTCTTTGGCGGGATTTTCCAAGTGTCC